>Ga0116138_1000291_pt1 | contig 32323 bp, 27 predicted proteins | sample June2015DPH_20_1_2_FD_88971 | JGI IMG/M metagenome (GOLD analysis project Ga0116138, IMG submission 88971) | Peatland microbial communities from SPRUCE experiment site at the Marcell Experimental Forest, Minnesota, USA - June2015DPH_20_150 | ecosystem: Environmental > Terrestrial > Soil >... | reverse complement strand
TTATTCGTAGAATATGAGGTTTTGTTCCTCCAAGCTTTCGTGAAGCTTATGCACTGCGTCATAAACGTCCTGTTCTTTCTTCGCTCCGGTGCAAACAAGGTTCCCGCTTGCGAATATCAGTATGACCACTTTGGGCTCGTCCATCCTGTAGATCAATCCTGGAAACTGCTCCGGCTCATACATGGTTTTTCCAAGCGTGCTCGCTTCTTCTAACTCTATCCTTCCGCCTAAGCTTGCGGAGGCAACAATGTTCTGAATCTTTAACTCCGGTTTGCTGATGATGATTATTCCGCCCTTTTTCAACTCTTTAACAACTGCCATAACAGCCCTGCGGGATTCCTGTTCCGATTTCGCTCCTGTGCACACCATTTTACCAGAGTTGAAAATCAGCGTCGCCGTCTTCGGTCTTTTGAGCCTAAACACAAGTCCTGGGAACTGTTCCGGACGATACTCTACGCCTGGATAACTCTTCACCACAGCGTTTAAGTCAATTTTCTGGTTTAGAGTGGCAGAAGCAACAACGTTTTGAATTTTTATTATTGCTTTAGTCTTCGGCATTTGATACCGCTTCTTGTAGTGTAGCGGATGCTTAAATACCCTTTATATGCGCGCGCTAGAGCGAGAACTTAAGTAACTTGGCTAAGATCTATCAGAGACGTGACTGACTATGTCTTCGTCCTCTGACCGTGTTGTGAAAGACTATTATGATGAGAAAGCTCAGACTTATGACGACTATTCGAAGCAGCTGTATTTCAAAGTGTACGACGCAGCAACATGGAAAATCACTGAGCCTTATGTTCCACGAGACTCAAAGGCATGTGTGCTCGATGCTGCTGGCGGGACCGGAAAATGGAGTGTTCCCATGGCAAAGTGCGGTGCACGCGTCGTGCTAGCAGACCTTTCCGACGGAATGCTGGACGTGGCAAAAGAGAAGATTGCTAAGGAAGGTCTGCAAGACCGCATAGAAACCAGGAGGTGCGACCTTCGCAAGCTGGACTTCGGAGACGAATCCTTCGACATGGTGTTCTGTGATCATGCCCTATGCTTCATCAAAGAACAAGATACAGTGGTGAGCGAGCTCGTCAGAGTTCTGAAGAAGGGGCATCGTCTGATTATCTCTGGACAGAACCGTTATGTGCTGTCCCTTTCTATTGTTCAGGAAGACCCGTCCCTAGCCTCCAGAATATTGGCGAAAGATTCACCGTTCGACATGCTTGACCGCGTGAAGGTCTATGCACTGTCACCAGACGAGTTTAGACAGCTGCTTGAAGACAACGGCGTCAGGGTGGAGAGAATGTTCGGCAAAGTCTTCACTATGCCCCTCGGTCTGTCTCTTGAGAGACTGCAAGGAGAGACGTTCAGCAAGGCCTTTGTCGACAAACTCTTGAAAATCGAGTACAGCATGCTTGAGAGGTCAGACGCTGTGCCTTTAGCATCACACATTCAGGCAGTCGGATGCAAACGATAGGGCCCAGAATAGTTCGCCCTCATGTTTAACCCGGACCGTTCACCTTAGCGCGCGCCAGAGATTCATGAAAACTTGGAAACGATTTATCGCTTTTCATCTTGTTGGTTTAAATCACCACGCCCATCCGGTGAAGCTCGTCCAACAGGCTTGTCTTCGTCTGTTTGAGTCTCTGCCTCTGTTCCACGTATTCGTCGCCACTTATCTTGCCAGCTCGGAAGTCTTGGTCGAGTTTTTCCAATTGTGCATCTATGTCGGTCAGTCTCGATTTGAGCTGGTCAACGTATGAGACAGCCGCAGTCGGTTCTAACGTTTGAGCAGGCGTCAAAGCCGCTTTTATGGTGCCGTCTTCGATGCGTAGTATCCTGTCTCCTTGCCTAGCAACGTTTGGGTCATGAGTAACCATCACGATGGTCTTGCCTAGTTCTCGGCTTATTTTCACCAAGTAGTCGACCACGATTTTGACGTTTGTAGTGTCTAATTCTCCTGTTGGCTCGTCGGCTAGGATTACTGGGGCGTCGTTGGCCAGAGCCGCAGCCATGGTTATGCGCTGCTGTTCTCCGCCGCTTAATTCGTCGGGTTTATGATCCGCTCTCTGGGTTAGGCCTACTATTTCAAGCAGTTCTTTGACGCGCTCTTTTCGTTTGCTTCTTCCCGCGCCCATGGCTATCATCGGCAGCTCGACGTTTTCAGCAGCGGTCAGCGTGGGAATCAGGTTGAGGGTTTGGAAAATGTGTCCCACGGTTTTCCTTCGATAATCAACGAGCTGAGAGGTTGACAGTGCCGTGACTTGTGTGTCACCCACTGCAACAGAGCCTGCGGTTGCCGTGTCCAGTCCTCCTATTATGTTTAGCAGCGTAGTCTTTCCGCTTCCGCTTGGTCCTATGATTGAGACCACTTCGCCCTCTTTTACCGACATGCTCAGTCCGCGTAGGGCCTGAACTTCCACTTTGCCCAGATGATACACTTTAATCACGTCTTTGACGATTATTCCTGCACCTTTCAAACTTCTCGCACCGTCCTCTCCAACCTTGAACTGTATCTTTTTGCCATCAGAACGACCGGGATGATGGTTGACGCGAAAACTAGGATGAAAGAAATGAACAGGGTCAAGACTGCATCAGGCGGAAAGACCATGTGCCTGCTCAAGGGAGTGACTGAATAGAAGGCGGCGTTCACAGCGTTGTTTGACGCAACTACTCCGCGCACCACTATGAGTCCCACAACCGTGCCTACGAGCACTGCGAATGTCACGACCGCCAGGTTCTCAGTGAGAAGCATGACGAGCAACTGCTTGAATGAGAGCCCCCGAACGCTCATGATTGACACCTCACGTTTCCTCTCTCTCAAACTGACCAACGTAACCAGGGCGGTTCCGATTGAAGCCGCCGCCACCATGAAAAGCACGCCTAGGCGCAGAACGTTGAACGAGCCCGTTATGGTAAGGTCGCTCTGTTGATTCGCGAGTTGCTCAGTCACAGAGGACACCGAGCTGACAGCGCTGATATCTAATCCGCGAATCTGATCCGCGACAGCCTTACTGTCCGTGCCGCCCTGCAACCTCATGAGTATTTTGGCCGAGGCCGAACCAACTAAATTTTCTATTGTCTGGTTGTAGAGTCCTTCTGGAACATAAGACCAGTACTGACCTGAAGTTTGTCCAGATTCGATTCCGAAAAACCCTACAACCCTCAACTCTTCCGTCTGCACTGCCCCCGTAGATGAGTCACCAAAAGTCACGGCGACGACATCGCCCACCTTCTTGTTAAGAGCGTTGGCCTGGTTAACATCCAAAATAACAGTGTAATTATTTGAACTCATGGTCTCAAAGGCTTTTTCAACTGGGCTGCCGCTGAACATATCGTCCTCATAATAGGCTGTGGAAAGCCACGTTTTCGGGTTTACCGCCCGGAACTGCATTCCCTGTTCGTTTCCTCCAAGACCGGCCGAACCCGTGAAACTGTATTCCGCAGTTATAGATTGAATGTGCGACACGTTGCTGCTGACGGCACTCATTATCTGCGACGCATTTAAGGGCGAACTTAATGTGAAACTGACGTCCGAGCCAACGGCAAAGCGAGCTTCACGAACAACGAAGTCTTGTTCACTCGCCAGAGTTCCAACTACCTGAAAACTGTACCCAATGATGAAGGCTATCAGAAATGCGACAGCCGCGGCGCGAGCAGGGTTTCTCTGAACACTCTTCGTGGCAAGCTTGCCTAAATCACCCAAAAACCTAGAAGCCCTTGTCATGATTTCTTGGAACTTAAACGATCCGCTTATGAAGATTTTTGTGAAACCCCAGAAGAACAGAAAGGGCCCAACGTAAGTCAGTGCGAAATCGACGAGGACAAATATCTGTAACAGAAGGAAGACGAAAACGTTCGCAGGCGCTCTTACGACCGCCTGAACATTAATGCCTAGAAGAAACACGATAATCTTATAAGAACCGAGAAGAAGGGCAGTCCAAGGCCACAGTCGTCTGTACGGTTTAGCCTCTTCCACCTGCACGTATTCTCTCAAAGCGTCGACTGCGGCCATCTTTGAAGCTCTTCTTGCTGACCGATAAACCGAAAGAAAGGTGATGATGGCGGCGAAAACCATGGTCAAAATGATTGTGTCAGGGCCCAGTACAAGCGCGCCGATGAATTGGCCGCCTGTGGCCGCAGCAAACCATGGAGTAACAGTGAAACTCAACACTATGCCCAGCAAACCTCCAAGTAGCCCTATTAGTGCGGCCTCGAACAGAAACATCCACCAGAGTTGTCGCCTGGAAAACCCTTTGGTCAGTAGGAGACCGATCTCACGGCGCCTTAGGTTGAAAGACACGTCAGAAACTGTTGAGCCCACGTACCAAGCCACAAAAAACACGGGCAACGATGCTATGATGAAGGTAGCACGCATCGCAAACGAGGTACTCTGAAAACTGTCCAGCGGATAGGCCAGATTGTCTTGAGCAGACAAACCAAAAGGTGAGACCTCTTCGTTAATCTGCGCCGTAACCGCTGCAAGCTTGCTGGCTGAACCAGGGATGTCCCATGGACTGATAAGGCTCGAGCGGTCAACAAAAACGAGAATTGTGGTGCTGAACGGATTAGAATATTCAGGCGAAGAATCGTGCACGAAGTCGAGCAGCTTGGCAAAAGTTTTCTCCCAACTAGTGATCAAAAGATTCTGTGGATAAAACTGGTACTGGTTAAGAGATGCTATAGAAAGCTCCTGTTCACTGAGATGAACAAAACCAACCACTTTGAGATTGACAACAAATGATGATGTTTGTGACATGGCAGAATTTTCTTCCCAAACACCCTGCTGGAATACGTTGGCATTCGCGGTGACATTTATCGGAATGATGTCCCCGACGCGAATCTTTCCAGCGTCAGGCGAGTCTGCCCAAACATAAGTTTCATTTTCCCCTAACGCGGATGTGTTACAGACAAGAGAATGCTCAGATATCCCAATCAAATTGGTGGAAGTCTTGAAATTAAACTCTTGAACAAAATTATAATATGCATAAGTAGAAATTGCTTCAACTTGGGTTACGCCTTGCACACTTGAAATCGCGCTAACTGCATCTGAAACATTTTTGGAGGACAACGCGATATTCGCTGTCGGGGGAAAGGTGTAGTAACTGTAACCCACGGAAATGTCAACTGGAATTTTGTTCAGAGTCTGATTGAGGGCCTGCCACGCAGCTGTATCCGCGCCCACGTTGATGCCCGCGAAAAATGTTGAGGCCAAAACGATGCCTAGCAACAAGGCTATGAACAGCCGCCATGAACGAACAAGCCTCTTAAAAGTGTACGAAAATGACAATTTCAACCAAATAACAGTTTGACTCAAATAGCCAATTTCAATGTTTCGGTTCGAATGCTCAATGCATTTTCATTTGGAACATCACAAACGCGCGCTGCCTTGTCTCTTTATTATGTGTTGAAGTAGGTTGGTGAGACTGCCTTGTCTGGTCTTCTGAGGTTTTCTGCCGCTTCTCTGTTTAGAACTAGGCACAACAAGCTGTAAAGCGCGTAGGAGGCAACGTTTCTTACGCCTCTGACCTTGTTTATGGCCAAGCTGTACTGCGTCTTGAGGAAGCTGTAGACCGCTTCAATGTGAGGCCTCTTATGATACTCCTTCTTCTGGTCATCTGGCCCGTAGGTTCGAAACTTCTTGTCCACCCTAAGGATGTCTCTTACGCCACGTTTCTGGTTAACGGGATAAGGAATCACTGCGGCGTCAACGGCCCTTCTGAGTTTGCCGTCGCTGTATTGGCTGTCAGCTATCACGCTTCTCAATCTGGCTGCAGACCGTTTGAGAATCAGCTTCGTCTTCTCCAGCATGTTCAGCGAGTGTTTCTTCTCGTTCTGGTTGGCAGAAGCAAAAGCGCAGGTCAACGGAAGCATAGTCTGAGAATCGATGCACAAGTGAAGCTTGTAGCCCAATCCGAATGTTCTGCCTGCTCTTCCAACCCTGGCTTCCTCGTCGGAATAGCCTTTCTTGTTATCCAGTGGATGGCGCGTGCTCCAAGCCTTTATGAACGAAGCGTCAAGAACGGCATCAACGTCTTTTGCGTCGTTCCGTTTCAAGAGTTTAACAACTTTCTGTTCTATTATTCTGGTGAGGTTGTCTTCCCCGACTTTTCGGATGAACCTGCTGAGAACGCTTCTAGGATAGCCCGTCTCGCCTGTTTTGATTAGGCACAGTTTTCTGAGCCGTATGTCTGTGTCGAGTAGTCTTGTCATTTCTCTCAGGCTGCGAACACCCTTCATTCGCATGACGATGAAGGATCTGAAAACGCCCAATGGGTTTCTGGGAGGCCTCCCAGGTCCAACCGTGTGGAAGCATCTGAGCAACGCTGCTTTAGCAAAGCTTAAGTCTACGTTTCTGAAGAGGGTTTCTAGGGTCTCGTGTTCATCTTGTCCCGCTAGGATTCACCTCCTAAGCCTGGACGTAACTCACTAAATACGAGACCCCAACTGCATTAATTAATTTAGGGACAAGCCAGCGCGCTACGATTTGCCCCCCAAAACAAGCCCAAATCAAGCCGAAATAGGCAAAAGAAGAATTAAAACCATTTTTAACCATTTTAGCGACAAACCAGTGCCCGACAATGCTCTCAAGAGGATGTCGGAGAGGGCATTAAGTTTTTGATTGCTGTGAATTGAACCACTATGCCGCCTATCAGCAGTCTAGCCCAGAAAGTCAAGACTCGAATGAGAACTGTTGCTACAGCAAAGACAACCAGAAACTGTGGGCTACCAAGCAGGGCATACAAGGTTGTCATGATTATCTCTGCCAATCCCACTTCGCCCGGGATTACGCCTATCGGCAGGTACTGGATGGCCCCGCTGATGGAGTAGACGATTATGATGGCGCTGATGGAGATTGCGGTTCCAGCAGACCCTAGAGAAAGGAAAACTAGGAGGGCTATTGACATGTCTAAGAGCCACGAGAAGGCCGTCAACACCATCGGCAGCACGAGGCTTTTTCGATGTGCGCCCAGTGTGAGAATTCCTTCATGAAAAATGTCCAGCGCCTTCGTAACCCTCTCTCGTGCCTGTTCAAGTTTCCAGCGGCCTCGCGAAACCCGCGTAATCAGGTTGAACAGCCAATTGGCGAGCCTGCGCGTTGAACGTTTCCTCGAAGCTAAGTAAAACAGGAGGCCGATTACGACAGCGTCGCCAAGCAGGATCACAATTGCAAATGCTAGGACAAAGAGAGGAGGTCTGCTCGTGAGCGCAAAATAAACGATGCTCACAAGCAAACCTGCAGCTGTCACGCAGGTTGTAGCAATACGTTGCCCCACAGCAGACGCGACAACCTTACCGTAGTCTCCCCCAGCGTCTTTCGACATCAAATAAATCCTTGACACCTCGCCGCTGACGGGCTCGCCCGGAATTACCAAGTCAACAAAATTCTCAACCCAGACAAACTGGAAAGCCTTCAGAAAAGAAGTCTTAACAGACAGAAGACCCAGCAGTCGTTGCCAAACGACAGAGTACAATGCTACACTCGCAAGAAGCGCGAAGAACGCCAACAGAAAATAGAGTGGATTGAGTCTTTTTACAGTTTCAATCAAATCACCGAGAGGAACGAAAAGATAAAGATACACGAGGAAAACTGCTAGCCCAACGACAATCAGCAGATAACGCCTTTTCAGTTTGGGGCCTTTTTCACTCGCCATTGGACAACGCACCGGATGCACAAAACCAGATGACAACTCTTGTTCTTATGCTTTAGCAATACTGCGGTAGGCGGTCGTTTTGAGGTTTAGATCCAGCGTCGGCTCGCCGTACAAAAGATGGCAACTCAATTCCATCAATCATTAGCGTCGCAGAAAGTCGTGGATTGAATGACGAATGGCAAAACCTTGATAGCGTATCCTACGAAGGGTGGAGTGACTGACCGCTCTGTCGTTCAGGCTATCTGACGTAAGACTCGTTCAGCCAAACTCGCGCCCCATCAGTATCCATGGTTGCCTTGATTCCCATGGGCAACGGCAAGTTAGGCGTGTAATGACCGAAATCCATGCTCGCGATAATCGGAAAATCGTATTCTCCCGTTATGTCCAGAACGAGTTCCTTAGTCTCGTTCGTCATGTCTTTTATTCTGCGGCCCGACTTGCTTGATGAATCAGGCACTTCACCTCTCATCTTGCCGATCAACATGCCTCTTGTCCTATCAAACAACCCTGATTCTCTGAAGTGCACCAGCTTCGCGTCAAGTTCATCCAAAGGTTGCGCTATCGATTCCCAGAAGAAAATTATGTCCTCGTCCAAGTTTGGATAGTAGGGGGTCCCAAGCAGGGGCTCCGCGCTGTTTATGCTTCCGCCGAACAGTCTGCCCCTAGCCTTGCCTTCTCGCCACACTTCCCAATTGGTAAATGCCGGTAACAGCCCCACTGCCTCAGCGTTCTCGGTGATTCTGAAGAAAAGGCTTGTTTCGTACTTTGCTTCTTTGCTTTTCACGTCAGCCCCAAACCCGAAAACCACGTCTGTCTGATGAAGCCCCGTCAGGCCGGTTTTGGCCAGAAACGCCACGTGGAAGGTTGTGATGTTGCTCATGCCCGAGAAGATTTTGGGATTGTCCCTTATCAAATCGTAATCCAGATGCCGCAACGTGCGAATCGCCACAGACCCGCCCAAGGCACAGACAATCGCGTCCACCTCTTCATCAGCAAACATATTGTTAATGTCTTCGGCTCGCTCAAGGTCTGTACCAGCCATGTATCCCATGTGCTGAAGCCTGACAGTCTTGCCTTCCTTTACCTTGAAGCCGAACCTTTTCAGGTTGTCAATGCCCTGATTGTACTCCTGCTGAACCGGCAAAACCGGGTGTGAAGGGGCGATCACGCCAATGGTTCCGCCTTCCAAGAGCTTTGGGGGTTTCAACAGCCTCATGCTTCTCAGCTCAATTCAATTCCAGATGACGAATTTCGTACAGATTGGACATATAAGTCTACCCTTGAACACAGGTACCCCTGGCATGTGCTACCAAAACAGATAAGAACCTGAGTATGAACCAACAATGCGCAAGACGAGAGTGAATTGAGGTGCCATCAGAAATCTCTGATCCCGAAAGATTCGTCGAAATCAGTGCAAACGCTGAGTACTGCGCCGTCAAAAGATTGCAGGGCGTTGTGAAATTGAAGCTTAGGACACCAAAGAAGCTCTACACTCTGAAAGTTGAGCCTTTGAAGGCTGAGGAAGTCATCAAGAAGCTTCAATGCGAAATCCGAGAAATATAGGTGCAATTTGCAGAAGCTCGCATATTTTCTTCACTTGAATTCTTTCTTAGCGCGGGCAAAGAATCAAGAGAGCGGAGGCGTGTTCTTATCCAAGAACTCTTGTTGCAGGCCGCCCTCAGATTTGAGGGAGGATCCACAGAAAGGACAGAAACCGAATTCACCTTCTGGCAGTGCTTTCCCACATTGTGGACATGGCACCGCACTCTTGAATGCAATCTTCGCCAACTGCCCCACGAGTCTAGAGTATAAACGTGCGTAATAGAGATACACAGCGAATCCCACCGCGGCAATCACTAACCCGACAACCCCCAGATTGATAGAGTTTCCCGCAAGCGAACGGGTTGAAAAACCAGCAACCGCCACAACGACAGCAACAAGGCAGGTTAGAAGACCGCCTCTCTCATTTCGCTTCGCATCCCTCATCATTTCCTGAAGAAGTGCAATCCTCGCCGCCTCAGACAAATTCAACGCCTTTACCCTGGAATAGCGCAATGACCCTGTTTTGCGCAATATGAGAATTGCTGCGCGGACAGTAAATACGTTATGAATCCTCAATAAGAATCCATCCTCAAGTCGGCAGCTATTACACAAAGCATATACCTGTTTTTGGCAGGCGTCGGAGAAAACGTAATAGGAAGATGTTTTGTCTATCTGCATAGGAAAAACGGTGGGAATATAAACTGAAGATTTCAGTCGCTGGCAAGGGAGGTGTTGGAAAGACTCTGCTGGCTGCCGGTCTGGCTTTCTCCTTTGTCAGAAGAGGATTGAGTAGTATAGCGATTGATGCTGATCCTTCGCCGAACCTTGCTTTGACACTGGGGTTGTCTTCAGAGGAAGCGCGCAAAATCGTGCCTCTTTCAGAAAACAAGAGCTTGATTGAGTCCAAGACGAGCACGGAGTATTCAGGCATTTTCCGCCTGTCCTTCAGCGTGGACGATGTTGTACGCGACTTCTCAGTGAAGACCCCTTTCGGCGTGAACTTGATCGTGATGGGAACCGTGCAGTCGATGGGTTCAGGATGCACCTGCCCAGCAAACGCGCTCATCCGAGCACTGATGCGTCACTTGATAGTGGAAAGGGACGAAGCTGTCATCCTAGACATGGAGGCAGGCTGCGAGCACATGGGCCGAGGAACAGCGCGACAAGTAGATTATATGCTCATAGTGACAGATGCAAACAGCAAATCCTTAGAAGTCGCCAATCACATTCACGCATTAGCCGCAGGAGCTGGAATGAAACAGGTCTTCCTAGTCGAAAACAAGGTGGCGAATGAAAATCAAAAAGCCGTCATCGAAAAGTTCGCTCAAGAAAACGGTTTAAAGGTTCTAGACTCCATCCCATTCGACGAGACGGTTGTGGAGGCGGAAATGCGAGGCGAAACCCCGCTCAAGAACGAGTCTTCGAAAGCATTGGTCGCCATAGAAAAACTCTGCGAGAAACTCATGGCAAAGAACAACCCATAAATCTGAAAGGACACTCGTGTGTGCAGAGGAGAGCAGGAAAGATTTGAAGACGCTTGTCACCATTGGCCGTGGAGGGACGGGAAAAACAAGTTTTGTAGCTATGACGGCCAAGTACTTCAGCGAGGCTGGAGAAGCGCCTCTATTGTTGGTGGACGCTGACCCTGATCAGAATTTGGGTGAAATGGTCGGGGTAGACCTGAAAGAAGTGGGGAAGAAGAGTATCTCGGACTTGCTCGTGGAGACTTTTTTGGAAGAGGGCGGGACCACAGTTGGCGTCGCGCCTACTGAGCGGATTGGAAACAAGATATGGGCCCGGGGCATGTACGAAGGTGACAGTTTCGACTTCATCGCCCTTGGCACAAAATGGGTCGAGGGATGCTACTGCTTGCCGAACGCGGCTCTGAAAGGGGCACTGGAATCCCTGACGAAGAACTACCGGTACGTGCTCATCGATTCACCAGCGGGCCTAGAGCATCTGAACCGAAGAATCGCCACAAGAGTTAACGATGTCTTCGACGTAATAGACCCCTCCAAAAAATCCATCGACCACGTCGAACGGGCTTATCGTGTGGCCAAAGAGGTCAAGATAGACTTCGAAAACTTCTACGTTGTCGGCGGCTACAGGCTGCCGGAAAACCTGCGAAGCCACGTTGAGAACGCTTTGAAGTTCAAGTACTTGGGCAAGATAACCCGCGACGAAAAAGTCGAGGAGTACGTTCTTGCAGGAAAATCCCTGCTCGACCTGCCCTCAGACTCTCCAGCGTTCGTTTCCGTAAAGGAAATAATGAGATCAGCCGGCTACATCAACCGTTGATCACTATCGGCTTTAGAACCTGGATACATCGCATTCTATGAAAGAAGGTCGGTCGCTGGGGCCGAATTTGAAATGATAAAACGGCAGCATTTCAAGACAAACTTAAAATAATTCTGCGACTATGTTACAACCTCTGAAAATCTCCAGGTTGGTTTCTAATTGAGCAGAAAAGGTGTTAAAGTAAAGATTGGAGAATTGAAGACCGACGTTGGGGTTATCAAGAATCTTGAGCTTTCTGTGGGCAAGGTTGTTGACGAATCATGGGCTGAGCCGATGGGGCCAACGCCCTTTCCTTCCATGACCGCCCTCAGAGAGTGGGACAAGAAGCTCCTTCAACGTTACAAACCGTTTTACATGCCCTTCTGCGACGTTTGCTGCCTCTGCACATACGGAAAATGTGACTTAACGGGAAACAAGCGTGGGGCATGCGGAATAGACATGTCTGCGCAGCAGTCGAGAACAGTCCTTCTGGCTTGCTGCATAGGAGCGTCGACGCACATCGGTCACGCTCGTCATCTGGTTGAACACTTGATCAAGAAATTCGGGCGCAGGAAGACCCTCAACGTGGGCGGCCTGAACGTCAAAGTTGAGGCCCCAATCATACGGCTTGTCTGCGGAACAAAGCCCCAGACACTTGGTGACTTGGAGGAGGTATTGGACTACGCTGAAACCCAGCTTACGAATTTGCTCGCGGTCACGCACACGGGTATGGAGGGAAACAGCACCGATTTTGAATCAAAGGTTCTCCACACCGGTATGATAGACCACGTCGGGATGGAGGTCGCGGACATCGCTCAGGTTGCAACCTACGGCTTTCCAAAGGCTGACCCTGATTCTCCTCTTGTCGATTTGGGGTTCGGAACCATAAAACCAGAGAAACCCGCTATCCTTGTCATAGGCCACAACGTTGTTCCATCCGTCGGAATAATAGACTACATGAAGGAAAGCGGGGCAGACGGCGAAATCGAGGTGTGCGGCCTCTGCTGCACGGCACACGACATCACAAGGTATCACAAAAAAGCCAAGATTGTGGGTCCGATTTCATGGCAGCTTCGCTTCATAAGAAGCGGTGTTCCAGACGTTGTCGTGTTAGATGAGCAGTGCATCAGAACAGACGCCTTAAACGAGGCTCAAAACATCAAAGCTCCTGTCATCGTAGCTTCTGAGAAGAACTGCATGGGCTTGCCAGATCGTACTAATGACCCTGCAGACTCGATTGTCGAAGATCTCGTAAGTGGAAAGACGCCTGGCGTACTGATTCTTGATCCGGAAAAAGTCGGAGAAGTCGCAGTTAAAACAGCGTTGAAAGTCGCGCCTATGCGGAAAAAGTTCAAGACAATTCCAGAGGCTGAAGAACTTGTCCGAAGGGCGAAAGAGTGCAAGCAATGCAGCGACTGTAGAAGAGCCTGCCCACAGGACCTTGACATTCCCGAGGCCGTGAAGGCTGCTGGCAAGGGAAACTTGGCGGAGCTGGCAGACCTGTACGAACTGTGCGTTGGGTGTGGGCGTTGCGAACAGGCATGCCCAGTCGGGCTGCAAATCCACAGTTTCATCGTGAAGGCTGGAGAAAAGAAGCTGAGAGAGGAAACCTACAAGATCCGGGCTGGGAGGGGAGCCATACAGGACGTTGAAATAAGGAATGTAGGGAGCCCTATCGTGCTCGGTGAGATTCCGGGCGTTGTCGCTTTCGTGGGCTGCGCAAACTATCCCAAGGGCGGAGCGGAAGTGGCAGAAATGGTGACCGAGTTTGCTAACAGGCGCTACATAGTTGTGACTTCCGGATGCTCCGCTATGTCTGCTGCCATGCACAAGAATGAGGAGGGTAAAACTCCTTACGAAACCTTCACGGGCGAATTTGCTGCAGGCGGAGTTGTCAACGTCGGCTCATGCGTGGCGAATTCGCACATCGCCGGTGCTGCAATAAAAATTGCCAGCATATTTGCGAAACGCAATCTGAGAGGCAACTATGAGGAAATTGCTGACTACATATTGAACCGTGTCGGTGCGGTCGGAGTGGCATGGGGAGCCATGTCCCAGAAGGCGGCAGCAATCGCAAGCGGCTTCTGGAGGCTCGGAATACCTGTGGTAGTGGGTCCACACGGAACAAAGTATCGCCGCATGCTGCTCGGAAGAGCTGACCGCGAAGAGGACTGGTACGTTTGTGACGCGCGAACCGGAGAGAAAGTGTACGTCGGGCCTACGCCCGAACATCTGTTCTGCGCCGTTGAGACGAAGGAAGAAGCAATGGTCATGATTGCCAAGCTTTGTATGAGGCCTAATGACACGTCGAAGGGCCGAGCTATAAAGCTCACACATTACATCGACTTGCACAAGAGACTGTTTGGAACCATGCCTGAAGACATTCCTCCGTTCGTCCGCAACGTTGCCGACATACCAGTCACGATGAAAGACGAAATCATGAAGATTCTGCAGGACAAGAAGTGGAAGGAAACAGTCATCCCCGACCCAACTCTCTTGCCCAGAATGATCAGAAAGAGGAAGGAGTGAGAGTCATGGCAGCGGAGCCTTGGCAAACAGCCGAAGTCTCAGGTCCGAAAAAAGCCTCTGTGATAACAAAGCCTGAAGTCGTCGTTGCGATGATCAAAAAGGCCAAGCATCCAATACTTGTAGTCGGCCACAAAGCCGCGGAAACCGATCTTGAAGACAGGAAGTTGATTGACTTCATCGTTGATTTTGTCCAGAAGACGAAGATTCCTGTTGTCGCTACAGCCCACACGGTTAGCGAGTTCTTGAAGAGGTCGTATCGGCCTGCAGGTTGGATGCCTGCAGTGGACATCGGAAACAGGCTTGCAGACTCAGAGTGGAGAGGAATTGACGGTAAAGGCCCACACGACTTGGCCTTGTTCGTCGGTCTACCCTATTATATGGAGCTAACCATTCTTTCCGGACTCAAACATTACGCACCGCAACTCAAAACGGTGACGTTGGACAACGTTTATCACTCTCACGCAAGCTGGTCTTTCCCAAACATCTCCACAAAGGACTGGGTAGAAAACCTCAAGGTCATAATTGACAAATCTGAAGCAGGAGGCAAATAGAGAAATGTCGATGTTCAAGGACATCCCCGTAGACGTGGGCGTAATCTACGAGGGAGAAAGAATCCGAAGAAAAGACATGTTCGTAGAACTCGGAGGGCCAGATGTTAAAGAAAAGTTTGAACTGGCACGAGTGAAGGGGCCGGAGGAAATCGAAGACGGAAAAGTGACAATCATAGGGCCAGACTTGAAGGACATGCAAGAGGGACAGGCGTATCCATTCGGCATCCTCATCGAGGTTGCAGGCGCCAAACTCGACCCAGAACTCGAGGGAGTGATAGAAAGACGCATACATGCCTTCAGCAACTTCATCGAGGGCTTCATGCACCTCAACCAACGCTACGACATTTGGCTCAGGCTGAGCAAGAAATCCTTCCAGAAAGGGCTAAACTCCTTCGAGTACATAGGAAAAGTTCTGCACCGACTCTTCAAGAGCGAGCTGCCGATAATCGAGAAAATGCAGGTGACCTTCTTCACCGACCCAGAAAGGGTGAAAGAACTGTACGGGGAGGCCTTGCAGATTTATGAAGCCAGAGACGCCAGAGCCAGAGGGCTAAAGGATGAAGAGGTTGACAAGTTTTACGGCTGCGTTCTGTGCCAATCGTTTGCTCCGACCCACGTGTGCGTCATCACGCCTCAGCGATACTCCAACTGCGGAGCCATAAGCTGGTTCGATGGGAAAGCGGCGGCAAGCATAGACCCGAAGGGGCCGATCTTCACGATCGAAAGGGGAGAGCAGCTGGACGCTGAGAAGGGAGAGTATTCAGGAGCGAACGAAGCTGTCAAGAAAAAGTCCTTGGGAGAAATCACGAGAGTCCAGCTTTACACCGCTTTTGGTTACCCACACACTTCATGCGGCTGTTTTGAAGGCGTAGCCTTCTACATTCCCGAGGCCGACGGATTAGGCATCGTCCACAGAGGCTACAAAGACGTAACCGTGAACGGTCTCGCGTTCTCAACGTTGGCCGACTCGACAGCAGGCGGCCGTCAAGTGGACGGTTTCCACGGACTGTCAATCGAGTACATGCGCTCTTCAAAGTTCCTGCAGGCTGACGGCGGCTGGAACAGGGTGGTGTGGATGCCCAAAGAAGTGAAAGAGAGAGTAAAGGACTTTATTCCGCCTGAGCTTGTTGACAAGATTGCCACTGAAGAGAACGCGAAGACCATTGACGAGTTGAAGGTTTTTCTGAAAGAGCGCAGCCACCCAGTTGTTGCAAGCTGGAAGGAAGAAGCGGCAGCAGTCGCAGAGGCTGCACCAGAAGAAGCGAGGGAGGGAGCTCAGTTAGTGCCAACCGTCACGGCGGCGACGCTGCCCATAACCGCGGGCGGCTTCAAGATAATCTTGAAGGACGCGAAAATCTACGCGAAGAAAGTGATTATCCGCCAACTTAGAAACGAAAAATCGGAGAATAGGTGAAAAGGTTTGCCAGAAAAGGAGAAAGAGAAAGAAGAGAACCCTCTTGGACTGAAGTTCAGCTCACGTTTAACAGAGCTGCTTGCAAAACTTCAAGAAATAGAACTTGAAGACTTCGAAATGGACGTGGGCGATTTAGAAATCTCGATTCAACCGGGCGCAGTTGCTTCGCCCGTAATATCGCAACCCAAGATTGCCCCACCGACAAAGATTAAGCCCCAGGTCATCATACAGACAGAGTTTATTCCACCCATCAAAACCTATCCCGGCCAAGTTGTTGAAGTTACGCTTGGAGCGACGAAAAAAGACGGTGGAACCCGCGGAAAAACTGTGGTCATCGGCGGCGAGACGACACCGGCCTTCTACACGTTTGAAAAACCCACGTTGCACCCTCCCGTCATAGCGTTAGACGTTTTCGACATGGAAGTTCCCCTTCCAAAGGCTGTCAAGATGCACGTGAAAGAAGTCTTGGGTGATCCTGCGGCTTGGGCCAAGCTTGCAGTCGAAAAGTTCGGAGCTGACCTACTGACAATACATTTGATAAGCATTGACCCCATGCTAAAGAACGCTTCGCCGAAAGAGGCGGTCAAGACCGTTGAGAGGGTCGTTCAGGCTGTGGACGTGCCTCTTGTGATTGGCGGATGCGGAGATCCAGTTAAGGACGCAGACGTTTTCGCAGAAATCGCTGAAACTTTTGCCGGTGAAAGGTTTCTCATCAGCTCGGTGACGAGGGACATGGATGTTGAACGCTGCGCAAAGTTCATCAAGAAAAATGGGCACGTGGCGTTGTCCTTCACCCCGATGGATTTGAACCTGGCCAGAGAGCTCAATCGTCGACTATATGACTTCCTCCCCAAAGAGGACATCGTCATGGATTTAACGACCGCGGCACTCGGATACGGACTGGACTATGCGTTCACCAACATGGAAAGGGCCCGACTCGGCGCGCTGATGGGCGACCCTGAACTAGCGCATCCAATGTCTTCAGGAACTACGAACGCTTGGGCGGCAAGGGAAGCTTGGCTGAAAATGGCCCCGGAATGGGAACCCCGCGAGCTGCGAGGCCCACTTTGGGAAGTGACGACCGCTTTGACGCTTCTGCTTGCTGGTGTCGACTTGTTTATGATGATGCACCCGGCTGCAGTGAAAACTCTTAAGGACATAACAAGGCAACTGGGAAGCGACAGTTCAGGCAACGCTGACAAACTTGTCGAATGGGTTTCAGCCAAAACTTAGACTTGAGGGTGGGCGCTTATGAGTGAAAGAGAAGGCAAAGGAAGAATTGGCATAAAGGAACTAAGCCCGATAGACGTTTACAAGCTTCTTCCAAAGACGAACTGCAAAGAATGCGGAGAAGAAAACTGCTTAGCGTTTGCAACGAAGCTGGTCAACCGAGAAGTAACGTTAGAGAAATGCAAACCGCTGCTTGCCAAAATGCAGGAGAAAGCCTACAAACAACTGAAAGAAATGCTGAAACCAGCCATAAAAGAAGTTGCAGTAGGCGTAGGCGACAAAGCTGTAAAGATCGGCGGAAAACTCGTCATGTACCGACACGAGTTCACCTACACCAACCCAACCGCAATTGCCATCGATGTCACCGATGAAATGCCTGAAGAAATGATCCTGGACCGAGTGAAGCGGACTGAAGGCTTCAACTTCGAGTACATAGGACAAGTGCTGAGGCTCAACATGGTTGCCGTTCGCTCCACTTCAAACGACCCTGACAAGTTCGCGGCCGCCGTCAGAAAAGTAGCGGAAAACACAGACCTGCCCCTGATTTTATGCTCGTTGGACCCGAATGTTCTGGAAGCAGGAGTAATGGCCATTCCTAAATCTAGACCGCTCTTGTACGCGGCTACGAAAGACAACTGGAAAGAAATGGCAGAGCTTGCCTTGATGTACAATTGCCCTCTTGCAGTTTTTGCGCCAAACGATCTGAAAATGCTTCTCTCCTTGACCCGAACCTTGCTTGAATATGGCGTCGAAGACCTAGTGCTGGATCCAGGCACCTTCCCAAGCGACGGCTTGGCAGACATGCTTAACAACTTCACGATGATACGCAGAGCTGCATGCGAGAAGGGAGAAGAACTCTGCGGTTTTCCACTCATAGGCGTACCGATGGTCACGTGGACGGAGAGAGGCGAAGCAGTGGACGAAATTGTGAAGTGGAGAGAAGCCTACTTGGCGTCAATGCTCATCGTCCGCTTCGCAGACATCATCATCGTGCACAGTGTTGACGGCTGGTCACTTCTTCCAAACGTTATACTGCGACAAAACATTTACACCGACCCAAGAAAGCCCGTGGCCGTTGAGTCCGGTCTGAAGTCGTTCGGCACTCCTGAAGAGAATTCGCCGGTGATGTTCACTACAAACTTTGCACTCACATACTACACAGTCGCCTCGGACATCGAATCAGCGAAGATAAACGCATACCTGCTTGTTGTAGACACAGAAGGAACGGCCGTGGACAGTGCCGTTGCAGGGAGAAAGCTGACCGCAGAAAAAATCGCCGATGCAATAAAGGCTTCAGGTATCGAAAACAAGGTCAAGCACAAGAAACTCATAATTCCAGGAAAATCTGCGCGCCTCAGCGGCGAAATTGAGGAGCTCAGCGGCTGGCAAGTCTTGGTTGGCCCCAGAGACTCTTCAGAGATTCCCAAATTCCTGCAGGAAAAATGGCAAAACCAGTCGTGACTTCATCAATCAGCCACAGTTGTCATAGTATTGACGTGGGCGATGAGAATCGCGGCTGTCCCGCGCCAGCATTGCCTGTCACTGGAGGACAAAACAATGGAAAATGCTGTTTTTCTAGGAAGCACAACCGAGGAGATATTGGTATTTGAAAAGGAAGATAATGTCAGACAGACAAGTTACTTATATGGTTGAGTGAGAAATTGTGTCTCTGAGAATAAGGAGGATGTGTGAAATGGTTGACGAGTTGTCTGCAGAAGAGCTGAGAAAAGAATGTAACTCCAACCTCATGCAATGTAAGACCACACAAGGGTTGATGCCTCTTCAAGAGATTATCGGCCAAGAAAGGGCTGTCAGAGCACTCAAATTCGGACTGGGCATCAAGGAAATCGGGTTTAACATATATGTTGCTGGCTTCCCCGGAACAGGCAGAACAACGGCTGTAAAGAGCTTTCTAGAAGAAGTGGCCCGAACAGGTCCGGTTCCCTCTGACTGGTGCTATGTGAATAACTTTCGCAACTCCTATGAGCCCAAAGCCATGAAGCTCCCTGCTGGCAAAGGGAGACACTTTCGAGATGACATGGCCACTTTCATCAGTGAAACACAGAGGATTCTACCGAAATCTTTTGAAAGCGAGGACTACGGCACAAGAAGGGCGGCTACCATCAGGGCTGTTGAGGAGGAAAGACAAAAACTCATCGCTCAACTGGCGAAACGGGCCCAAGAAGAGGGCTTCCTCTTGAAGGCGTCACCCGTGGGTTGGCTTATGATTCCAGTGATCAAAGGAAAACCTGTGAACGATCAAGAATTCATAGCGTTAGACCCGAAAACCCGCGAAGGAATCGAGAAGAAAAGAGAGCAGCTGACCGACCAATTCAAAAGTGCCATGGGGCAACTCAGAGAATTGGAAGGAAAAGCCGACGAAGATCTCAAGAGACTGAATCGTGAAGTTGCCCTTTTCGCCATTGGACATATCATGGCTGACTTAAAAGAGGAGTACAAGGATTTCCCAGATGTGATTGCCTACATTGACGAGGTGCAGAATGACATTTTGGCCAGGCTGTCACAGTTCATAAAGGGTCCTGAAGAGTCTCCAACAGTTCCTTTTCCAACTCATTGGATGAGGGAGGCCCCGTTCAAAAAATATGAAGTGAACCTTATCGTTGATAACTCGGGCGTCAGTGGAGCCCCCGTAGTCATGGAGTTCAACCCCACGTATCAAAATCTCCTCGGTAGAGTAGAGAAGGAAGCTCAGTTTGGCGCCCTCGTTACCGATTTCACCATGATCCGCGGCGGATCGTTGCACAAGGCTAACGGTGGATATCTAATTCTTCCAGTTGAAGAGTTGCTTCGCAACCCTTTCTCCTATGACGGTTTGAAAAGAGCCCTCAGACACGAGCACATAGTTATCGAAGAGGCAGAAGAGAGTCTAGGTTTCATTACGACAAAGAGCTTGAAACCTGAGCCAATTCCTCTAAACACTAAGGTCATCCTCATCGGAGACCCCTACCTCTACCAGCAATTGTACGTCTTGGACATGGATTTCAACCAACTCTTCAAGGTTAAGGCAGACTTTGACACAACCATGGACTGGACAGAAGAAAACATACAACAATACGCGGCTTTCGTCTGTACGCTATGCCAAAAAGAGAGCCTGAAGCACCTTGACGGCTCAGGCTTGGCCAAATTGATTGAACACAGTTCAAGACTGGCTGAGGACCAACAGAAACTTTCCACTCGGTTCGCCGAGGTCGCCGATGTCATTCGTGAAGCCAACTTCTACGCCGCCCAAGAGAACTCTGAATTCGTTACCGGAACTCACGTGAAGAAAGCCATCGAAGAGAAGGTCTACCGTTCAAAACTCATTCAAGAGCAGATTCAAGAGATGATAAAGAGAGGAATCCTGCTCATCGACACAGACACAGAAAATGTGGGACAAGTGAACGGTCTATCCGTGATAGACTTGGGTGACTTTGCCTTTGGCAGTCCTTCGCGCGTAACGGCCACTGTGGGCCTCGGCCGAGAAGGAGTCATCGACATTGAACGGGAAGCCAAAACAGGAGGACCTATCCACACCAAGGGAGTTCTGATTCTAAGCGGGTACCTAAACGAGAAGTATGCGCAGGATAAGCCGCTTAGTCTGTCAGCCCGTCTCGTTTTTGAACAGAACTATGGGGGAGTGGAAGGTGACAGCGCCTCAAGCACGGAACTCTACGCCATCCTGTCCGCCCTTTCTGAGCTGCCTATAAAGCAAAGCCTTGCCGTCACTGGCTCCGTGAACCAGAAAGGCGAGGTTCAAGCCATCGGCGGGGTGAACGAAAAAATCGAAGGCTTCTTTGAGGTTTGCAAAGCCAAAGGCTTCACTGGCAAACAAGGAGCGATGATACCGCAAAGCAACGTGCAAAACCTGATGCTGAAGGAGGAAATAGTGGAGGCCGTCAAGGAAGGAAAATTCCATATCTACTCCGTTAAAACCATTGACGAAGGAATAGAAATCCTAACCGGAATCAAAGCCGGCGCAAGGCAGAATGACGGAACCTTTGAAAAAGAAACCGTGAACTACAGAGCAGACAAACGCCTCAGAGAAATGGCTGAAAAACTTCGAGAATTCCCACAGTTTTCCGTGGAAGAGAAGAAAAAAAGTGAGAGTTAACCGAAACTCGTCTCCGTGGATGATGCGCGCACGGCACAATCTTGGCTGCTAACCCAATTGGCCTTGGCGTGGCTACAATCATCATAGAGGTGTGATGCTCCTCAAAGGATGATCTAGAAATAACGGCGAGGCCATGTGCACTAGGCGATGCGTATTCGTCAACACAGACGGCATGAAGTTGGGGCATCTGTCTATCAATTTGTTTCGCAAGATCACGCTTGGGATTATCTAATCGTCTAATTACCGACTTCGTTCCAGTGCTTTTTCCACGGCTTCTCGTATCGTGAAGCCGCCAAGGTGAAGTATCGGCTCTTTCGATTCAGGATCAACACCCATCGTTGCGGTGCATGGGTAACTATGGTGGGCTTTTGCGATCGCATCATAGAGAGTTTCTTTCTCTGTTTCCACTCCGGTCAGTTTTCTTGCGACGTACCATGTTGAGCCGCACGGTGCGCTTCGTCTGACCACTGCAGCCTCTATCACCTCGCACTTGCCTTTCTTCGCAGTCGAAATTTCTAACACAGGTTTCCCGATCCTTAATTCGGTAACGCACCTCGAAATCGTAGGTTTGTTCTCAGAAGGTTCCAGCGAACAGAAGGGTTTCGGGAAGGCGCTTTCAAGACCAAGCTCTTGACATTTTTCCTCCACCTGCCTCCTCAAGCCAGCGGGGACCTCCACAAAATCTTCTATGGGCACGATGAGCCCCTTCACCCCTGCTCCGTGCAATCTGTTCGGCAACTCCAACAGCAAATCTTTGTGCAGCCCAGATGCTACGCACAAGTCTGCTTTCGGAATTTTCTTAGGCATATGTTCATCGGCGTTGTCGATGAAGGCTGGAAGTTTCGCGGGACCTGGCAGTTCCATCGCTGCTTTTACGTTCTGAACGTGAGTGTAGGCGCCGTACTTGCAGGAATCACAGTACAGTCCGCACGGTTTGCAGAAGCTTGGATCGTTGATGAGGTTCCTTATCACGCGTTCTGCAAATTCTCCGCTGTAAACGAAAACCAGAGCTAAAGCTTTCTCTTTGCCCGAGGGGTTCAAGCTTTTTTCCACATGAAAATTTTACGCAGGCCACATTCTTTACGCTTTCCCTTTCAGCGTGAGTAGCGTCCTGACCATGCTTCGTTGCTGTGAAAACGAGCAATAGCGTCAAGACCAGTTCTTCACGGCGCCTTCCTCTTGAGTCGTTTAAGGTAGTCTTCGGGTTCGGGAAAGACTTCTTTGACTTTCTCAAAGCGTTTTCTCGTGTTGATCTTGTTTTGTTGAGTTATGAAGTCTCTTGGTTTGCTGAAGGCTTCGACTTGACCAGTTGGTCTTTTTCTCGTGATTTTTATGCAGTCATCAACTATGCAGCTCAGAACGCATGCTCCGCAGTATATGCAGAGCTCTTCTGTCAGTCCGATTTCCCCCGCTTTCCAGAATAAGGCATTCGTTGGGCATGCTTTTATGCAGAGTTTGCATTCGACGCCGTGACAAATCCTCTTGTTGATGGTTATGCTTCCTTCAACAAAGAATTCTTTCGCGCCTAAAGGTGCGAGAAGCTCCTCCCTTCTTTTCTTCTTCTCTTTTTCGCCAACACTCTCTAAGAGTTCGAATATGTCCACGCCGGAAGACTTCTCGCCTTTCTTGGGCATCTGTTTCATCTTACACTAGTGGTCATCGAAACGTTTGTTAGACTTATGAATTATAACTATCAGATCTTAACCCTAAATGCGCATTGGTCCGCGGCCATGAGCATCGTATGACGGCAAGAATGGGAGATTCTCCAAATCATCATCGGTTTGCCCCTTTCCTTCAATTTTTCCCTAGCACAATCGATACAGACTCATGTGTTTGTGCCGTGTTTTTTCAAATAAGAAAGAGCAAGTGTTTTATATGAAGTGTGGGAATCTGAAAGAACCAAACAGGTGAGATTTGATGTCTGACAAAGTTGGTGTCGCTGTCGTTGGAGTAGGGTTCGTGGGCGGGCAGGCACACGTACCCAGTTTCAAGAAGATCGAGGGCTCAGAACTTGTTGCTCTGGGAGCCACCACCGAGAAACGGGTAAAGCCTCTTGCTGAACAGTACGGTGTCAAGTACTATTTGGATTACGACAAACTCTTGGAAGACCCAAAGATTCAGGCAGTGGCCCTGGCGGTTCCTACGCCTATGCATTTCGATTTAGCTATGAAAGCAATCAAAAAAGGCAAGCACGTTCTTTGTGAGATGCCCCTTGCCGCAACCATAGATAAGGTCAAAGAACTTCAGAAGGCCGCTGAAAATGCCAAGGTGATTCTGATGCCTGTTCTTCAGTTCCGATTTGCACCTATATACACCAGGACAAAAGAAATGATAGAATCCGGCTTGATCGGCAAGCCGATAGCTTTTCACTTCCGTGAATTCATACCCGCTTCAAGCATCGCCGAGCAATGGCCAGCAGGATCTTGGGCTTGGAACATCGAAAAAAGTGGGGGGTACCCTGACTTCACCCTTTCCGTCTGGTCTATAGACATGTTCAGATGGCTGTTCAAGAGCGAAATAGAAAACGTCCAATGGATGGCAAGCTACCCCAAATTTGAGAAATACGGAGGAATATTGGGCTACAACACGATGGGCGTAGTAAAACTCTCAAACGGCGCCGTGGGTTCACTTCATTACAGTGCATCAGTAACGCCGTCGGCAAGCACCAGCAGACTGGAGGTCTACGGCGACAACACAAACGTTATCCACGCCATCTGGTTCAACAAGCTACTCCTATACGGGTCAGGTCAACAACCGCAAGAATGGGATTTAGACGTCAAAGGCACCAGAGTCTGGGGACACCGTCAACTGGACGAACACTTCATAGACTGCGTCCTCCACAACAAGAAACCCCAAGTGACGGCTGAAGACGCCATAAAAGCCGAAGAAGTTGCACTGAAAATAGTGAAAAACATAAGGTAGGACCGCAGTCGGCCAAAACTCTTCCCGTATCGGGTGAGACCGACAATCCAATATTCTTCCAAAGAAGAAGTTTATAGCCAAGTCAACCTTTTTCTCTCTAGGTGGTAGAGAAGTATGTGCGAATTCAAGGTGATTCTTAACGGAGAAACGGTGTTTAAAGACGTCGTCTACGCCAAGGTCAAAGGCAACAGTGTAAGCGTCAAAGACATCCTTGGGCAATCTAAAGAATTCAAGAACTGCAAAATACTAGAAGTCGATGTGAACTCTACGCGTTTAGTCCTTTCAAGCCCTTAGAAATGGATTGAGAGCAAACTCTGATGACGTAAACGATGCTTTACCGAGACGTAGACTAAACAACCTCTAGCGGTCGGTCAAGGAAAAGAATGAGCGATTGCACTTACCACCTTTGAAGCCGCTTTTCCTTCTCTAACAAGATGGTGGCAATCAGAGCTGAAGCCATGAATGCTGCCAGTGAAATGGTGGCCAGTGGGAATTCTGGAACCACGGTAACTGGATAGCTTAACGTACAGATGTTGTTTTGCACGTTTGTTTCTCCTGGAACTGTGCCTGCGACAGCTTTCAGGGTGTGGTCCGCGAAGGATATTCCAGTAGTGTTCCATTCAAAAGTCAAAATCTGCGAATCGCTAGCGTTAAGGGTCAGGGACTGAAGGCCCACTTCTGCAGAATCGCAGTATAGGGTTACGTTGAATGTTTCGGTATAGTTGCCGAGGTTCGACACTGTCACGTTGATTGGTGCAGTCTGATTTTGCTCTATCATAGTTGCGCTTGGCACAATGTTGATGGCAGCCACGTCGTGTAATGGTACGTTGACGTAGAAGACTTTCGTGTCCGTCACGTTTGCAGTCCCGTTGCCGTCAAAAAAGTATATTTTCCAAGCTATTGCCGCGGAGGTGATTGTGTTGTTGCACCAGACAAACTTCGCCGTCACCCACGTGTTCGAAGCATCTCCAAGATACTGGGGCTGTGTCAAGGGCCATCTAACATATTCGACGCCCTGCTCTGAGACGCTTGTGTGAACTTGGTTGTGGCAGAACATGGGCCAATCCCCAGAGCCAGGGCCTATCTTGAAAGCGTAGAGTCCTGCATCGTTTGTGATGAACACGCAACCATCGCCGATGCTGGGACTTCCAAAGCCAGTACTCTGCAATGTGTAGGACCAGAGTACGCCGCCATCAGTTTCGTTTATTGCGTAGAACGTTCCGTTCAAGGCTTGACAGTAGATGGCGCCGGCGGCAGATGCTGGACTGCAGTACATGTAGTTTTGTAGGAATCCGTTGTGAAGCGGTACGGTCTGCCACAGTTCTATTCCTGTCGTTAGGTCGAAAGCCCACATTCTCCAATCGTTGCTGGGAATGAACACCTTGCCATCATGAACCAATGGAGTTGCTGTGCTTCCTTTCCCTTGAAATCGCCGAATAAACTGCCCGTTTGTTTCGTTCAGCACCAAAGTCGACCATAATCTTTCAGTTGCGTTGTATTCAACCTGAATTATCATTCCATCGTAGATTACAGGCGACGTGTCCCATGAGCTTCCATACGTTTGATTCCAGACTTGCTTTCCTGTCGTTGCGTTGAATGCGTACTGGGCTGGTGGATTGTAAACTGAAATGAAGACCATGTCGCTGTCATAGGCTACGGAGCCTATGATGTTTCCTATGTCTTGACGCCACACTACGTCCCCAGTGGTCTTATTCAAAGCATAGACTCCGCAGCCAGTTGTGTAGTAAGACGTGTTGTAGCAAGATGTCGTGTAGTACACATATTCGCCGTTAACTAGCGGCGACCCAACCCAAGTGTTGTTGTTTGGCTCTATGAAATTCCAGATATCTTCTCCATTCGTCCTGTTCAGTGCCATGGCTCTCGCTGAGGGCGTGGGTTCTCCGTATACTCCCATACATTCTCCAACGTAAACAACATCGCCATCTATGCATGGAGACCCATCACATTGCCTGACCGTTGTGTTCCAAATTATGACGCCGTTCGAGGCGTTTACTGCGTAAAGGTGGTTGTCTCCTTTGGAAGGAGCGTAGAGTACGCCATCTCTGTAAGTCGCTGTGCCAAAGTTGTCAAACCCGAAGACAGCGTCCTGCATCCACAGAAGTGCACTTGTCGTCTCATTTTTCCAAGTTCCAGTTTCATTCGTTGAAAGAACAGCTTGGTGTAAAGAAAAAGCGTCCGACCCATCTGCTTGAAGACTGACATATCCGCCTTGCGGAATCACCATCGCGTCTTGCTTCTGTTCTCTCCATTGTGGAGTGTCGCCTGTGCTCCCGCGAACTCTCACACTGGTAGCATACAATCCAATAATTGACAGGAAAATTACGGCGGACAACATGACAAAACGCTTGCGCATACTTCAATCTCTCCGACATCTCTTGATTTAATCAGGAATTTAAGTCTGTCGCTAGTTCATTTTTGTCTTAGCTTCCTTTTAGGGTCGTTACAGGAAGAGCAAAATGATAAGTGGTAAAAGGCCTAGCAACACTGGGAAGGGCAATCCTGGAAACATGCCTCTTTTTTCCAGCATCTTGAAGACTAGGAAAACCCCAACTAGAACGCCTATTGCTGAGGCAGCGCAGAAGATTGGACCAGCGTTTGCGAGAACCAGACCTGTAAGCATCGAATAGAACGTAAGGTCACCCAGCCCCATTTGAACATCTCTGAAAGAGAAACTTAATCCGCGAAGTTCTTCAAGTCCGCGTTGAGCTATCTTTCCCACAGGACCGCGGTAAACAGCAAATACATCATAAACAGCCAAGAAAGCCAGAATCAACACCGCACTTATGATAGGTATGAAAACTCCCAGAAACGCACCTAACGCACCACCCAAAAGAAGAATCACCAGGTTGGAAATCTTTCCCTGAATCTTGAAGATTGCAAAATCCGCCAAGACCGTTACAGACGCAGACACTGCCAAAGTCAAGATCAAAGCAGTCGTGAAGGGTACGCCGAGCAAAGAGAATATCGCAAACAGATAGATAATTGAAAGCATGAGAACAGCAACTGTCAAGGCGAAGCCAGTGATTAAGCTTATCAACCGCAGTTTCTTCCGTTTAATGAGTAGATACAACAGTGTCGCGCCGATTCCAGCAAGTATGACAAAGTAGAGTCCATTGCCGAGCGATCCTACGCCTTCTGGGAAGGGCGTGACTTGGTAAAGGTTAGTATTTCCTTGCACAATCGATGTCCAGACCACGTAAGCACACAGTATCCCGAACACCAGGCTTCCTAGCACAGGCAACAATTGTATTGGTTCAGTCTTAAACTCGTTTCTCAAGAACCTTACCCTTGTCCGCGGTTATCATCGTTTTCAAATAACATTTGTTGCAGAATAAGCTTTGCTTTCTGTCGGTTTCGAAGATGGAGTTGGAAAAATACATGACACAAAACGGGTTAGCACAATGTTTCAATCCTAGAGTGTGTCCAAGCTCATGAACTGCTTCTTTCGTTCCTCTTTCAGCAAGAACCTGATTGTCCTCGGCCTTTCCGTAAAACTCGGGTCTGAGTCTCCACAGCGATATGGCAGCTACTTTTCCAGGATATTCCGCTTCTCCAAAAATGAAATTGAGCTTGGGAACAAAAAGGTCAACGTCCACGATTCCTAGGATACGATCGAAGGAATTGTGCGTTTCACCGAAGTTGCGGATTGCGCCTAAGATGAACTCAGAACGGTATTGTTGTCTCGTCTTGGCGTAGGCTTCTTCAGGTATCGGCAAAGTTTCTGCGATTAAAGTGGTTTTTGTATTGGCAAAAATCGTGTCCAAGCCTTCTTGAATTCTGCTTATCACGCTAGAATCCACTTGTCCAACCCGCACTATTCCAATTTTCATCTTTTCTTTCTCTCTAGATCTTGACAGTGTCCCCTGTTTTAGGCGCGACAGCTTCTAGACCCAGTTCATTTTTTGCCCATTTTGCCAGCAGTTCGCAGTTTCCTTCTGCCCCGTGAACCACGTAGACCTTCGGTTTTCCGCCAAGTCTACTGAGAGCTTCCCTAAGCTCGCCTGCTCCGCAGTGCGACGAGAAATCGAAATGCTGCACTTGAGCTTTGACTTTCCGCATTTTTCCATCAATAACGCATATTCCTTTTTCCAGCAATTCCTTTCCCGGAGTGCCTGGAATCTGATAGCTTACCAAGAAGATGGCGTTAGTTGATTTCTTTCCGATTTTCGAAGCATAGAACATGGCGGGTCCGCCTTTAAGCATGCCTGCCGGCGAAATTATCACGCCCACCGTCTTTGCAGCTCTCCTCCGGTCCCTCCATCCTTCGACCCAGTTCGTAGAGTGCATGGCGTCAGCGAAGGTTCTCTCGTCTCTCAAAAACTGGGGGTAGTTCATCATTACCCTGCTAACTTCACGTGCCATCCCGTCAATTGTAACTGGGTACTCAAAATGATGAGCTGCCAAAACACACGCGAGTTCTTGTGATCTTCCAACTCCGAAAGCCGGGACAAGGACCGTGCCGCCTTTTTCCACAACGTCACTACATGTCTCCACAAACCTTTTTTCAAGTTCCTTGCGCTCAGTGTGCTCCTCATTGGCGTAAGTGCTTTCAATTATCACGGCATCTAGATCTTCATAGTCCATTTTCGCGCCTTCGAGAAGCCTTGTACTTACAATGTTGAAGTCTCCCGTGTACAGTAGTCTTTTTCCTTCAGCTTCAACGAGTGTTTGTACGCTCCCAGGGATGTGTCCGGCGTTCTTGAACTGGAATACTATGTCTCCAACTCTCTGTTCAACGTTGAAATCCACATGTCTGCTGTTCTGTGTCATTGACTTGAGCTCAAGATACTCAAAAGGCAGGTAGTAGCTGGACAGGTGTATGAAATCTGATATCAACAACTGGTTCAGCTCCATGCTCAGCCTGTTCGTATACAAGGTTTTCTTGCCTTGGACGTAGAATATTGGAATGGCTCCTGAGTGATCTAGGTGACTATGTGATAGAATTATGGCGTCAACATCCTTAGGCGGTACGTGCATGGGGAACCCTGGCTCATGATTTAACATTGCACCATAATCCAGCAAAATTTGTGTTTTCTCCGTTTTAACCGCGATTGCTATTCTGCCAACTTCCCGGGTTCCGCCCAAAAACCCTACCTGCAACTGTCCCATTTCTTTTCATCCGCCAGTTCATTATTCATGCTTTGCGCTCTTTTAAAAATGTATTGACTTGCGAGCCGAAAAAGCTCTGACTAATCCTCTCCTTATTGCTTTCAAAATTTCGTCGATGTTCAGCGAGGCTTCGATCTCGGTGTAAACACTCCATAAGTCTTCGATGTTATGGGCGTCGCTCCCAGCAACGCCAGGCAAGCCAGTTTCCCTGACGAGGTTTTCTGCAAGTTTGTTAAGGTTAGATTCTGTGCCGCCGTTCAGGACTTCAATGGCGTCAACAGGGTAGTTCTTTGCCAGGCTTCCTAAACCGTACTCTCTGTACGGGTGGGCAACGATGACTACGCCGTCTCTCTCCTTCGAAAAATCAATCACGTTTTTGACGTTCCACGGCTTAGGTGGCAGTTCAGTTATGCCCAAGACTATCAAATCCCCTTCAGGCGTCGTTATTTCCACGCCGGGAATTATTAGAACATCCTTATACGCAGAGGCCAGTTCCAGCACCTTGAAATAGCCTTCTACTCTGTCATGGTCGGTTATCGCAACAGCTTTGATGGTTGGGTGCGAATAGAGTTGCTCGACGAGCGTCTTCGGGTTTATTGATGAATCGGATGAGTATTTTGTGTGAATGTGCAAATCAGCTTGGATCAAGATTTTTTGTTGTCTCCTCACAGAATATCCTTCAAATCAGCTAGCAGGTTCGTTTTCTGTTTTTTTCTAGTGTTGATGCATTTGAATTTGATTTTCTTACGCGTGCAGGCTTTTCTGCACCCATTAAGAATAGATTTTCCCCAGTTTTCGGGGTCGTTAAGGAGCACAACTGTTTCATAGCTTGTGCGGCTTATGTAGTCAGCGAGCTGAGTTGCCACGTATTCTGATGTTTCCTTGTCAGCCGTTGGAACAGTTTCATGTTGCGAAAGCGGATAAACCTCGTCAAGCTCGTTTGGAACGACGCCGAATGGAGCACTGTAAAAACACGCGTGAAACCTGCCCGAACTTTCTAGCGAGCGGAGCTGTCCTGCAATATCTGTGAAGACCTTTGATTTGTGAAACGGTTTTCTTCGTGTTTGAGGCACCAGCAGGAGAATTTTCGCTTCCCTAGGAGGGATGTACCTTTCAGCCAACCTCTTTCTATGTCGCACGATTTCTGGTCGCGCAAGTCCGACGGAACCGAAGAAGAACAGTCCACTGTTTTTTACGGCTGAGTCGTGTTTCTCAATGTAATCCTCGTATTTCTTTAGCCTTTTCACTGCTTGAAACAACGCTGGATGTCCGTGTGCTCGCATTTCGAGGTGTTCCCACATCCTGCCGTCTCTTATGGCCTGCTTTATGCGTTTCAACTCGGCTGAACAAGTGTAGAGGTTGTGTTCAGCGAGGAAGGCCTGGGCTTCTTTTGGCGGCATTTCCATTACTTGTTTCGGAGCTGTTCTTGCGCATTTTGGGCAAGTGCATGGAAAGTAATCGAGTTCGTTCAGTCTGGAGGTGCCTGTTTCAGTCATGTAGCGACCTTCCTTGGCGTACAACGAATAAGCTGCCGAGTCGAAAAAGTCGCATCCCAAGGCTACGGCTAATGCGAACATGAAAGGATGTCCAGCGCCGAAAAGATGAAGCGGTTTTTCAGTGGGCAAGTTCATTTTTGCAGTCATTATCATATCCACTAGGACGTCGAAACGATAGCGCTCCATGACTTCAGTCGGGCTTCCTAAGGCATGTATTTGGAAGGGCAGCTTGCCCATTTCTTTCGCGGACTTGGCCACGAGGTTCAGGTATTTTCCACCCTGCACCGGACCTACCCAAAGGATGTCGTCTCTTGCTTTAAACGCAAGAAATTCCTTCGCTCGTTTGAGCGTTTCAGCAACTGTCTTTCGTGCACAGTTTTCCGTAACTTCCCAGCCCGTCGGAATGTCAAGTATCGTTGCAATGTCCGAACCTATCTGCTCCTGATACTCTACAATCTCTTTCGGGGTTACTTCTATGTCGCCATAAACGAGAATCTGGTAGGCGCCGGAATCAGTCATTATGGTACCGTCGAAATCTAGGAAGCTGTGCAAACCATTCTTGGCTGGTTGGTTCTCCGCATGCTTCTTCAAAATATACGCGTTGGTTATCAACGCCTCAAAACCAAATTCTTCCCTGATATTTCTTGGAGAAATGGGCTGTACGATAGGGTTTATGACTGGGAAAAGAAGAGGCGTCTCCAACGTTCCACTCTTGGTTCGCAGTTTTCCAATTCTTGCAAGCAAGTCTTTTTCTTTTATCTCAAAGGACATCGTCAAACTCAGAAAAGAGAAAAACAAACACACATATAAAAAACATTCACTAGATAATGACAACCAAATGAACGCAGGGTCTGGACATGAGTCTGAGAAAGATTGTAAAAGAAGAGCTTTCTGGAAGCATCGCCAAATCGTATGTGGCACAAATCTCCCGTTTCCACAGGGTTCAAGCCTCAACGATGTTTCATGAAGCCGCAGAATACGTGAAGAGCGAACTTCTGAAAATAGGTCTGAAGGACGCCGCGATAGAACAGTTTCCGGCTGATGGAGCAAAGAAATATTGGACCTACACATCCCCCGTAGGCTGGACAGTGAAAAGTGCTGAACTTCGACTCGTAGAGCCTGAAGAAAAGCTCTTGGCCTCCTATGAAGACATACCTCAGAGTCTGCACACCTACAGTAGCGCAACACCTTCAGAAGGCGTCACAGCCGAGCTTGTTGACGTCGGCGTCGGAACTAAGCCGGCCAATTATGAGGGAAAAGACGTGAAAGGCAAATTTGTCCTGGCCACAGGCAGGGCCAAATCTGTTCATGAACAGGCCGTTTACAAGTATGGGGCTGCTGGTGTAATCACGGACACGGTGACTCTCGAAATACCAAACGTCCGCGAAAGCTTGGACATCCCTGACGCTCACGCGTATCAGTCTATATGGCCCACCGCAGAAGAACTGGTCAAGGTCACATTTGGCTTCTCTCTG
>Ga0116138_1000285_pt1 | contig 32582 bp, 34 predicted proteins | sample June2015DPH_20_1_2_FD_88971 | JGI IMG/M metagenome (GOLD analysis project Ga0116138, IMG submission 88971) | Peatland microbial communities from SPRUCE experiment site at the Marcell Experimental Forest, Minnesota, USA - June2015DPH_20_150 | ecosystem: Environmental > Terrestrial > Soil >... | reverse complement strand
GGGTTTGGTGTATGTGAGGACAAGAAACCTTACGGGCTAGCCATTGATGGCCCTATCGATTTGCCATTTGACCACCAAGACGTGCGTATCTACATCAATAACCTGTTCGTTGAAGGGCTGTTGCAGCCAGTGGCTCACGAGCATGCGGACATGCTGTCTAAGAATTGGGTTGGCATCGGTGTTCGAACTGCACCGATCGAGGACAGATCTCGTCGTTTGGGCAAGCTCATAGACAGTCTAGAAGTTTCTCTTCCGGCCCAGGATGCTAAATATACGGAATGGTTTCACTTTGCTCGTGGGTGGGCGGAGTTGGTCCAGCTTATGAACGAGCAGCCTGAGACCGTCCCCATGGAAACGAGTGAAAATGTAAAAAGATTACAAGAGCTCGTGGATACTGGTTTTTCCGCCTGGCTTTCGAGCCGTTACGCTGGGCTCGTCAACTTGCCGCCTGTGCCTCCAGTCATGCTGCATCACATCCCGCGGTATCTTGCGCGCCAAATCGGAGAAAACCATAGCGCTAAGATTGCATTGGTCGTACTGGACGGTCTTGCCATGGACCAATGGTTGGTGGTCCGTGGAGAGCTAGCCTCAGCGCAGCAGGATTTCCGGTTCCGGGAGCAGGGTGTCTTTGCATGGATTCCATCACTTACATCTGTCTCGCGCCAAGCACTCTTCGCCGGCAAGGCTCCCATCTTTTTCCCGAATAGTTTACAAACTACGGACAAGGAATCTTCCCTATGGACGCAGTTTTGGGCTGATCAAGGATTCGCGCCGAATGAAGTCATTTATATAAAGGGGCTGGGCGATGGCAGTCTCGAGAAGGTTTCCGAAGCGATATCTCAGCCCAAGGTAAGGATCGCCGGGTTAGTAGTGGACAAGGTCGACAAGATTATGCACGGGATGGAGATGGGCACTGCAGGGATGCACAATCAGGTCCGATTATGGGCCAAACAACCGTACCTAAGAACGCTACTCAATTCGCTTTTGGATCGGGGTTTTCGTCTCTATCTAACTTCTGACCACGGCAACGTCGAGGCCGTGGGTTGCGGCCGTCCGGCTGAAGGAGCCGTTGCCGATCTGCGCGGAGAACGAGTCCGTATCTATCCCGACGAGGCCCTTCGAGGCAAGGTGAGGGACCAGTTTCCGACCGCTCTGGAGTGGGGGCCTGTCGGTCTGCCAGAGAATTACCTCGCTCTCCTGGCTCCTGCCCGGCTAGCTTTTGTCCAAGAAAAACATCGCACAGTCAGCCACGGTAGTATTTCAATCGAGGAGATCGTCGTCCCTCTAGTGGAAATCGAGAGGATGCATGAATGACTCGGCGGACAGACCAAATCGGATTCAGTCAGCGTGTTCGATTGGAGTGGCTAGAGCAGACATCGAACCTGATCCTAGCTGGAAACGATAAGGCTGGCGTCAACCTTGCTTTGAAGGAGCTTCTGAAGCAGAAGGTGTCAGTAGGTGGCCAGGCCAATCGTGGCAATCGTGAGAAGATCATCACGATTCTTTTAAAAGTGTGGCTAACAGTTCCGAGTGAGCTCGAGTTGCTACGCGTCGAAGGGCTGGAACTTCTCAGACGCGTTGCTCGGCGTGATCATCTGGCCATCCATTGGGGTATGGTGACGGCCGTTTATCCGTTTTGGTCTGGCGTGGCGGCCCAAGTGGGTCGCCTCTTGAAACTTCAGGGCACTGTTGCTGCGGCCCATATTCAGCGACGGATCCGCGAGCAATACGGCGAGCGAGAGACTGTTTCTCGAGCCACCCGCCGTGTACTTCGTTCATATTGGGACTGGGGTGTGCTTCAGGAGACCCCCAAAAAAGGTATCTACACCGCTAGTACGACACTGGCGGTTGATGATTCACGACTGATTGCGTGGCTGATCGAAGCCTCCATTCACGCAAAAGCAAATGGCGCGACCTCTCTGAAGGACCTATTCGACAGCCCCAGCCTTTTCCCATTCCGACTCAAGCCAATACTCGCTGAAAGTCTCATGGCAGCCTCACCCAGACTAGAAATTCATCGGCACGGGTTCAGCGATGAACTAGTCATGTTGCGGAAAAATACCAGGGAAGGTGCGCAGCCTGCCACTATTAGAACCGCTAAAACGATCAGTGAAAGTGGCGCCGAGTAACCAATCGAGAAAACTAGACACTCACTTGAGCGCGGAACCTAACAATTCCGGGCAGGTCAGAAAACTGGCCGCTCGCAACTTTAGTCCATTCCAACCCTGTTCGAATAACGGCAGCAAGCCTTAAAGAGCCCATTCCACTGCCTGGCTCGACCAACCTCCTCAAAGGCCAACGCGCGAGGCCAAATGGCCAAAACGGATTGAGGCACCTGGTGACGGATGAGGCTCATTCCCCTTTTTCATTTCGAGCCCACCCGGTCCCTCTATATACAGAACCCGAAAACAAGGAGGTAGAAATGTCGTTTCAATCATCGCAAGGCACTTGTGTGTCTACACCGGCCATCTGGTTGGCTCGTGCTACCGCCAAGTGCAGAGCAGTCCAACTCTCAATAGAAAGGAGGTCCTTCGAACGGAAACTGGAGACGATTGTCAGGGCGGCTAACGCGCACCATTCGTGCGGTCAGTCACCGGGAACAGCCCAGTTCAAACTGCTTCGGGAGTGCGCCGATGACCTGTGTTCACACTTCGCTCAGAGCTGGGACATCTCTCCAGAGCTGCTCGAAGCACAGATCCCGGCAATCACGAAGCTGAAGTCCCTGGCTGATCCTCCAACGAAACCAGAACCCTTAGCCCTGGTTTCTCTGGGAGTGGCTGGTGCTGTGGCTCTCTTCTTTCTGATGGGAGTCCTCGCCGGCCTAGCCAGCGTTGGCTATCACCTGATCGGAGGCCGCTAATCATGATCCTTGAACTCATAGTTGCAGCCGAAGCGTCTGCGCTCTCTGCCTCGTGGATTCGGCGATCTCGCATGAGGCGCCAGGAAATCCTTATGAGCGGAAGCACATCTGAAATCAACCTGCCATTTCTCGATCAATATCTCAGACAACAAACAGCCAACCCGACGAAGCTTCAGACCTTTGCGGCCCAGAAACTGGCTGCGGTCTGTCGCCGAGCGGTTCACACGGGAGCATTCGAACTCCTAGTCCTGAAGCTGATTCAATCCGCTTCTCGCCGATACCGGCGGGAGTCGGAAATCTCAAAAGTGGAGGTGATCCTGTGAATCTCACCCCGTCACAAAAAGGCTCGTTCCTTGCAGGTGTTGGCCTCTGGGTGCTTATCTGGGCTTCCGTTTGGAAGGCCGATGACATCGCCGAAGCCATGCGCATTCAGCGCTGGTTCAATGCCACTCGCTGTTTACGCTGGATTGGCCAGCACAAGAGCACATCTCTGCTCGGGACCGAGCTCGTCAACTACGGCACGCATGGCCTCGATCCTCTGGGCGTCTCGTTCTCGCTCGGCGGAACGCTGGTGAACGTGCTCTTCATTTATCTATTCCTGCCCTGCCTGGAGAAGTTGCTCCGCCAAAAGGGCACGGCCAGCGCAACCCTCCAGTAAGGAAAATCCGAGACAAATTAGTCGTGCTGCCTGCCCATTCAAGTTGAGTGGGCAGGAGGAGTGGCTAATGTCACTCAGAAAAGGAAGTGCAACTATGCGTATGTCTATTGGTGTCCCAGGATTCAGCATCTACTTCGAACATCACCAGGTCAAACCGTTCATCAAGGATCATTCCAAGAAGGCGAGGGATCTGTTCAATGAGCTGGTCGTTCCTGCAGTGCTTCGGGGCACGTGCAAGGCGTTGGAAGTGGTCGCCAACAACACTGCCGATGCTCACGATTACCTGATCAGCAAAATGAAGTCCAAGCAGTCTGCATGATGTTGGACGAGACACACGAAATTTCACAAAAAGGAGAATACGACGATGCAGAAGTTCCTAGTGGTGAGCTACGACGACGACCAGCAGCAATGGTTCTGGGATTACGTCGCTGCAAAGAGGGCAGAAGACGCAGTGGCCCATGTCTGCGAGCGACGGCCCTACGTCATTGCCGCCGATGCGGCTTCACTATCTCAGGTGCAGGGCATCGCACGTGACATGAAGAGCCGTTCTATCGCCCGAATCATTCACCAATTCAACTCCGACACTGCTACAGCAAAGGAATAGCAAGACCATCTCTCACTTCAGTATCTCTTCCCACTGGCAGTAGTCCCACCTCATAATCCGTAAGTTCTCCAGTCTCGTCCCCATCCATTTCCCCTGAATTCAAACACTCCCCACTCGGGGTGTGTCTGTACGCAGTCAATTCCACAAAAAAAGGAGCTGTGTCATGACCAAAAGGAAGAAGCACGTCTTCGATACCGGGCAGATTCCGCACCTGTGGGCACATCGCACACAGGAGGAAGCTCGGAATCGCCAAGGCAATCTCTACTTCACCGGCGACACCATCTACAGCTACGGCTCGCATTTCCCCATCGCTCGTCATGTGACGAACGATGCCGGCGAACGGGCCGTCCTGTTCACCACCGCCACCTACAGTGTCACCACCTCGAGCCATTGCTCCGCAGTTCGTTCCGCAATCCCTTCGGGGATTCCGGTCTTCCACGTTCCGAACGTATGCCACGGGCGGTACAGCGGTAGCGAATTAATCGCGGACGATCATGCGGGCAACCTGGCCGATTACACCGAGCGGATTGAAAAGCACGTCGTCACATCCGCTCGGGCCAGGTCGTCCTATGCGAAGGAATGGAACCACGAGCATGCCGTTTGTTTGCGTGATGAGGCATTCGCCTATTGCGCATTCTTCGGTCTCCCCGTTCCGAGTATTCCCGAGGTGCCGGAGCTGAACTCCGACGCACTAACTGCCATTCGCAAGCGCGAAGCAAAGCGAACTGCAGAAAAGGCAGAGCAAACCAAACGGGAGCGAGCGGAAGCTCTCGTCCGACAGCAAGAACTAATCAACAAATGGCGGGCTGGACAGTACTCCGGTTGTTTCTACGACGTTCCCGCGATGCTGCGCATCACCGGCGACGAAGTGCAGACCTCTCGAGGTGCTCGTTTCCCCATTTCCCACGCCAAGCGCGGCCTGACTTTCGTTCGCAAGGTCCGCGAGTCGGGCCAACCCTACGTCCGCAATGGACGCACCATCCACCTCGGCTCATATGCCATTGACCGCATAGAACAAGACGGCACAGTCAAGGCCGGCTGCCACGTCGTCTCCTGGGAAGAAATAGAGCGACTAGCACCAGTTCTCGATTCCCTTCCCACATCCGCTACCCCAATGGACTCCACCTTGGAGGTGCAATCGTGAGAATGACCAAACGCAATAAGCAACTGCTTCGACTGTACCAACGCGAGCGGGCCAGAGGCTTTCAGGCCTTGTGGGCTCTGACCAATGCCCGCACGCGCCTCGAATGGGAGAAACACGAAGTAGCCGAGTATTCCAGCGGAGAGCCAATTGACCCGAAGCGTGGCAATGTCCGGCTCCGCGCAGTGCCCGACGAAACGTGTTCCCTCGTGGACCTAGAAGGCGACTGCTTCAACACCAGGGCCAACCCTGACATCCCTGCCTCACGACTGCAGCGCGATCGCGAAGAATTCATCGCGAAAGTGAATCGGGAAGGGGTGTGGGGAATCCTCGGCGAGTACTTCGACGGAGAAGTCTGGCAGCACGCGGACTCCTGTTTCGGATTCGTCGGCGATGATTGGAAGAACTCCGGCTATGACACCGACATCATGCGGGCGACGCTCGATGAAGCGAAAGCTGCGCGAGTCTGCCGTTGCTGTGGCCGGCCGATAACCACAGCGAAGGCCGCCATCCACGCGGCAGAAAGGATCAGGTCATGAACACGCATATCTATACGCCCCGGCTCAAAGAAACCGGCGCGCGGTTGCGGTTGGTGCTCAATGACGCAGATTGGGTCATTGCAAACCGCCACCGTGGAACGCTTCGGGTCAAAGGAGTCGTCACCGATCAGAGCACCGGCAAGCGTTATCGAATCAGAGGGGCGGCTTGCGGTCTGCAATGTTGCTGCGACGCCACCGCCGAGGAGGTGTAGCTCACGAACAATACTCACAGTCAGTGGAAGCTCAGCAGATCCATTTCAATGCAATCCAGAAGGCATGAACCATGGCCAAGAATCTGAAGGGCATTCTCATCGAGGTCAACGGAGGTGTTGTGTCCTATGTGCAGTTCAACGGCAAGCCGGTAGCCGCCTACCACCTTTTCGATTGGGATGAACTGCTCGGTGATGGCGACACCCGCAAAGCATGGGAAGGCTTGAGTCCCGAGGAACAGCAGTTTATCCGTGGCCGTTATCCCGTTGAGTTCAAGGCAATCCAAAGAAGGCTAGAAGACGAGAGAACAGACGAACTCTAATCACGAAGCTCGAAAAGGGAGGTGCATGAAATGCAAGAGACATGGATCCGCAAATCGTTGACCGCGAAGCAATGGGACCGCATCTTCTACGGCTGTCCCGGCGCCTGGGCAGGCAATAAGCCGGAGCCGAACCAAGCCGGCACCATCGTCATAGACGGCGGGAACATTCTCGCTGCAGTCCAATACTTGAATCGTCAGCGAGTTCGCGTTCTGTACGCCAAGGCACCGCTTCCGGGCATTTGGTGTTCAGACAAGGGGATCATTCTCGGAATCGGTCTTCGCCGCTAATCGCAGAGCTGCGGCGATCATGAAAGAAACAAAAGGAGGAAAGTGAAATGTTTGCAATTAAACCGGATGGCAGAAAGAAGATAACCCTCACGGACCTGCTTATATGTGGAGTACTGGGAGCGGCGTGGTTGCCCTTGGGCATCGCAGCCGCTGCAGGCATCGGCGGCTATATGTATTTGCAGAGTAAGACTGAGGAGTACAGGAGAAATCATCCGGAGGAGGTGAAGAAATTAAAAGCTTAGTGAATGCTGGATATCCGCGTTGTTCTAGCCAAGCCTCTGACTCAACCTCTTTCCCCGCCTCTCTTTCCGCGTTGTGAATCCATGTCGCAGTGCACATCGGCCGCAGCATCCGACGCTAGCGAACCGGTCTGCCAGCACTTCACAAGCAATCCACTCGAGAAATTCCCTCAGTTAAGTCTGTTTGTCGAACCCATTCCGTCGAACGAAATCCAAACAAAAAGGAGCACTACGCTAATGCCGACTCCATACGAAGTCGTTACTGAATCCATCATCAAGCAACTGGAATCTGGTGTAGCGCCATGGCGCAAGCCCTGGCGCACAGAGATGCCGGCAAACCTTGCCAGCAAGAAGGAATATCGAGGCATCAATGTTTTCCTTCTCGCTTCGCTGGGTTACGGCTCGCGGTACTGGTTGACCTATCGCCAAGCCCAAACGCTGGGCGGTAGCGTCAGGAAAGGTGAGCACGGATCCAAGGTCGTCTTCTGGAAGATCGGCGAATATCGGAAGGAGGACAAGAAGACAGGAGAAACAGAAAATCGCAAGTCGATTCTGCTGCGCTACTACACCGTCTTCAACCTGGAGCAATGCGAGAGAATCAAGTCCCCTGAGCCAACCCGCGTTATCGCTCCCCTCGAGCAGTGCGAAAACATCGTCAGCTCCATGCCGAATCCGCCGGGCTTCGAGCAGGATTCCCGGGCCTTCTATCGGCCATCCACCGACACGGTGGGTATGCCGGCTCGCTCGGCGTTCGATTCGGCCGAGGAGTTTTACTCCACCTTCTTTCACGAATTGACGCACTCGACCGGACATCCTTCGCGCGTTGGCCGCGAGGGGATCATGGATCACAACCCCTTCGGCAACGAGGATTACTCGAAAGAGGAATTGGTGGCCGAGATGGGAGCAGCGATGCTCTGCGGTGTTGCCGGCATCCAGTCGCGAACGCTCGATAACTCAGCGTCCTACCTCCAGTCCTGGATCAATCGACTCCGATCCGATTCCCGCTTGATTGTTTCCGCGGCATCGCAGGCACAAAAAGCGGCCGACTGCATTCTCGCGAGGACCACGGCAGAAGCCGAACCCGATACGAAAGGAGAAAACGAGCACGAGGTTCTTTAACTAACGATCACTGCTAGACGATTCCCCTCCGCAGTTGCACCACCCTGCAGTTCAAATCCCTAAAACACAAGGAAGGAACTTATGGCAACTCCAGCCGTAATCCCTATTTCTATTTCGAAAGGCCGGCCAATCCGTACCAAGCGCGGTCGAATGACAATTCTCAGTCCCCAGGAGATGCTGGACCTGCTCAAGGCCGCAAAGAATCGCTCCGCGCGCGATTGGGCGATGATCCTGCTGGCCTATAGGCATGGCCTCAGAGCGTCGGAAGTCTGTGGCCTCAAGTTGGCCGACATGGATCTGAAAACCGGCTCCATTTCGATTCGGCGGCTCAAGGGCTCACTCCACACCATACAGCCGCTGTACCAGCACCGCGGGCAGCCTTTGCTTGACGAGACGGCTGCCCTCCGAGCATGGCTGCGCAAGCGGCCGACGGACGGCTCGGACTATTTGTTCACCAGCCAGAAAGGAGGAAAGCTCTGCCGCACGCAGTTCTTTCGCAACTTTCAGACGGTTGCCGAAAGCGCTGGCCTTCCGGTCGAGAAGCGCCATCCGCATGTCCTGAAGCATTCCCTGGCTTCGCACTTGGTGGCCGGGAATGCCAACCTGGCCCTGATTCGACAGGCCCTGGGCCATCGGTCGATTAGTTCCACCCTTCTTTATATAGGTACAACCGACAGTCAGGCTTCCGAAGCGCTGCAGAAGGCGCTAATGGGCCTGTTTTGATGAGCTTACGTGACGCAACAAAAAACTTGTTCTGTTGCGTTTTGGCTCCGATGGCAGGCGGATTTAAAGGACTTAGCCGGGGCGGGTCGAAGGCCGAGATCGCAGGTAATGTTGCATTTCGTGCTTCCGCCCGCCCCAGGGAGGTAACAATGAGCTGGTTCCCCTTTGCAATCCTGGCCAAGAAGGCTCTCGACGCGGCCATCCGATACGATGAAGAGCAATCGGCGCGCTTTCGATGCCGGATCTGCTGGACCAACCATCACACGACCGAAGAGCATCAGCACCCGCAGCTCAACGCCAGGAGAAGGTCTCTGCTGGTAAAGTGCCAGATTGCTCTTCCCTTCTTCCTTGCCGCATGGGTTGGAATCCCCGCGCACCTCATCCGGGGCAGTTGGTTCCAAGCCTTGGTCGAGTGGCTGATCCTATGGCCCGTCTGGGCCTGGGCAGTGGCTTACCGAATCCGGAAGGAACAACAGAAGGAGAATGAGAGGGCATACGAGCGCTAGGTCTAAAGACGAGTAGTCGAGGCCCAACGGATGGCTGCAAGGAATTTGCCCAATGCTATTCGCCGGTATAAGCCTGGTTCGGAGTTTTTGTGCCGCAGCCGCAGAACGGATCGAGCGCTACGCCGTCAGGGCAGACATCGGCCCTCATTACCACACAGTGTGTCTGTGCCGAGAGCATGACTTTCGTCGTTACGGCCTGAGGGTCAGAACTGCTATTCTCTTGCCGGGAGGATTCATGGACATATTGGCGGCATTAAGGCAAGAAGAAGCGAAGTTCGAGAAGCAGGCGAATGCTGTGCAGCAACAGTTGGATACTGTGCGGACGGCAATGAAACTCTTGGGCGGAATGAGTAGCAGCCGCAAAAAAGCTGGCAAGAAGAAGAGCAAGAAAAAAGTCATGTCCGCTGCAACGAGAGCGAAGATCGCTAAGGCAGCCAAAGAAAGGTGGGCGAAGATTAGGGCGGAGAAAAAGAAGGGGAATACCTAGTGCTGTGGCTACCATCTCCTAGAAGACATACCGCGCTCGTGCTATAAAACGAGAATGCCAAAAACAATCGAGCAGTGGTTGCTATTCAAATACATCGGCCTGGAGTTCACGCCGTTATCGAAGCCTTTCAAGACGAAGGAACAGGCGGAGAAGGCGCGTCTGAAATACCCAGAGAAGCAACGCGGAACCATTGGGCTAGGTGTGATTCGGATAAAAAAGAAGTAGGCGCGACTGTAGTGCCTAACGCGGTAACCGTCCATGTGGGTACCAGGACCCACTTGTCCGGTTTGCCGACTTACCAAGCACTAGCGCAGTGGGAACACAAATTCCCAGGCAAAACCGCAGTATTGCATGCTCGGCCCTTACTTTCTTCCGGAAGAAGGTCTTGGTATCGACCCGTTGCTTTGAGGGAGGGAATTGGCTATTGCGTGAGTCCTATTCTGCGTCGCATGTCCTGGAAACGCGGATCCGACTTCCAGGGAAAGCTGTCATCCTGCATCTTCCATGGAAGGAATATGTGGTGGTACTCATACGCGGCTTCAAGTGCCCGAAATGTTTCCTCCCTGTTTCCCAGCACTGTTTGAACTACGGCGATGAATAACGCATATTTGGCGTAATCCTCACGTTCCAGCTCGGCCACAATCTTGAGCGCCTCCGCCTTGCGCCCAGCTTTGGCATATGTCTCCGCGAGGCTATATTTCCAATCAGGATTCACTGCCGCCAGTTTCTGGTCTACCGCAAGCGCTTGCTCAAACATCCCCTTGTCGCCATAAACGCCTCCCAAAACGTAAAGTCCGTCAGGAGAATTGGGATCGAGCTCCAGTGCCTTGCGTGCCTCTTCTATTGCTTCCTCACGTTTCCCCAAATACCAGTACATCCAACCCACCCAGGCGGTGTAGACGGCAGACAGGGGATCTAATTCCTGCCCCTTTTTTTCTTCAGCCACGGCTTCCTTATTTCGGTTGAACAGTAGGAGGTACCAGCCATAATGAGCGTGCGCATCGGTCAGATTGGGGTTTATTTCCAGCGCTCGCCGGAACTCTTTTTCTGCGCCTGTCCAGTCATAGTCGAAATAGAGTTTTACCGTTGCAAGAGCGAGGTGAGCTTCAGCCGAGCTGTCGTCCAGTTCAATTGCCTTAAGTGCCGCCGCACGAGCGCGAGGAAAATCCGTCCTCGGATTGATGGATCCACTTCCGTGGGCGATGATCGCGATGCCCACCGCCAAGCCTGCGTATGGCAAAGGGTTGGTCGGGTCTTTGTCGATGGCCTGTTGGAGCAGGGCAAGTCCCTTGGAAAAGCCCTCTGGGGTTCGCTTATATAGGTAGAACATCCCTTTCAAGTATGCTTCGTGGCTCTCGGGATTGACTGGCCGAGAGGTTCTGAAGTGTACCTGCTCCTGAGGAGTGAGCTGCAGGCGAATGGCCCTCGTAATTGCCACCACAACCTCGTTTTGTAGCGACAGTATGTCCCTGAATTGGCTTTCATAGCGGTCTGCCCAAAGCTGGTTTTCGCTCTGTGCTTCAATAAGATGCGCGGTAACTTCGATCCGGTCTCCCGAACGCATTACCGCTCCGGTGACGAGCGCGTCCACGCCCAATTCGTGCGCTATCTCTCGGGGCGTCTTTTCCGTCTTGCGGAAGCGCATGACAGACGAGCGGGCAATCACCCGCTTGATACCGCTTAATTTCGCCAGGTCCGTGATCAACGCTTCCTGAATACCGTCGGCGACATAATCCTGTTCTGTATTCCCCGAAAGATTCTCCAGCGGAAGCACTGCCAACGAGTTGACTTGCGGCACACCACTTGGACCAAGCAGGCGTTCGCGCAAATTGCCGACCTTGAGAACGACGAGCAAGACTGCGACAGTCGCGAGGACGCCTAGGCCCAGTCCAATCGCCTTCGCGAACGGCCAACGAGTGCGCCTCGCTGCGGGCTGCACTGCACTCACCACGCCCGTCTGAAGCCTTCGTAGATCAATCGCCAACTCCTTCGCCGACTGGTAGCGATTCTCCGGATCTTTCTCCACGCATTTCCTGATGATGCGTTCCAACTCCGCCGACACCTTGGAGTTCAGCGCTCTCGGCGGCAGCGGTTCGCTACGCAGCAACGCCCCAATCAACTGACCACTCTGCATTTCCGCAAACGGACGCTGCCCCGTGGCCATCTCGTACAACACGAAGCCCGCCGCGTGAATGTCCGTGCGCGCATCCACCTCTTCCCCCGCCAACTGCTCAGGGGCCATATACGGCAGCGTTCCTGAAATCGAATGTGTTTGCAGTGAGCTTTCCGTCGCAGCCGTTTCCGACAGCGGTTGCCGCAGTTTCGCAAGACCAAAATCCAAAATCTTCAGCCGCCCGTCGCTGGTCAGCCGGAGGTTCCCGGGCTTTAAGTCGCGATGAACAACCCCATGTTCATGCGCGGCAGCCAGACCATCGCTCAGTTGGATTCCTAGCCGCAGCACTTCCTTCTCCGGCAGCGCTCCCGCAGGCAACTTCTCGCTCAGTGTGATTCCGGGGATGTACTCCATCACCAGGAAGTCCAACCCATGCTGGGTGTCGAAGTCGTGAACGGTTGCGATATTGGGGTGGTTAAGCTTGGAAAGGGCAAGAGCTTCTTTGCGAAAGCGCTTGCGGGAGGAATCGTCAGATAACGTACCAGCAGGCAGAACTTTGATGGCTACTGCGCGGTCGAGATGCTCGTCCTGGGCCCGGTACACTTCTCCCATTCCGCCGGCACCAATTTTTTCGAGAATCTTGTAATGGCGCAGCGTCTGGCCGATGAGCGGATCGTGACTTGGTGCCTCGCTGGTCACGGGAAAGAACCCCTTTCTCCTTCCCCCTTGGCTGGCATCGTAGGTTTGGAATCTGGCGAAGTCAATCAAGAACGGCGCACAGATGGTGCGAGGCCGTTTTTTTTGAGCAATCCGTAACTTTTCGCGAGCAGATACTGGGTCAGGTCCTGGTAAACGCGCTAATCGTCCAAGTGGGTAATGGTACGGACTTGTCCGGTTTGCCGGGTGGTCTCAATGGGTCGACGCAACACTAAGCTCGAAGTCTACTTGCGGGAGTTTTAAAAGCTAAAATCGTTAGCGAGCGTTGAATCAAACGGAACACCACCCTGGCTAGGTTCTGATTGAGTACAGCCCGACAGATCGGTTCTCTAGAGGAAGTATTGTCGGATCAACTGATTAGATGGTGTTGCATCGACCGGTTGAGCTCGCACGACTTATCAGGCAAGTGGAATTATTTCCGAGTTGCCCGTCATCCGACCAGAATCGTCGACAAGCTAGAAATGGAGCTTCATCGGCTTCATCCTGATATCATCCATTACGCCCAAACGGAGCAACCATGCGCAAGCTGATTTTCTCTCTCTTTCTTCTGGCGTTATCAACCCCCCTTGCGTCAGCACAACAGTTCGATCTCGTGCTGGAAGGCGGACGCGTCATGGATCCCGAAACCGGCGTGGATGCCGTGCGCAATGTTGGCATCCGCGACGGAAAGATTGCCCGCATCTCGTCCGAGGCGTTGAGCGGACGCCGTGTCGTCCATGCTAGCGGGCTGGTAGTCGCTCCCGGATTCATTGACCTGCACCAGCACGGCCAGGACCTCACGAGCCAGCGCGTCAAGGCGCTCGATGGGGTCACCACAGCACTGGAGTTGGAAATCGGTGCGCCCGACGTCGCTCAGTTTTTGAAAGCTAAAGAAGGACACTCGCTGATTCACTACGGCACTGCGGCCAGCCATGTCGCGGCGCGAGCTCTAGTGTTCGGCGCGCCGCTGCCGGCTGGGACCATCCTGCCTAAGAGCGGACCCGCGACCGATCATCCCGCCACGCCCGAACAGATCGAGGGCATGCGGGAGCGCCTGCGCGCGGAGCTTAGCGCTGGCGGCTTGGCCGTAGGGATGGGGATCGAGTACACGCCCGGAGCAACTCGGCTGGAGGTGATTGATATGTTCCGTCTCGCCGCCGAGCGGAGGGTGCCGGTCTACACCCACGCGCGCAGCTCGGGCCGCGTCGAGCCCGGCCCCACCGTTGAGGAGATCAGCGAAGTGATTGGAGCGGCTGCCATCACGGGTGCTTCGCTGCACATCGTGCACATCAACAGCACCTGCCTTCGCGACGTTTTCGAGTGTCTCTCCATGGTAGAAGGAGCGCGCGCCCGCGGCCTCGATGTGACCACCGAGGCGTACCCCTACATCGCCGGCATGACTTCCATAAACTCAGCGCTATTCAACCCCGGCTGGCAGGACAAATTTGGCATCGACTACGGCGACCTCATGCTTCCCGAAACGGGCGAGCGCCTCACCAAGGAGCGTTTCGACGAACTGCATAATTCCAGCACGACGCACTGGGTGGTGACCTTCAACAATACACAGGACGTACTAGACAAAGTGATTCCACACCCTCTGGTGATGATCGCCAGCGACGGCCTCGAAGGCCATCCCCGTAACGCCGGGACCTTTTCACGCGTTCTGGCCCAATACGTCCGCGAAAAGGGAACGATCACGCTGATGGATGCTCTCCGAAAGATGAGTCTCATGCCGGCGGAGATGCTGGAGTGTTCGACTCCCGCGGCACGGCAAAAAGGCAGATTGCAGGAGGGCGCCGACGCCGACATCGTTGTGTTCGATGCTGGAAATATCAGGGACCGTTCCACTTTCGAGAAGCCCATGGAGCCAAGTGTGGGTGTGCACTATTTGGTGGTAGGAGGAACCGTAGTCGTCGACGAAGGCAAGATCGTGCCAGATGTGTTCCCGGGCCAAGCGCTGCTGGGGCCGGGAAAGCGCTCAGCATCGCACGACTAGCTATGGCCTGCGCTACGGTCTACCCACGCCCGTGTAACGAATCCCATGGCGCGCAGGCGGTTACCCTCGGATTGTCGGCAACCCTTCCTTTATCGGTAAGGGAAGGGTTGCCCGTGATCCAGGCACGATTTTAGAAGGCTCACCGCTAGGACCACATGGAGTCTTGACACTAGGTGTCCTTAGTGGTTCCCGCGGAAACTCGAGGGGACTTGCGCCAGTAGTAAAAGCAGGGAATACCCGCCAGGATTGCTGCCAAGCCCAGGGAGGAGCGCACGGGCCGGACCATCCACAGGTTCACGGTAAGGGCGATCGCAGCCACCAAAAAAATGATCGGGGTCCAGGGGTAAGCCCAGGTGCGAAACGGACGGGGCAGATCGGGCTCCTGCTTGCGCAAACGAAGCAAGGCGATGGCCGTCAAAGCGAAGAAGATCCACACGGCAAAGACAAAAAGGGAATAGAGCTCTTCGTAAGTGCCGGTGAGCGTGAGCAGCGCGCCGATAGACCCGAGGAAGATGAGCGAGCCGCTGGGCGTGCGAAAGGACGGGTGAATGCGTTTGGCGAATTGGAAAAAGACGCCGTCGCGAGCCATGGCGTAGGGAATGCGCGCGCCCGTCAAGACCACGACATGGAGCGCTCCAAGAGCGGAAATGGCCATCGCTACCGTCAGCCAAACAGCGCCGCGAGAACCGGCGAACGACTGCACGACATCGGACGCGACGTGTCGGGATTGCGCCAACTCCTCAAGGGGCAACACATGGAAGTAAACAACATTGGCCAAAAGATACAGGCCCCCCACAGTGAGCAAGCCCAGAATGATGGCTCGAGGAATGTTCTTCTCCGGCTGCACGATTTCTTCGCCCAGGTCACCGAGGTCGTTGAAGCCGTTGTAGGCCCACATGGCGGGAACGAGCGCAGTGAGGACGGCCCCAATCGCGCCGAAACCGAGTGGGGCGACCAGCGGTGCAGCCCGCACCACCGCGTGTTTCGCGAAGAGCATTCCACCGAGTACGATCACGACGATCGTGCCCATTTTGAGGGAAGTCAGCAGCACCTGGACAGAGCCACCGAAGCGCACGCTCAAATAATTGATCGCAGTGACAGCCACTACCACCAGCGCCGCAAGAGGCTGCGCCACCGTGAAGATGAAATAGTACCGTCCGATATGCCAGCTAAACAAAGGAGTGGCGACAGCCGGAAAGAGAAATCCCGAGAATCGCAGAAACCCGGCTGCGAGTGTAGCCATGGCCACGGGCCGCTCGAGAAATGAGCTCATCCAGCCGAAGAGAAATCCCCACAGGGATCCCAGGCCGCGGTCGAGGTAGACGTAGTTGCCGCCGGCTTTCGGGAATGCGGCCCCGAGCTCTGCATAGCAGAAAGCGCCGAAAAGGACGATAACGCCGCCGAGGATCCACGCCGCAAAGACCATGGCGGCGGAGCCCACGACGCGGGCCATGTCGCTTGGGACGAGAAAAATTCCCGTGCCGATCATGTCGCCAATAACAATGGCGGTTGCGGACCACAGCCCCAGCCCACGAACCAGATGGGATGGCCCTGTCTGTTTTGTCATTGCGGGAGCATTTTGCGCCATGCAGTGGAGAGAGCCTACTCTGCGCTATGGCGACCGTCAAGTAGGCGCACTTGGCGGGAGAAAATCGGGCAGTTGCGTGTCTGCGGCTGGCCTTTACGAGTTATGATCGGAGCTGCGATGGCTGCTGCGAACTTCATGCTAAACGAATTTCCATGGGACCCGTGTTACGCGGTGTTCGGCCTCGAAGACGTACTTACGCCCGCCTTGGCGATATATCCGGAGATCGTTGCCGCAAACCTCGAACGAACGTTGCATCTCCTTGAGGGCAATGCGGATCGCTGGCGGGCGCACATCAAAACGGCCAAGCTGGGATACACGGTGCGGCGTCTGATCGATCGTGGCATTCGCAATTTCAAGTGTGCGACCACGCTGGAACTTCTAGTTGCGTGCCAGTGTGGCGCGGCTGATGTTCTTTTGGCCTTTCCAACCATGGGCGCAAACGCGCGCCGCGTGCGAGAAATTGCCGAGCAGTTTAAGGACGTGCGCATTTCGGTCTTGACCGAGAACCAAGAACAAGTGCGGCAGTGGGGCGGCAGCCGGGTGGGAGTTTTCCTAGACATTAATTCCGGGATGAATCGCACAGGAATTGAGGAGAGTCGCGCCGAAGAAGTTGTAAAGCTGGCGCGCGCGATTGGTGCTGAGGGTTTGAACTTTTGTGGCCTGCACTACTACGACGGTCACCATGGCGGATTGCAAGAGCCGGAACGCAGCGCGGCGGCACACCTAGGCTACGATCACTTGATGAAGATTGTGAGCGCGATCGAGCGCGGCGGAATGGCTGTGCCGGAGTTGATCACGGCAGGCACGCCGACGTTCCCGTGCGCACTGTCCTACGGAGGATTTCGGGGCGGCGGGTTCATCCACCGCGTTTCACCCGGAACGGTTGTTTATTGCGATGCGACAAGTATGGCCCAGTTGCCCAAGGAGCACGGCTACCAGCCGGCAGTGCTTGTGTTGACGCGCGTCGTCAGCCAGCCAAAAAAAGGGGTCCTCACCTGTGACGCCGGGCATAAGGCAGTATCGGCAGACGCTGGTGTTCCCACATGCGTCGTCGTTGGATTTCGGGAATTAACGCCTATGGCACCCAGCGAAGAGCACCTGCCCATCGCCGTAGAAGAGCGCATGGATGCCCAGGACGGGGCGGGTGTCCGAGCCGGAGAAGTGCTCTACCTGCTGCCCAGGCACGTTTGTCCCACAGTCAATAATTTTGATCATGCGCTGCTCGTACGGAATGGCTCAATCGAGTCGGTGGAGAAGGTTTCTGCTCGCGGCCATGAGGCGCCGCTTCTTCAAACTGCCGACAACGCGTTCTCTCTCACAGACAACTAGAGAAATGGGAGGTCGCTAAATGGAATGGCCCTCGCCCAAAGGCGCGACGAAGAGAGTTTCCGTTTTCATTGAGTGCTATCGTCTAACGCCTGCGCCTCGCAGCTTTCTTCTTTGAATGGCGAGGTTGCTTCACGGCTGGTTTTGCCGGGGCGTAGGCGATGCAATCGAGTTCGATCAGCATTCCGGGAGAGTGCCCCAGATCGCTGCCAACCGTGGTGCGCACCGGATAGGGCTTGGAAAGACGCCGCGCATAAACCGCATTGTAACGGGCGAAGAGAGAAGTGTCGCTGAGGTGCGCGGTAACCTTGACGACGTCAGCCAGGGAAGCACCGTCAGCATCGAGAATGGAAAAAATGTTGTCGATGGTCTGCTCGGTTTGCTGCTCGATGGTATCGCCCACCAGTTTTCCGGTGACCGGGTTGATTGGACCGGTGCCAGTGACAAAAATGAAATCTCCCGCCCGCCATCCCTGGGAATAGGCTCCCTGCGGGGGCGCGCCACGCTTGCTCTGAATTGCATATTTAGGCATGCCCTCGTCTCCTTGGGTCTCAGCCAATGTATACCATAGTGCAGGTAGCGGCGGCCGTCGGGGTGTGGGCTTCGCGCATGAGATTCCTCCCAGATGGTCAGCAAACCTTACCTTACCGGATTGGGTAAGGGTAGCCCGTGATCCAGACGGGATCATCTACAGACCGAAGAGTTGTTCATAAAGACCGCTGTCGGCAGTTTTTTGGACTGATTCACCCACGGTAGAGGACATTATCCTCCGTGAAAAGAGGAGCATGATTTAAACTACGTCGTATCGGGATTGATCCGGGCCGCAACGCTCCATGTCTATCTGTCGACAGTGGTCGAGGAGACCCCTTGCGACTTTTCCTGCGCGTTCAGCTGGCCACTGGCTATGGCCAAGAGGGGATTATCGTAGTGGAACCATTTCGGATTCACGTCGCGGATGAGGTGCTCAATGATTTGCGGGCACGGTTGCACCATACAAGATGGCCCGACCAGATACCCGGTATAGGCTGGGAACAGGGCACCGAGTTGGACTGGTTACGACGCCTCGTGTCCTACTGGGCCCACGAGTTCGACTGGCGTGGCTGGGAGCGAAGGCTCAACGCGTTCAACCACTTCACCTGGGAGGGCATCCACTTTGTGTACCAGCGTGCGGCATCAGGTAGGGGTGTGCCGCTCATTCTCACGCATGGCTGGCCCAGCAGTCTCCTCGATTACGTGGACATGCTGCCGATGCTCGAGCACTTCGACGTGGTCGTACCCTCCTTGCCCGGGTATGGTTTCTCGCCGCGTCCACCCAAGGTCGGCATCAACTATCGGTACGTCTCGGAGCGCTGGCACCGGCTCATGTCCGAGCTTGGGTATTCCCGCTATGGTGCGAGCGGTTATGACTTTGGTGCCGGGGTGACGACGATCCTTGCGCTAGACCATCCCGAGTCTGTGATCGGGATCCATCTCACCACACTGGAGTCGGATCTCGCCCCCGTGGTGGCCGATACGGAGCTGTCCGATGTCGAGCGTTCGTACCTTGCGGTGAGCCGGGGCTGGGATACGACGGAGCGGGGCTACAGCGCGATCCAGTCCACCAAGCCGCAGACTGTCGGCTATGGACTCAACGACTCCCCGGCAGGGCTCGCGGCATACGTGGGTGAGAAGTGGCACTCGTGGAGCGACGTTACGCCGACCGACGACTTCCTCTGCGCCACGCTTACCCTGTACTGGATCACGCAGAGCATCACCTCATCGATGCGCGACTATTGGGACAATCGCTGGCACCCGGTCGATCCGACCTACGTCAGCACGCCCACGGCGTTTGGTGTTTTCGCGCATCAGACCGTTCCCGAAGGCGAACTGCCGCGCTCGTATTTGGAGCGCTTATACAACATCCAGCGCTGGACAGTCTTTCCGCGCGGCGGGCACTTCGCCCCGGCTGAGGAACCAGCGGCGGTCGCAGGGGACCTGACCGCCTTCTTCCGTGGCCTAAGCTGAGGCCAAGCTGACGATCCGCACTTCCAAATGCAGCACGATAATAAGAAGCCGTCCTCAGCTCTTTTTCTTTGGCTTCATAATCCAAAAGGCTGGATGGTCGGCAACCCTTACTTTGGGATTTACTTCCGGCTTGCCCGTCATACGGGAAGGATCTCGTAAATCGTTTGACCCGCAGTATCGGGAGAGTACGAAACCGCGTTCCGGCACCCGAGCGTGAAAGATGCTAGGGAGCGGGGACGCTGGCAGTCGATTGGTTTTCGAATTGAGCCAGTTCCTCGCGCAGTCGTGCCGCTTCGGCGCGATACTTTGCCGCCTCGATATGGTACTTGGTGGCAGGGACGCTGCCAACCGCATTGAAAATCTTGGTGATAGCATCGTTTTTGCCTTTGCCGGTATGTTCGAGTTGGTCGGCAAGATCGTCTTGGTTTTGTGCGTCGCCTTCCAATCCGGCAATGCGGCGCTGAAGATCCTGGATTGTCGCCCAGCGCTGAGCGCGGGCGATGGCAGCATCGGTGACGGTGGTGTTGGCGGCGTCCCAATTTCCCGGGCCGCGAATCTCCAGCACATTTTTGAAAGCGTCGAGATTGATGGCGCCGCGTCGATTGCCAAGATCGGCAGACATGCGGTACCAAGTCACGGCCCTGGCGTCGTCGGGCTTTACGCCTTGGCCGAACTGATACATCCAACCAAGCTGATTTTCTGCGTTGCTGTTGCCGTGCGCCGCAGCTTCGACGAACCAAGACATGGCCTTGGCATAATCGGTTTGCACGCCGAGGCCATTTTGAAACATATAGCCGATGTTTTCCTCGGCGTCGTTGCTGCCATGTTCCGCGGCTTTGTAAAACCAGGCAAGAGCCTCGGCGTAATTCTTCGGCTGGCCCCATCCTTCTTCAGCGAAGAAGCCTAACTGGTTTTCGGCGTCGGAGTTGCCGTGTCCCGCCGCGCGGAGATACCAGGCATGCGCTTGAGCATAATCCTGCTTCACTCCATATCCGCACTGGTAAAAGTAGCCGACTTGCTTTTCCGCTTGCGGCAGATTTTGGTCCGCCGCTTTGCGGTACCAATCAAAGGCCTGTTTGTAATCACGCTTGACGCCAACCCCATCCTCGAACATGCCGCCCACATTATATTGCCCCAGCGCATAGCCCTGCTTCGCTGCGGAACGATAGTAGGCTACGGCTCGCTTGTAATCCCGCGGCACGCCAAACTTATGTTGGTACATGTAGCCTAGTTGATTTTGAGCCGGAGCAAAGCCCTGGTTCGCGGACTTCGTAAACCAGAGGAGCGCCTGACCGTAGTCTTGAGGAACGCCGACGCCGCTAAAATAATGGTTCCCGAGGGCGAACTGCGCCTGCGCATCTCCCGCAGCGGCGGGCTCGCGAACAGAATAAAAGTCGTTGTCCGGTGGCAGTGCTGTCGCCTGGCTCGAAGTCTGGACCGGTGCCTGAGCTCGCGCCGAGGAAAGCAGTGCGAACATGAAGAAAGCAGCCACCGTGGCCCTCGTTAGAAGGCTCATGGACGCGTCTCCCCGTTGAGAAACTCCAGAGACAATAACCAAGAAGGATAGGAAAGGAACGGCGGCTCGCTACCCGATTCGACTCGCTCCGCTGCCGCTTTCCGCCACGCACCGCAGTCAAATGCCAACGTCAACAGCCTGGCAGGCGAAAGCGCGTATAGCTATAGGCCGCTAGTGCTAAAGGGACAGAATGTGCCCAATATTGTATGTGCGGGCAGCCATTAATGTCAGGATCCTACTATCGCCATTGTGGGAAGGGAGAGAAGAGTTTCTGAGCGAGTGGTCGGCAATCCGGAAATGATTCGCCTAGGTCCTAATTAACGCGGTAATCGTCCATGTGGTTCCAGTACCCACATGTCCGGTTTGCCGACTAACCAGGCACTGCAACGAGTGTCATGCGAGTAGGCAGCAATGGGTACACTCCAAAGGACAGGGATGTAGTATGGTGCTGTGCTTTCAGCTAACAGGGAAATTGCAGTCGGAAGGTGAGAACCCGGCTCCGAACGTTGCTCGCTTTCGTGAGGCCTGGTCTCAGGGAGACAACCATGAACACGAAACCTATCCGCAGCCGAGAAGAAGCCGGGGAGCAACTGAAACGATTGGAGAACTTTTACGGTGCCCCAGTTTTGCCGCTCAGTGCTTTCTGCGATGGCATGGACACTTGGATGGACTGCATCATCAAGAACAATACCGACCCCGAGCTCACTCAAGGAAGTATTCGTCATGGTCACAACTATTTCGAAGTTCTGCAGAAGATGCGGATAGACATCAGGAAATCAAACCTCCTTGGTCGTTTGTTCTACGCTGGGGAAACTCTCCGTACACGGATGTGCCCGGTGCACAAGGGCCATTACAGCGGAGAAGCCATGTTTTTTCAGAAGTGTCCGCATCTCTGCGACGGGACAGGCTGGCTTCGAGAAAAACCCGGTGATGGCGGATACACTGGAGGAATCAAAATCTACCAGCTTGAGGGCGACAAAATCGTGAAGGAATTCCCGAAATAGTATTGCTCTGCATCAAGTAGACATCCCCGACGTTGAAGAGTTTTTGTTGCCGAGCAGCCGCAACTGCCTGACAAACGCTGCTTACCGGACAAATGGAGGCTAGTATGGTCCGCTTCGAAAGCTGCACAGAACGGCGCGATTGCGCTCCATTCTCACTAATTGTAGTAATACGGTGTGCCAATCGTCTCTTCCAGGGTTCCGTACAGGCCCTTGCTACCGTAAGCCGAGAAGGAATGTTGCGCCAACTGTTTAGGGTCTCGTCCTAAATTCTCGGGCAACCGGTGAAGCGCTTTCGCCTGCAGCGCATGACTCTTGACCAGAAAATCCACATTGCGCAGCGTGGTCTTCTCACCGCTCTTTTGGCTCGTTTCCACCAGGACAACGTGCAAAAGTGGCGGCTCGCACTTCGTAGTGGCGCGGTAAAGCATTTCGCCACTCCAACTACGGCAGAAATAGAGCTTGTCGTCGTACAAATAAATGTCCCACTTCACTTCCATTGCTGGCGACTTGAAAATAGGCCCATCAGGAGCCCGTCTTGTGATTTTGTACGCCAGGTCACAGGGAATGCTCAGGGTAGGGTTGAAAACCTGGTTCCGTAATTCCTCACCGGTTGAACTTCGCAGACTGTCATATTTCTTTGCCACCTCGATGCTCTTGGTAAGGCTTATCATCATGCTCGCGAACTGGGTGCAGTCGAGCACCACTAGCCCCCAAGGATTCTCGTTTGGTGCTAGCCAACGGGCCGCAACCTTCTGCTCCGGTTGTGGATGAATCGCGCGTAACCAATTCCACATGGGCATTCTTCGGGTAGGCTATCCAACTGAAGATTACCTGTCCACAGCAAGATTTATCATCAGCTTCCGGCTTAAGTGATTAATGCGCTTGCAGGAAAAGTCGGTCCCAGTACCAAGATGTCCGGTTGGATCTCATGTGCCTGTGGCGCACCACCAAGCATGAAAATAGTCGGCCTGATTCTTAAGTCCTTCATTTTCACTATGCATTCCGACTATTTTCATAGCAGCTGACTAACCAGGAGTTACCCCGCTGTTGTAAGGCCGAAGCTGTCATGGAAGCTTGGGTCCGACGAGACAATCACTCAGCTTGCAGCACCTGGTAGTTTAGGGAAGGCAGATCAATAACGACTGCACGCCTTTGTCCAGCAGCAGCAACATTAAAATGATTCTCGTGTCGCCCGAAGTCGCCATGGATGTGCCCATGGATGTGCAAGAGGACCGGCCTTCGGTCCAGCAGCGCACCCAGTGCACGGCTGCCAACATGTTCGCCGTCAAAAGACCGATCCAAAACCCCGTAAGCCGGTGCATGCGTAACAAGAATGGTTGGCTCTTCGAGCAGTCGCTCCAAAGACTGAAGGTCTTTATCAATCTCTTCTTCCGTCTTCACGAACATCTTGCCAACAAATGAAGGTGCTGTGTATTGATAGCCGACGAGATTGTAAGTTCTGCAAGAAAGCCCTCTTCCATGAAGCGGCTTGATCTGTTCATCTTCGAAGTCCAGGGCGACATTGTCGTCGTTGCCCATGATGTAGAAGCACGGTGCCGCCACCCTTTTCAACACTGGAATGATCTGCCGCGCCTGTTCACGTTGCCCATCTTCCCAATCCCCCGCAAATAGGTCTCCAGCAATCAAAAGCAGGTCGACCTGGTGCTCCTCCACCAATTCAACCAGCCACTCGTAGACACTTATAACTCCGTGAATGTCTGCTATTGCTAGGATTCGCATTAGAATCCTCTGTTGACTCCCCGCAACAAATTCACTTGAGTTCATTCATTTTATCCTATTCTGGTTAAGCCAAACTGATCACATCCATAAGCGAGATGTCCGATTGGCCGAACCCAGCGTTCGGTGCACAGGGGGAAAGCAAATGTTTGGTGCAATCGCAGGGGACGTCATCGGCTCGGTGTTCGAGGGGAGCGGATTGAAGATCAAGGAATTCCGCCTCCTTTCCCCGAAAAACTTCTACACCGATGACACGGTACTCACGGTCGCGGTCGCTGCTACGATTTTGGATCAGGGCGACTATGCGGACTTTCTTCGGAAGTTTGGACGGCGTCATCCAGGTCGAGGGTACGGCGGGTATTTCCACCAGTGGCTCAGTGATGAGTCGCTCGGTCCATACAACAGTTGGGGCAATGGTTCTGCCATGCGGGTTTCTCCAGTGGGGTGGGCCTTCAATTCTGTTGAGGAGGTTTTGGTCGAAGCAAAGCGGTGTGCAGATGTGACTCACAACCACCCGGAGGGTGTGCGTGGGGCTCAGGCGGTGGCCCTGTCGGTCTATCTCGCCCGCTGCGGTGCAGAGAAGATTGAAATTCGGCAAGAGATAACAGCTCGCTTTGGCTACGACCTGGCACGCACCGCGGACGAGGTTCGGTCCGTATACTCGTTCGACGTGTCCTGTCAGGGTTCTGTGCCCGAGTCGATTATCTGCTTTCTAGACTCGGACAGCTTTGAGAGTTCCGTGCGGTTGGCGATTTCACTCGGCGGCGACGCGGACACGATGGCTTGCATCGCGGGCGGAATCTCTGAGGCCTATTATGGAGGTGTCCCCGAGTCGGTGGAATTGCCCGTTCGGAAACTTTTGACCTCGGACCTACTGGAAGTCGTAGACCGATTTCGGAACAAATATTGCCCGACATCAAACAAGCCTGCCTGACTGTGAAGAGATTTGTGGCAGAGCAGTCACAACTCCTGATTAACGCGGAAACCGGACAAGTCGGTCCCGGTACCCAAGTTACCGGTTACCTGACTTACTAGGACTTGACCACCGGGCGCTCCAGCGCCTAGCATCCTCTCCACTTTGGAGAGCTACCTATTCTGCGCATTCGGTACCACTCAGCAAAGGAGCCCCATGCAACGACGTTCTTTTCTCCGAGCTATTTCTTCGATCGTGCCCGCTGCCGGTCTTCAGGAAATCCTCGCACGTCAAGTGGAAGCGCAGTCCGCAGCACCGGCCCCCTCGAGCGGACTTCACGTCGTCGGCGCTGGCAAGGACCGCTTTGGCCAGCCCCACGCCCTGGGTTTCAGCTCCTCGCTTCTTTTCAAAGTTGCTGGCAGTGACACCAACGGCGGCCTCTTTATCATTGAGCACGCGCATCTCCAGCCCGGCGGCCCTCCGCTTCACCTGCATTTCAATCAGGAGGAATGGTTCTATGTAATGGAAGGGGAAGTGGCTTTCCAAGTAGACGAGCAGCGGGTAAATCTGCGTTCGGGAGAATCCGTGCTGGCTCCGCGCCGCATCCCTCACACGTTTTCGTCCATCGGTGCAACTCCTGCTCGCATGCTGATTGCCTTCTGTCCTGCGGGAAAAATGGAACAGTATTTCCAAAGTGTCGGAGCGAATCCCAAGCTCAACGCCGATCCGGAGTTCTGGCGGAAATGCGAAATGGAACTCGTCGGCCCTTCTCCGTTCTGGAAGTCTTGAAGCCTGCCTGGCCATCAACTCGCCGTCGCGCCCTTCGGTCTGTCCCTGATAAGATTTGGAGGGATCAGGAGAACTACGCCATGTCAAAATCGACGCGCCGTGAATTCATGCTCCAGAGTGCGACCACCGCCGCGGGTCTGGGCCTCATCCTGAATGGCAACTGGATCACTTTTCCTTCAACGCCGCTTCCCAAGCCCTCAAGTCCCAACGACCGCGTGGACCTCGGCTTCATCGGCTTCGGCATTCGCGGCAACATTCTGCTCGAAGCAGCCAAGGAAACCGGCCAGGCCAACCTCGTGGAAGTCTGTGATTGTTACCTGGGACACCTCGAACGGGCAAAAGAGCGTACCGACGGCAAGATCGCCACAAACTTCGCGCAGTACAAGAAATTGCTCGACCGGAACGACATTGACGCTGTTGTTATCGCCACTCCCGATCATTGGCACCTGCCCATCATTCTCGACGCGCTCAGCGCCGGCAAGGACGTCTACATCGAAAAGCCCATGACCCACACTATCGAAGATGGCCCCAAAATCATCGAGGCAGCTCGTCGCACCAACCGCATCGTTCAGGTGGGCAGTCAGTGGGTCTCCTGTGACCAGCACAAAAAGGCGCGCGAAATCGTCGCTTCCGGAAAACTCGGCAGAGTCACCAAGGTGACTGCCTCTTACAACCGTAACAGCTCCACGGGCTCCTGGAACTATCCCATTCCGCTCGACCTCCAGGAAGGTGTCAATTTCAATTGGACGGAATGGATTGGTCCTGCGCCCAAAGTCCCCTATAACCCCGAGCGCGTCTTCCGCTATCGCAAGTATTGGGACTATTCCGGCGGCATCTCCACGGATCTTTTCGTTCACCTCATCACGTCCATCCACTTCATCCTGGGCGCTCAGATGCCGAAAAGTGTCGTCGCTTCCGGCGGAATTCTCTTCCGCAATGATGGCCGTGAAGTGCCCGATACGCTCGACGCGCTCTTCGACTACGGCACCTTCTGCGTCAACATGGCCTCCACGTTTAACAGCGCTTCAACAGCAGGGCAGGGAATCCAATTCCTCGGCACGGACGGCTCACTCTCCATCCTCCTCGGCGGAGCGATGACCCAACTCGCAGAGTACAAAGCGGAAGGCTACGGCTACTCGATCGACAGCTGGCCAAAAGCGATGCAGGATGCCTTCATGAATCAAGGTAACCATCGTCAGGAATCGCAGGGAACCGGTATGAGGCCGGAGCCACAGAACATCGCCTTTGACGACAAGCCCGACGCCACCGTCCTTCACATTGCCAACTTCTTCGATTCCATTCGCAAGCGTCAGCCAAGCTATGAAACAGCCGAGGTCGGTCACCACGCCGCTGCTGCCGGACACATGGTCAACCTCTCCTACCGCACCGGTAAGCGAATCACCTGGGACTCCGTCTCCAGCACGGCCCGGAAAGGCTAGCGCATTCTCGCTGGTGGCACGTGTTGGGACGGTGCTCCACCGCGAATCAGGTGTGCGGAAGGGCGGCTTTGACACGCGCGGGAGTCATCGGCAGTTGCAGCACGCGCGCGCCCACAGCATCGTAAATCGCATTGGCGATGACTGCGCCCACGTTGATGATGGGCGGCTCGCCACATCCCGAAGCCGGCAGGTCTGGATTGTTCACCAGAAGGCTTTCGATCTTCGGCAGCCAGGAAAAGCGCGGCAGTGCGTAGCTGTCGAAATTGCGATCGAGAATCTCCCGCCCGCGGAAGCGCACTTCTTCGCTGAGAGCATAGCCGAGACCCATCAAGATGCCGCCCTCGATTTGCTGGCGCGTGCCCTCCGGGTTCACCGTGGCGCCCTGGTCCTGGACGCACAGCACGCGATTGACGCGCACAGCTCCGGTGGGCTCGTCGACCACAACTTCGGCCATCATGGCCACGTAAGTCCCGGTATCGGTGCCGCAAGAAACTCCAAAGCCGTGGCCGCGTTGTTTCTGAGCAGGCTTCCATCCAAACTGCTTCGCCGCTAATTGCAAAACGTTGCGCATGCGTTTGTTGCTCAAGTTTTTCAGGCGAAACTCTACCGGATCTAGGCCCGCCTTGCGCGCGAGGGTGTCCATGTGGGATTCGCGCGCGAATGTATTCGTGTTCACCGAGGGCGCGCGCCACGGCCCAACCGCAAACGGATGCAGCCCTGGATTCTCGTCGGACCATTCACCGGATGAGGTGGTGCGCCGATGCGGCGCATCATAGAACGACTTAGCCTCCCGTTCGCCCGCGCCAATCACTCTGAAGTCCCAGAGCGTTAGTTTTCCGGTGCCATCGATGCCCGCGCGAATTTTGACCACGGCGGCGGGCCGGAAGGTGTCAAAAAAGAATTCCTCACTGCGGTCCCACAGGACCTGCACCGGCTGGCCGGCGATTTTCGCGAGTCGAGCGGCCTCAATCGCCTGCTGAGAGGCGCTCTTGCCTCCAAAACCGCCGCCAACGTAAGGCACAATGATGTGCACTTTCTCTGGTGGCAATCGCAGTGCCTCCGCCACTTCCTGTTTTACCGGGAAAGGCGTCTGCGTTCCCGCCCAAACCGTGATTCGGCCATTCTCCATCGCCGCCGTGGCGGAATGCGGCTCGATCGGCGCATGCGAGACGTAACTATTCAGATAGGTTTCCTCAACGATTGTTGTCGAAAGCTTCTCGCCCTGCTTGAGGTCACCGCTTTCGTCTACAACCTGAGGTTGCGGCGCGTGTTTCAGCAGGTGATCGAAGATCGTCCGGTCATCCACGGTAACCGGCGGAACGTCATACTCTGCCTTGATCAGCGACTTCGCGCTGTCCGCCACGTCGCGACGGGTGTGCAGCACGGCAATCAGCTCACCATCGCGGATAATGCGCACACCTTCGATCTTCTCGGCGGCGCTGGTATCCACATGCTTGAGTGTTGCGCCGTGAGCCGGTGGCCGGAGCATGCGCGCGTGCAGCATGCCGGGCAGCACGAAGTCCGCGGCGAATTTGCCTTTTCCCGTGACCTTGTCCAGGCCATCTCGCCGCACCGGGGATTGCCCCCAAATCTTGAGCGCGGAGGCGGGCTTCACGACCACCTTGTCCTTATCGAGGTGCCGCTCGATGCGCTTACCCTGGACCAGTTCCCCGTAGCTCACATGATTCCCGGTGGGCGGATCACTCACCACCCCGTCTTTCGTGTTCAGCCGCTCGACCGGCGCGTTGAGACGTTCCGCCGCCATTTGGAGCAGGACAGCTCGAGCTTCGGCCCCCGCTTTGCGCAAGATGGGTCCAAACTGGCGAGTACTTAACGATCCGAATGTGCCCATGTCCCACGGGCAGAGATCGGTGTCGCCCATCACGATGTCCATGGAATCCAGAGCAACGTCGAGTTCGTCCGCGAGCATCATCGGCAGAGAGGTCATCACGCCTTCGCCCATTTCGATCTTGCCGACGAGGCAGGTCACGCGCCCGTCAGGTGCAATTCGTAGATAGGCGTTGAAGTCTTCGGGATAGCCGGACCGCTGGCTGGGGTGTGCTGTCTCCTGAAAAACCCCGCCCGGCCCTGCCCAGAAAAAGACGAATAGCCCCGAGCCGGTCAGCCCCAGAAATTCGCGCCGGGACACTGGCGCGGTATCGGTCATCGTCGCGTTGGCTTCATTCGCCAGTTTCTCTTGAGCGCTCATCACGCACGCTCCTTTGCCGCTTCCTGAATGGCTTCGACGACACGGGTGTGGCTGCCGCAGCGACACAAGTTGTCGTCCATGTGTTTTCGGATCTGCTCTTCCGTGGGCTGAGGCGTGTTTCGAAGCAAAGCGTAGGCGCTCAGGATCATCCCCGGCGTGCAGTAGCCGCATTGAAAGGCGTTGTGCCGCAGAAAGGCCTGCTGAAGGGGATGCAGCTTCCCTTCTTGTTCGAGCCCTTCGATGGTGAGGACCGACTTTCCGGCTACGTCGCGTAGAGTTGTCGCGCAGGCCCGTACCGCTTCGTTTTCCACGACGACGGTGCAGGCGCCGCAGAGGCCCTGGCCGCAGCCGTACTTGGTTCCGGTGAGGCCGAGATCGTAGCGCAGCACCCAGAGCAGCATGCGCTCGTCGTCGGCCTCCAGATGGGTAGGTTTGCTGTTCAGCGTGAAAGAAATGGTTCGTCGCATAGAACACACATACGCCGATGTGGGAGGCTTGGCTGTGACGGCTAACCAGCCCGGGGCTTTGCTAGGTATTGCTCTGAAGTGCCATTCGGGGCCGTGGGATTGCTTCTTCATGCCTAGCTCGTTCGGCAAACCAAACTGCGGTGTGGCCCACATGCCGCGCCAGTGCCCGATTAACGCCGTAACCGGACAACTGGGTAATGGTACGGCAGATGTCCGGTTTCGCGACTTATGAGGACTTGGGATGCCACTGTCTTGTTTAATGGACGTGATATCGCTTGGCACGATCTGTTGCGGGGGATTGGTTACAAGCGGTAGCCGGGCAAAATTCGTTTCCAGGCTAGGCACCGGCAAAGCGCAGGCCGACACAGATTACTTCCCCAGCTTCGCAGCGGCTCTTGGCGTCAACCTGCATGACCGATGCACCGGACCTTCTACGGGCGATCAACGCTACGCGTTGTGCTCTGGGTCCACATGGCGATTGTCCACCCAGACATTGGTGAGTCCCGCAGCGCGCGTACTTTCGATTGCTTTTTGGAATTCTTCTAGGCTGATGCAGCGGTTGATCTCCTCGTACTCCTTTTTTGACACCTTTCCGCCGGGATAATACTGTCCCATCAGATTTACGAAGGTGTTGGGACTCAACTCCAGTGCAACCCACCGCATGATTTCCTGAGTGCCGGCGATACCTCCTGGCATCACGAGGTGCCGCAGGAGGACGCCACGCAGCGCCAGCCCCTTTTCATCGAAGCTGAGTGTGCCAACCTGCTCGTGCATGGCTTTGATCGTCCGACGCGCGACTTCAGGATAATCTGGGGCCTTCAAGTAGCGACGCGCCAGGTCCGCATCCCAGAACTTGAAATCGGGCATATAGACGTCCACGACTCCGTTAAGCAACCGAAGGGAATCGAGTGAATCATAAGCGCCAGTGTTGTAAACCAGTGGCAGGCGCAACCCTTTCTGAATGGCCAGCGGCAGAGCCTCTAGAATCTGAGGAACGACGTGCTCCGGTGTGACGAGGTTGAGGTTGTGGCAGCCTTGCTCCTGGAGCCGGATCATCATCGCGGCCAGAGCCTCGGGCGGCACGCGGCGGCCGCCACCTTCCCAACTAATGTCATAGTTTTGGCAAAAGACACACCGCAAGTTACACCAGCAAAAGAATATTGTGCCCGAACCACGCCAGCCGCGCAGGCAGTCTTCTTCTCCCGTGTGAGGGAAGAAGTTGCTCACCACCGCGTAGCGTCCTGTCTTGCACACGGCGAACTTGTCAACTAGACGGTTCACACGGCATACGCGCGGGCAAAGGGTGCACTTTGCAAGTAGCTCGAGCCCCTGCTCGACACGGTGCCGAAGCTCTCCGGAGTTATAGAGAGCCAGGTAGGTAGGTTCAAACTCGCTGCGCCGAAGGCAGGTCATGCCTTGAATCTCCAACCTCTCTCGAAACGACCAGTTTAGCCGAGTAGAGCGATTCAGGGGGCTTCTTCATCATTTCTCTCCCGCGCGACCGCATCGCTGGTGGAAGCGGCGCGCGGTTTGTAATCATACGCTCGTTCGTGCTGATTCAAGTTTCTGCAGACGCGCGAGAAGAGTACCAATGAAGGCGCACTTCGCGCAAAAAGACCCGTGCCGTTACCGGGCCCACGTTCTTGAATTCCTGAAGCTTTGCAGACAGCTCGCGCGGGGTCTTTGATTGGGCGACGAGATTGCTTACATTCCCATAACGGCGCTTCAGTTCTCTTGAAAACTCGAGAAGTTTTGTCGCGGTGGAAAAGTCATAACGCACATAGTGTGCCGCGTCTAGCAGGCGAACCAGCTCATCCCAGCCTGCTCTGAGGATGGTGTCGGGATTAGAAAGGCCTGCGGCGACGATTTGCCGATAGGCTTGCTCGGCAATGGCAGTTTGGATTGGCTTGCCAAAAAGCAAACAGGCCAAAAGCCACTTGAAGAGCTCTTCCTCTTTCTTGGAGGCCAGATCTATTCCTAAATCAGCCGCACTGGTCTTTCGCTTCATTGGTGCCTGCCGGTTCAGAAGAGTGCCGCAAGAGTCTGGCGGCGACAGTTCTAACCATGGGCGGGCTCGTCGATTTCATTGAGCCCTCACAAAGCATTGTAAGACTTTTAGAGTGTGGCGTTTGCGTCAGGAAGTGAAATTGCAAAATTCCACGTTCATTCAGCGTTAGAAGATCTCCTCATCCCACCTCCCCGCGGGAGGCCTCGCAAAGCCATCGTGGAGAGAGAAATACCTGGTCATTTCGACGAATTGGGAATTGTTACGCATATTTTGAATTAGCCGCAACGCTCTGCACTTCTCGGCGAGCTTTAGATGTAACTCCCTCGGCCACATTTCCGGACTATTCGTAACCGTGTTTCACAGCCGTCACCAGATCCCACGTTGCGGATCTGAGCACGAAGAATTGGCTACGATTAGGAAATGACGACAGTGGTTACGGAAACCTCCTCTTCTACGGGAGTCGATGAATCCGTGATTGGGGCCGGTGACGGGAATTGTACGCCAGCACGACGCCTCTCCTGCAATCTGGCACGGTATGCTGCTTGGCGCTCTTTGGTCGTTGCATAAATTGCATCGCAACGACGCTTACGTGGTTTCTTGGCCGTTAGCTGGAGCTCGGCATTTGCGTGCTTCCTTTCATCAGTTGGCCTTGCCTCGCACAATTTCCGAAGCTGAACGTAATCATTGACGATCTTCCTCACGTCGCTCTCCGATATTCGGTATCGCTTGCCGATGTCTGGGTATGACCTACCGATCCTGCTCAGGGAATAAACCATGTCGAGCTCACGTAAGCTAAGGTCTTCGATTCGCTTCAGTGCGGGTTCTATCTTTGTTGCAATCATTATTTGTCACTCCTTGGGTTGTTCTTTTTCCGAATTACTCAATTGCGGATCTGGAAGTCCGGCGGGTAGGTGAGACCGGTCTCGGCCCTGTGCACACAATTCTGCCGAGTCACGGAAATGGATTTACGGGAACTTTTGACTACTAACCTGTTCACCGCCAGGAGAATCAAGGACCAGCAGTTCTACAGTTCGGACGGCACCAGGAGCGGAGGAGGCACACTGAGACATTACCGTCTGTC
>Ga0116138_1000232_pt1 | contig 36050 bp, 31 predicted proteins | sample June2015DPH_20_1_2_FD_88971 | JGI IMG/M metagenome (GOLD analysis project Ga0116138, IMG submission 88971) | Peatland microbial communities from SPRUCE experiment site at the Marcell Experimental Forest, Minnesota, USA - June2015DPH_20_150 | ecosystem: Environmental > Terrestrial > Soil >... | reverse complement strand
CGGCAGACAGCAATCCTCGGGCATAACGATATATTCACAAAGACATCCGGCCAGTTCACCAGGAACGCCGAGAAATTTCAAGTTACAGCAGGTATTCTCTCTGCCCATTTTGCACTGAGGACATTCGTGGCAGGATACAGCGGGTTCGACGGCGACGGTATCACCCGGCCTGACGTGCTTTACTTTTTTGCCGACTGCCTCCACAATCGCGGAACATTCGTGGCCGACCAAATAAGGGTATTGCACAATTTTGGAACCGATTCTGCCCGTGAGATAATAATGAACGTCGCTGCCGCAGACGCCAACAACAGCGACCTTTAGGAGAACATCGTTGTCATTTTTTATTGATGGCTTCGGCAAATCAATTATTTGTGCCCGTCTTATGCCCGTTAGCACGGCCGCCTTCATTACAAATTCTCCGGCAATACACTTATCGTCGCCCCGCTGTCCCGGACGGCAAAACATCGCCTGTGCTTATAGCATAAATTATGCCGGCTCGCCAGTATTACGCGAGTGATTTGAATTTTGGCAAATAAATTGGCGTTTTTAATAAAGGCGAATTTTAAAATCGTCAAAATCGTTGTTGTCACTGGGCGAATTGAGATTTTTGAGCGTGATTAACTCGCTTGCGTTTTTAATTTTCAGCGATTTAATAAAGCCGGCAGACACACCGAATGGTACGCCGTTATTATCACTCTGGGGGTAATTCAAAGTTGCGCTCAGGATATTCGCCGCGGCGATATCGCTATTGATGAAACAATTGGGTTCGCCCCTGATGCCCTTTACCGCGATACTCTTGATGGAGACCGAGACATTATTGATATCGGCGGGGTAAGAAGGCAACCAGGTAACGCCGTTTTTAATGCCGGCAAAGCAAAGCGAATTTATCATCGCTCCGGCATTGATTGTGCCAATGTTCCCATCGGATATTATTTGGCTGTCGGTAATGTGACTCTTTGCGGTAAGAGCACCCAGGGCGAGCACTTTGGCATTCGGCGCCTGGTCCAGAGTCAACGTTGCCGAGGTAATGTTCAAAGCCGAAACGCTTTTAATCGTATTACAATTCCACTCGCCCGATAGAGTTCCCGCGGTGTTGATACTGCCGACAGAGGCGTCGAGCGTAACGTTCACGTCCAGGTCGCCTGCAATTTTTCGTTTCTTGTCGCCCTTGGTCGTAATGCTGGCAATCGACGGCGCATCGATAGTTCCACCGAGCCATTCGGTCGCCGAAATTGCCTTTACCGGCATTTGGCTGTTTATCGTCAGGTCGGCCACCCGGCCAAAGCCAAGCGATACCGCTGCTTTTGAGTTCAATGAAGAGCCGACGGTTATCGTATGGTCGGTCGAATTATTCACGTCATTGATAATCAAGCTTGTGAGCGAACCAGATACCTTTATATTGCCTCGCAGGTTTGTCGTTTTGGCTGTAATCGCTTTAAGCGGGCCGTTTGAATTTATATCGCCAATGCTGATTTCAGTTTTTGCCGCGATTGCCAGTTGCGATTTTTCGCCTGTGCCATATAGGTTCACCTGGTTGAAATTGGCGTCGCCGACTATTTCGCCATATCCTCCGCCCGTCAAACTGAACGTAACAGAAACACCACAGACGTCGGGGACCGTTAATTTTGAGTTCTTTTTGTTGCCGGGTATATCTCCGAATTGCCACAGAACAACGGTCCCCTTAACCGGGAACGAGAAGGGATTATTATCGATGTCGTTGTTGTCAAAAGAGATGGTCCCTTCAAAAACGCCTATCTCGGCTGTATCCAGCGTAACGGTAAAGGTTGTGTCCCCGCCCGGAACCAGCGTCGATTCTGCGGGCTGCGTAATAGTGAAGTGCGTCGGCTCAGCAAAAGGCACATCCAACACGAGTGTTTTGCTGCCGTTATTACGAATAGTGAAGGTTTTGCTCGGCCCCGTAAGCCTGACAGGAGCAGTCCCCAGGACAACCGCGGTGGTTTGGTCGCTGGCAATTTCATTTGCCTCGCAGAAAACCCTCAGCTGGACCCCTTCCGGGATAATACTGCCGAATTTCCACAGGTCATTCAAATTGCCGTCGCTGCCAAATTGGTCGTATCCACTTCCGCCGAAAAGCCACAGGGTATTTGAATCGATACAGGAAGCGCTGTAAATGCGCGAGCCCGGTGTGTTATCCGAATCTGCGGTTCCTTTGGTGCCGTATATGCCGGATTGCGATACGGTTTTCGAGCCGCTGACCCATTCCCAGACAGAGCCGTTAAACTTCCATAAATCATTTAATAATCCGTGAGTTCCGTCACTATCGTATCCTATTCCGCCGAAGAGCCATAGATAGCCATAGTTGTCTCTCCAAGAGGCGAATGCCTCGCGGTCGCCGGGGGTAGTGTTTGCAGCAGATTTCCCCTGTGTTCCATATACTCCGGCTGAATGCCGATCGGCAAGATTTGAGCCGCTGACCCACGTCCATTCATTGGTGTTAAAGTCAAATTTCCAGCAATCGCTCAAATACCCGCCTGAGCCCCTGCTGTCATAACCTCTGCCGCCATAAAGCCACAGGTTGCCTTTGGTATCCATCCACAGGACGCTTCCATATCTTGTCCCCGGCACATTATCCGCATCCGCGACGCCTTTGGTGCCGTAAACTCCTTTGTGAGAGACGCTTTTTGAGCCGCTGACCCACGTCCATTTGGAGCCGCTATACTTCCATAAATCATTCAGCATTCCTGCTAAGCCGCTGCTGCCATAGCCGTAGCCACCGAAAAGCCAAAATGTCCCGTTGCTGTCCGTCCAGGTCGAGCTCCACCCTCTTGCCCCTGGCGTATTACTTGAAGCCGCAACTCCCACTGTTCCATACACACCATATTGACTGACGGTACTGGAGCCACTCACCCATGTCCAGTTACCGCTACTGGTGCTAAACCTCCACAAATCATTTAATAGTCCGTAGGTCCCGTTGATATCGTATCCGTTTCCGCCGAAAAGATAGAGATCGCCGCTGGTACTACTGGTACCTGTCCACGAAACACTGTTGCTTCTCGCACCCGGCGTGTTATCCAAATCCAAGGAACCTTTGGTGCCGTATATTCCGGTTTGGTAGAACACATTGGTCACGGCATCAGGACCTTTTACCAATGTCCAGTTCGCCCCATTATACTTCCACAAACCGTTCAACTGGCCCGTGTTCGTGCTGCCCACACCTATGCCATACCCGCCGAAAAACCACAGGTTTCCGTCGCTGTCTATCCAGGAGATACCTCCCTCTCGTCCGCCTGGGGCGTTGTTTGTGCCGGGTGGGTTATGATTATTTTCGCCGCTGACCCATGTCCACATCGCATCATCAGCTGCCGCAGTAACCGAAAGAGCGCACAGCATAATGAAGATGAGCATTGTTTTTAAGCTTGTGTTCATCATAATTTTGCCCTCAGATGATAAAAGGAGCATAATACCAATTTCGGACAGAAACGTCAAAAAAATGTGGTGTTATTCACTTAAACTATACAAACCAAGAAGGAGAAAGGTTTGAAGTTTGCCGAATGAATTGTTATATTGGCTTATGCAAAAAGAATTTGCGCCCGTAGCTCAACTGGACAGAGTGCCGGGCTTCGAACCCGACGACCAAAAGAGGATAATCCCTTACTAAATCAACACTTATCGAATGTCCCCAAAGACGACTTGGCGTGTTTCTTGGCGTCTAATCCCGATTTGGCGCAGGTTGTCGAGCGTTGGCTGGGGCTACCGGAGCATATCAAACAAGCAATCAAAACGCTGGCAGAAAAATAGGAATTATATTGACATCTCTTGTTGAGGTGTCGATAATTGAAAATATGAGAAGTACAAGAACATATCTAAACAATTCCCTTTTGGCCCGGATGCGTCTATCGGTAACGACGACGGCGCACTTGTACGCGCTCATAGTCCGGGCCGTCTTTTTAAAAGAGGTGATTTATGAAAGCAAAGCACAAACAAACAAAGGTATCACAGAAAACAAAAAGCTGTCTTATTGAGGCAATGCACCAGGGCGAAACCGAAGATTTTATCAGGCGGGCGAGGGACTTCGGCAGGGAAATACACAGAGAAATTTACCTCACTTTGTGTTTCCTATCGGAAGCGGACAAAATCGTAAGGTTTGGCGATGACTGGAGCGATATGATTCAGGAAATGCGCCCATGCTTAGCCAGAGAGTTTGGCGACGATGTTAAAGACCTTTTAACGATAGAGGACAAAGAACAAATCGAGCAATGGGACAAAGACGAAGCAACACGGAAAGCAAAAGCGGCGGTGGCGGTTAAATAACAATGTTTGGGACAGCCGGGCAGGGTTTTGGATTTGACCGTCCTTTGCCTTTGCCCGGTTTGTCTCGAATAATAAAAGGACGGTCGATATGAGCAAACACAAAAAGCAAACCGGCGGGCTTTCAGAGCTTGCCAAAACCAAAAAGCCGAAAACGTTATCCGACAGGATTAAGTGTGATGCAGAGCTACTTCGCATATTGCCTAATACTCCGGGCCTTACAGAAAAATCTTTCGTTTTTGCTGCCGGATGCTCTATCCGTCGCGCTTTGCGTATGGGATGTTTCAAGGAATTTGAGAATCAGCTTTTTGCTGCATACAATGAAGGCCATAGGAAATCGGAAATAGGCGGGGAAATAGCACTCTGGCAAGAGCTAATAAGGATTCTACGGGTAAGAGCTAATTTGTCTTATGCAGCAATGGACTTTTTTAAGACCCGCTTCGAGGATTGCGGGCTTGTGGCGGATGAGCTGGATAAAGAAGCGCAAACCGTTAAGGGCGCAGACGCCGGGACGGATATAACAATCAAAGAGATACCCCTTCGTTTTAGAAGGGCCAGTGATAGTTACAAAGAGGCAATGCACGAGGCAACACAGCGCGGAAAAGAACTTCGATTTGATAATCAGGTATATGACTGGCTTAATGACAATGGATGCTCACAATACAATAAAGACCTGCCGGACTTTAATACTTGGAAAAGATACCTTAGAGGCGCACGCGAATATCGGATGAAACAACAGACAATAGCATTAAAAAACATCCCCAAAATAACACCCTAAACGGACGAAAATGGATTTTTGAAAAAATCCGTTTTATCTATTTTTCCTCATTATCCGCCTAAAAACGCTAATTACCTTTCTCTTAATCAACATCCGCCTTATCTAATTACCAATATATATGGAGGGGTATAAAGATTTTTTGAAAGGTCAAGATATGACAGAAAGAAACGACAAGACGGCAACGGAAATCGCGGACGCATTAGGCGAGCCGCCGAGCCGGGTTAATTATATTATCCAAAAGCAGCGTCTAAAACCAGCTTCAAGAATCGGAATTATCCGGCTATTCGATAACCAGCAAATTGAGGCAATCAAACAGGGCTTGTATGGTATCCAGATACGGAGCGGAAATTGAGCAACGATAATCAACAGGTTGTTACTATCGAGCCGCTATTAGTCCGAGCCGAACAAGCCGCAAAGTTGCTTGGCATATCGCGCTCAAAATTCTATTCGATGCACAGCGCGGGCCTTGTGCCTATGCCGATTCGTTTGATTGATGCGCCACGTTGGGACGTGAATGAATTGAAAAATTGGATTCAAAACCGATGCCCGTCGCGCGAGGTTTGGGAAAGAACTATGAAGGGGCGGCGATGAACCAAAAACCCGATTCATTTTATTTTGACCCCGATAAGATTGCCGAAGCGATATTGCTCGATTATCTTTTCGACCCTAATCCCGATGAAATTCCCGGCAAAGAACATTTAAGCAAGGGCCGATATACGCTTGCCTCTTGGTGCGGGGACTTTTACCAGTGGGCTGTCGGTCGATGGTCGAGGGTGAGCGATTTGGAAATCGACCTGCGAATTACAAGACACTTACAGAGCCATAATTCCAGCTACGGCGTAAACGTGAAACAAGAGCCGATAGTCCCGATTCGCAAAAGCCGCATCGCAGATATACGGTTGTGCCTTGCCGGTAGAGTATTAAGACCTGAAACCAAAACCCTGAATGAGTGGGATAACACCCAACAGGACGCGGTTACTACCCTCTCTATGAGAAACGGGTTGCTTGTCTTACGCCGGGACGGGCAGGCGGAGCTTATCCCGCATACCCCGGATTATTTTTCGTTTGTGCAATTACCTTACGATTATGACCCGAAGGCCGAATGTAAATTATGGCTGACTTTTCTTAATGATGTTATGACGGGCCGGGCTGATTACATTCTGCTATTGCAACAGTGGCTTGGGTATTTGTTGCGTCCAGACCTACGACAACAAAAATTCCTGCTTTGTGTTGGCGAAGGTGCGAACGGCAAAGGCGTTTTCTTTGAGGTAATTCAGAATCTTGTCGGCTTTGAAAATTGCTCAGAAGTCCCAATTGCCCGGTTTAATAATCCGTTTTCTCTGATTGCAACACAAGGCAAGATGGTAAACCTGACCCACGAAAGCAGCGGACTTATCGACGAAATTGCTGAGACCACGCTAAAATCGTTTGTTGCTGGTGACAGGATGACTTTTGAGCGAAAATTTAGGGATGCAATTTCCGATGTCCCCACAGCTAAAATTATGGTTGCCACAAACGACTTGCCCAGATTTAACGATAAATCACAAGCAATATGGCGGAGAATCCTCTTAGTCCCCTTCGATAAGGTTGTCCCTCCGGAGCAACAAATCGAAACGCTGGCCGATGAGATAAAAAAAGAATTACCCGGCGTATTAAATTTTGCCATAGAGGGCTTGCGAAAACTTAATGCAGTCGGTCGGTTTACTATGCCTGAAAGCAGCAACGCGATGCTTGAACAGTACCGGCAGGATGCAAACCCAGCAAGAGCGTTTCTACTGGAATATTATGAGAATACAAGGAACGGCGATAATGTTAGTTGTGAGGAAGTTTACCGGCAATATCGCGTATGGTGCGATGTAAAGGGTTGTCATTCTCTGGCAGACCGCACATTCGGTAAAGAAGTCCGGCGGGTTTTCCCTGGCATAGAACGTAAACGGACAGGCAGTAGAGATTCAAGAGGATATGTTTATGAGGGCTTGTGTCCTATGTGTCCTATGTAACCTTAATTTAAGTGATAATTTTTAGAATGGTATATGTATATATAAATAGAGAATACATAGGGTACATAAGACACGGTTAGGTTAAAGACAATGCGAAAAGATTTATTTGAGATAGAACAAGATGAACATCGAGGGCGCGTATTCGATGCAATAGCCGGGTATCATCGAGGCCATAAACAAGGCAAGATTGCAAAACCCCCCTGCCGGACTATCAACAAGCAAACATCGTCGATTGTAGGGCTTGAGGATGCAATGGGTAAGCGTCTGGACGGAGATAAAAGGCAGGATGACACAAAGAGGCTGGGGACTATTGGCGGCGAAGCTGCACCGATTGCAACAAGGCGAGATAGTGGCGGGGTGTGCTGCAAGTCCTTGTCAAATAAAGAGATGCGGGGGACTATGTATTATCCGGGGCGCAAATTAATCAAAAACGGCCTTCACGCGCGCAGTTTTATTCGCCTATTTCTCTCAAAAAAGGGACTTTGCTTTTAAGGGTTGAACTTATGGGAATTGCCGGGCCAAAACCTACGGAACTGAAAATTCTAAAGTTGCGCGGTAGCAGACAGGTTTATAAACGGAAGAATGAGCTGGATTTGCCGTCGGAGATACCGAAGCCGCCGACTTGGTTGCCTTTTAAAGCTATGAAGATTTGGGGTGAACTTCTACCGAAGATTATCAAAGCTGGCGTACCGTTATCACCGCTTGACAGTGAGGGACTTGGCCGCCTGTGCCTGCAAATTTTTGAGTGGGGGCTTGTTATAAAATCTTTGGAAAAAAATGGACTTACTTACACAACAAAAAATAAAGCGGGGCATTTATTAAGACGTGAAAGACCAGAGGTAAAAATAATGAGCGAACTTAATAAATCAATAACTATGCTGGGGCGTTATTACGGACTTAATCCTTCAGCGCGGACGGGTTTGCGGCTTAGTCCGCCAAACGGCGGCAGCGATAACAAGAAAAACAAATTTTTCAATAATCGGTGAGGTCTTTTTATGGTGATTGATTTAACTTCATTTTGCGTAGCGAAATATAAGCTCAACGATGACGCTGCAAGCGCGGTTGTTGTCGATTCGCAGGGATTCTCGAATGGAACTTATAGTGGTGGCGAAGCCGATACGCATACTATTCATAGGGCCGGCAAAATAAATGGTTCGTTTTATTGGGGGGCATTAGCCGACAAGATTAATACCAACGCAACTTTCCAATCAACTTTTAGAAATAACTTTTCAATGAGTATATGGGTCAAACCGATTCACGGCAGGCCGCCTACTTATGATGCCTATTTCGGCGTAAGTGATACGTCACAAAACAATTTAATTACCTTACACCAAACCCCGGCGGGTGGATTGTATTTTGAATACGGAGCAGGCGGAGCTTTAACCTCTATCGAAACTTCTGCTTTGTTTACTGCCGGCGACAATACTAATGACTGGCATCACATAGTTGTTGTTGCTGAACAATCGGGAAGCAAGGTAAAATTATCAATTTATTTCGACGGCGTTTTTGCTGGTTCATACATATCAGATAATAATATCACGATGTCAAATTATACAAATTCCCTTAATCTTTACATAGGCAACTATAACTGGTCTGAATGGGATACTGCAAACGATATGCTTTTCGGTGGTCTTGACGATACGATGATTTTCAATAAAGCACTTTCGACCGATGAGATTGCTTTTCTTTACAACGACGGGGCAGGGACTGAGGATTTAATTCATTATGACAATATCGAAGAAGTTTTATTTTCGTCGATAACAATGACTGGCAACGAGGTAATGATTATATTATCGACAGCAAAAGTTTACCTTCACGAGATACCGCAAGGGACAGCATTGCCCGCCATAGTTTACCAGCAGGATGCAACAGGGTTTAATGACACGGCGCAGGAAACTATCGCGCTAAAAAAGAAAACTTATCAATTCACTTGTTGGGCTTCTACGATGACGGGCGCAATTGCTTTGTCCGAAGCCCTGCAAGACGTATTAAACGCCACAAAGGGCATATATGGCAATTTTAAGGTTGAACGATGCAGGCCCACAAACGAATCGGACGCCATAGCTGAAACGACAGACGAAAATCTGAAACGCAAGGGACGCCGGGTAGATTATGAGGTTGTCTATCAGGAAATATAAACCAAACAGAAAACTTTTTTAAGGAAAATAAAAATGAAAGATGTATTGGCAATGAGGTCGTTCAAAGAAGCGGCAGTAGAGTTTAGAAAATCATTTCCGGGATTATTGGATGATTTGCCGCACGTTGAAAATCATCCTGACGTAATTAGGGAACAAAAAGAACTCGACCGCTTGGACGGGATAGTAAAAGAAGTCACAAGGCGTTTCGATAGTGATATTCGGGACTACCCGACAGAACCGGCGGCGGCGACTTCGGTCGAAGATTACGCCGAAAAGTATTTGGCCGGGACGCCTATTGATGAAATGCCTAATGTAACTCCTGAATCACAAAAACGAGTCCTGCTTCAAATAAAAAAAGGTATTGAGCAAAAAAGAGCGGCGCAGGAAGAAAAACTAATGCAGACCAAAAATCGAGTGAAGCGTGAAATGTGCGATGCGTGGAAACAATGGTATATTGACGAGATTGTTAAGCCGGAAATATCTGCATTGAAGCAGCTTAATAAAATACTGCAAAAAAAGGTTGTTGCGGACGGAGAATTTAACAGGGCAGGTTTAGATGAAGGTTATCGCCCCGGAATAGTGACAACGTATGAGCGGGCACTGCTTAAAGGCGGGCAATTAATCGGTTTGAGTAGTTTGGGGGGTTACATAGAAAACAATTTGTGCAATCCCTACGGCCTTGATGAAGAAAAAATAAAATAAGGTGTTTAAGGAACTTAAAATGAGTAACGAATGTATTATCGAACGAACAGATTTTTCGCAAAGCCGTTTGGTTACTGGCGCAAAATCCGCGAATAGATTTTATGAAGATGAGAACGTCCGATTGACGGCATTGAAGCGGCTATGCAATGAGGAACTGGATATTCGCCCCGATAATCACGAAGTAAGAGAGGAATTGCACAAGACCGAACAGGAATTGAGAGCATTACAAACCGGCTGGCAAAATTCATCCCTTCGGGCAAGGTTGACGAAATCGGCAGAACAAAAAGATGCAAAGGCCGTAAACGTCGGCGGTATCGAGCGGCGGCTTGTAACGTCCGCGCCAGCGGGGGAAAGTTTATTGCAGGCCGAGCCGGTGACGGACAGTAAAGGCAGCCAAAAAAAACTTGTCGGGTATGCGGCTGTTTTCTCAAAAAACTCACTTAACTTAGGCGGCTTTGTCGAGCAGATTGCGCCGGGTGCGTTTACCGATGCGCTGAAAATATCCGATGTCCGGGGACTTATAAACCACGATAGCAATCAGGTGCTTGGCAGGAGCAGCAGCAAAACCTTGCGTTTATATCAGGATGGCACAGGTTTGCTATTCTATTGCGACCTAATATCCGGTGATGGTCTTAGCGAAAGCATAACAAACCGGATTCAACGAAGGGACATAACCGGATGCAGTTTTAGTTTTACGGTTGCAAAAGACCGCTGGCAATTTGCACAGAGACCAGGTGAAATCGACCTGAGAACTATCGAAAAGGTTGATAAACTTTACGACGTTGGCCCTGTAACTTACCCCGCTTACAACGACACAACCGTTTCTGTTTTGGTTGAGCAAAAACGAAGCGCAGCCAACACGGGCGGCTATAAAGGTTATCCCAGCTACGATGCCTACGTCAAAGACGTTTGCGACGAATTTGATGAATTTATGGCGGCACAGCGCGATAGAAAAAAGGAAATTGAGCGGCAATGCCTTCACGCTGGCAGAATTATAAACCGATGCAAGGCGCAGATTGAGGAAAGCAAGACGTGAAGCGAACCGTTCTTATTTATAGATGTTTTGCGGCAAAGACCCGCCGGGAAATTTTAGCCGTCTAAGGCAGCGGTTATATTCCGGCCCGGCGGGTCTTATTTTTTGAGAAAATAATTATCTTGACAAGTTAGCGGGTTGAAGGTAAATTGAGCTTATGAAAATCTATAAGGTCAATTCGTTTGAACAATCCGAAATTATGGGCGGGGATGGGCTTTTGCGCAAGCATTGCCGCGCCTCTTATAGAGCGTTCATAGTCCCTGCCCACTTTTTATAAGGCAGGTGAAAAATGAGAGTTTATAGAGCATTATACACAGACAAGGCCGGGGAATCGCACGAGGTCAAAAAATGGTGGTTAGAGTTGCGCGACCATAAAAATATCATTCGTCGTTTTCCGGGTTACACAGACCGGGACGCGACCGAATCTTTTGGCAAGCAGATATTGCGCCTTGTAGAATGTAGGGGAAGCAATGAGCCAATACCCCCGGCGTTAAGTCGTTGGCTGGAGCGCGTTCCGGGTAGGTTGCGAATGAGATTTGCCAAAATAGGGCTTATCGACCCGGAGCGCGCCTTAGGGGGAAAACCTTTAACTGAACATCTTGAAAGTTTCAAAGAATCATTACAGGCAAAGGCGCGTTCTGCTGAGTATGTCGATTTGATGTTTTCGCGGATTAAGGTGATATTTGAGGGCTGCAAGTTTTCTCATTGGGGGGATATATCGGCAGCGAGAATCGAAACTTATTTAGACGACTTACAACAAAGCAAAAAGACCCGAAACGATTATCAAAAGAGCATAAAGCAATTTTGCAAGTGGATGGTAAGCCAGAGAAGGGCCAGTGAATCACCGCTTGAGCATTTTGATTGTGTTGCTGTAAAATCTGAGGACATAAAACACAAACGCCGTGCGCTTGAACCCGATGAGGCGCGGCGGTTACTGGAGGCGGCGGCGGCAGGGCCGGAGAGTTTTGGTATGTCCGGGCCTGAGCGGGCTTTGCTGTATCGGCTTGCGATTGAAACCGGACTGAGGGCGAACGAATTAAGAAGCTTGCGCGTCGATTCATTCGATTTGGATAATCTCACTGTGAAGGTTGAATCACAGCACACCAAAAACCATATAGAGGCATTGCTACCACTTAGGGCTGATACGGCGGCGAATCTGGGGCAATTCTTTATAGGCAAACTGCCGGGGGTTAAAGCGTTCGGAGGTAGATACAAACGGCTATGCGATAAGACCCATTTACTTATTAAAGCTGATTTGGAGGCGGCTGGCATTGCTTACGTTGACGCTGGAGGCAGGTTTGCGGACTTTCACAGCTTGCGGCACACTTGCGGGACGTTGTTAGCGGCGGCAGACGTTCATCCAAAGGTTGCGCAATCAATTATGAGGCATAGTGATATAAATTTGACTATGAGCCGATATACGCATACACTAACCGGGCAAGAAGCGCAAGCGGTGAAATCCCTGCCGGATTTGTCGCTGCCGAGCCGGAATGCGCAAGCGGCGATTGCCACAGGGACAGACGATAAAAACTTGGCGCGAAACTTGGCGTTTCAGACCGGAAAACATAGGACTATATCGGATACGGTTGGACAAGCAAACCGCATTGACGATGAAGAAACGCCAAAATTAGATTGCGCCCGTAGCTCAACTGGACAGAGTGCCGGGCTTCGAACCCGGAGGTTGCAGGTTCGACTCCTGCCGGGCGCAGTTATTTGTCAGCGAGAAGAAATCCACCTCGAATACCGCCTCAAGGTGATTGCGTTTGTCCCCAAGAACTCACCATCTCGGCCTTGCGGCAGAAGCGTTAGTTATGGGGCGAGGAAGGCGTCTGCCTCAGAAGCCGCAAAGCGGAATCGTCTCTTTAATCAACCTGGCAAAGCTATTGGGTGATAACCTTTAGCTTCCAGTCCGGCTATAAACGTACTAATAACAGCATCAACCGATAGTGACCCTTGATTGGCGGCCTTGGTATGTGTGGTATCAAGCGTCATTGTGGCCGCGCCTGACCCGAAAAGCTCCTGGCTGCTGTCCAATAGCTGGGCCCACCAGGTAATCAAACTTCCACTTAAGCTGCTTGCAGCAAACTCTTTGCTGCTCGCGCCGACATCTGTGAGCTTAACGTTGCCGGTCATCACAAACTCATAGTAAAAGGGGCTGTTATAGTCCCATATATCAAGCTCAACAACATTGGCTATCTGGTACAAGTCGACGCCGGCGCGATCCTCGTCAAGCGAATCCTCATAGTACTTGAGATTGCCGCTCGCATCTTTACCGTAAAGTACCATTTGCTTGTCGTTGACTGCTTCATTGCTATCGTTAATATCTATCGCCGCATACCCCTTGACCGAAATGCTGATTATTTTTTTTTGGACGTTCCATTCCACCGCCTTCATTCCGCCGGTAATTTTGTAAACAAGAATGTATCCATACGATGGCGCACAAACACCCAATACCGCCAACACCACAGTTAACCCCAGTAATTTCCTCATTTTTTTGGTTTCCTTATTTTGTCATTAAATAAAAATTCCGACGAAAGCCGCCCCGAACTTGCCTGCGATTCTGATTATATCCACAAAGCCATAATTGTAAATAGAAATATGCTCTGACTGTAACTGCATAAAATCATTATCGCGAAGCGATTCCGCGGTTTTGAGATTTGATTTTTGAGTTAAATTACGGGGCTAAGAATACGTCTGCTTCTGATGTGGGCACTTCTACGCCCTGATAGGTTTGCGTGTTCTGTATTGTGTAGATATCGTCTAAAGAGATGTCAACGTATCGGTTCTTGATGAATGCGACTGAGCCGTCGCAGAACAGGACGTTTTGACCTCTGCCTCCGTGATTCGGGCTGTTTTGCTTCAAAAGCGCATCGCTGATATTGACAATCAATGCCTTTTCGGATGCCGAAACATTGGCAAATATGGGGCTCATATCCGCTATGATTACCTGCCTGCTCATTTTTTCCAGCCCCGCCTTCGGACAGCCGATGCGGAAACTATACGTAACTAAATTTCGTTTGGGAAAATCGTTGTATTCTTTGGCGTTGTAATTGAAACTACAGGAAGGTTTGGTAATTGGGCACATGAAATCGTTCTGGTCAACGTATTTGTTCCTTACCAGGACCCACATCCTGCGCGTATTCGATACGTTTTCAGGCCCCTGATAACCGACTTTCCACCACGGGTCGCCCGGTGCTGATGCAAGTGTCGGCATCTGGCCATTGTTGTCGTTCCTGTAATTGCTCAGGCCGGCAAATAACCCCGCCATTTGAGACCCCCCGCACTTGGTCTGCCATGACATCTGGCGGGCGTAGCTTGTGGCCATATTCCAGCCGGTAATAAGGCCACTACCCACAAGGACAAAAACGGCCGCTGTGGCTAATCGGCCAAAAATATCATGCCAGAAACCCGTTTTGCGTTTTTGCTCCGCCGCCAAAAGCTGATTCAAACCAACCTGGCTGGTCCGCAGCGTCTGCTTGATACGCCAAATCGTTCCCTCCGCCAGTTCATCAGGACATTCTTCAGGCGTGATGCTTTCAAGGGGTAATAACGCTGACTTTATTGAAGTGACGAATTTCGCTGCCTGTTCGTTTGAAAATACTAACTCCTGTGCCTGTGCTGACTCTGCTTCTGATGTAATCCCTAAACAATAATCGAAGAGAAGCTCTTTTTGCTGACTATTTAACGATATCATTGCGTTTTTTTGCTCCTAACGACCGTTTTCCAATCCTTGGCAAACCGACCTACTGCCGTATGCAACCGGCTTTTTACCGTGCCAATAGGGATACGCAGAACGTCGCTCATTTGTTTGTAGGAAAAATGGTTAAAATACGCCATAACCAAAATTTCTCGCAGATTATCCGGTATATCCGCTATAACCCGTCTTACGTTGGCGGCAATTTCGCCCTTTTCGAGGTCATCGTAAGGTCTTTCCTCCTCGGATGTTAGGACGTTGAGCATATCGTCAAACGACATTTCGTCGGAGTCGCTCATAGTGCCGATGGACACAGTCGCGGTTCTCTGCATTTTTCTCAGGGCGTCTTTGGCCTTATTCGCGGCTATGGTGTACAGCCAGGGGCGAAGAGGCCTGCTGGGGTCAAAACTGGCCTTGCTGGTGAATAGCTGTAAAAAGGTCTCCTGGAAGACGTCATCGATAAGGTCAGTACGATTGAGGAAATTCCGCAAAAAGGCGTATAGACCATTTTTGTAACGGCCAACAATTTCCTGAAACGCGCCTTCCTCGCCTGCCGCGGAGCGGTCCAATAGTTCGCCGTCACTCAGTTTTGTGAAATCGGTTGCCATAGTATTTCTATCTGTTTATTTAGACAATCAAGAATAAAGGGCGGTATTATAACATTTTGCGGGCAACTTAAAACCCTTTTATCCGCAAAATTCCGGCCTTTCCCACCATCAAGGCAAAGGACAAGGGGCAGAACACAGGTAAGTTGAGGGTCACTGTCAGGAATTCGGCAAGTTTTCCAGGCATATCGCGGCGATTTTTTTGAGATGTGGCAGACCGGGGCGCAGTAAGGGGGAATGGGCGAAGCGGACGTGGAATTCATCTTCGATGAAGTTGAGGACCTCATTCAAATCAAGGTTGGCACGGTCGGGATGGAAAACAAACTTCTTATTGGCACAGTATGGGGCATTTTGCTGATATGGGCAGGCAAGCAGACATTCGCCGCAGCCGAAAAGGTGATTGCCGATTTTGGGGGCGAGGTCGGCGGGAATATCGGTGTTGGCCTCGATAGTCAGATAGCTTATACATTTAGTGGCGTCGAAGGAGCCATCGGGCTTTAATGCCTCGGTGGGACAGGCGGCGATGCAGCTATCGCAGCCGGGGCAGGATTCCGTCATCGGCTTATCAGGGTCAAGTTCGAGATTGGTTACGATTTCGCCAAGGAGGATTTGAGGGCCGAGGCGCGGATTGACGAGCATACGGTTTTTGCCGATGATGCCAAGCCCCGCCCTGAAGGCCAGCGCCCGTTCGAGCAAAGGCGAGGAATCAACACAAATTTTAAACTGCATGCTCGAACAGGTAATTGAAGCGATAAAATCCGCGATCTGACGCAGCAATTTTTTTATAAACGGGTGATAATCATCGTATTGCGCGAAGGCGGCGACGCAGCCCTTCCCGTCGTGCGACATTTCCGGCGCGGAGGGTGGTGGTTTATAGCCCAGGCCGACAACGATTACGGATTTGGCGCCGGGGAGTAATTCGGCGGGGTTGGTGCGTTTGCCAAGGTTTCTGTGCATCCAGGTCATCTGGCCCGCGTGGCCGGCATTGAGCCAGGCGAGAAGGCGATTGACTTGCTCGCCGTGCACGGGCGAGGCGTCGGTGATACCGACGAGGTCGAAGCCGAGGGCAAGGGCCTTTTGCTTAATCTGTTCGGTAGCCGTCATTTTTTGCGCATAGTAAACAGGTGTAGGGTGTAACTCATATTATATCACGGCTTATGACTGTTTGAAAGCCAAGTAGGAACTAAAAGCGTATTGTAAATATAGGGCAAAGCAATTATATTGGCGCCAAAACAGTATTTATGGAGACAGACAAGTGGAACAGGGACTGACGGGACTGATTGGCGGGTCGGGGCTGGGTAATGTGCTGGCCGACAAAATAGAGGACGCAAAGTTTTGCGACGTGACGACACCATTTGGGAAACCCAGCGACAGGATTATGATTGGCAGGATTGGCAAAAGGCGGGTGGCCTTTATCAACCGCCACGGACAGGGTCACAAATTATCGCCCAGTGAGGTCCCATACGCCGCGAATATATTCGCATTAAAAAAACTGGGTGCCCACGCCATCATAGCGACGTGCGCGGTGGGCTCGCTTCGCAGCTCAATCCGCCCCGGCGAGCTTGTGATTGTTGACCAGTTTATAGACAAAACATTCAGACGGCAGAGCAGTTTCTTCGAAGGGTACGGAGCGGTTCATACGGAAATGGCGCAGCCGACATGCAATCGACTCGGAGATATTATCGCGGAAGCGGCGAGAAAATTGGCCGTCCGGACACATCGCAAAGGGACATACGTCGGGATGGAGGGGCCGATGTTTTCGACGAGGGCAGAGTCGCTAATGCACAGGATAATGGGCGGGGATTTGATAGGGATGACAGCGATGCCTGAGGCAAAATTGGCCAGAGAGGCCCAGATGTGTTATTCGCTGGTCGCGCTGGTGAGCGATTACGACTGCTGGAAGCCGCAGAAGAAAAGAAGGGACAAGCAGGAACTCCTGCGGGAGATAATCGGGAACCTGAATCGGGCAAGCGGTCACTGCCTGAAACTGATAGAGACAATCCTGGTGAATAAACACGAGCTGGTTTGCGAAGAGTGCGACTGCAGGCGAAGTTTGGATTTGGCGGTGTGGACGGACGCAAAATCGATATCCGCAACGCAGAAAAGAAAGCTCGCGGTGCTATTCGAGTAATCCGCCGGAGAGTCCCTCGGGTTAATCAGGAGCAGAGGTTTCGCACGGCGGTAACACAATCAGGGGAATCGTTTTAGGGTAACGTTTCTGCATTGCCGCAGCGACGAGGCCCACGAACATCGGTTGCGGTCGCAATGGGCGGGAAGTCAGGCAGGGATGGGCCTGAGTGCCGACGAAGTAAGGATGTGAGGGTATTTCGAGAATTTGCATAATGGGCTGATTCGGAGCTTTGCCTGAGAAAACAAGACCTCCTTTTTCGAGTGTCTCGGTATACCGCGGCGAAACTTCGTAGCGATGCCTGAATCGCATCCTGACGGTGCGTGATTTTGCGAAGAGCTGCCAGGCGAGCGTCTCGGGTTTTAGCTCGATATCGAAGCCGCCGAGACGCATATTTCCGCCGAGGCCCTCGATTTTCAATTGCTCCGGAAGATAATCGATAACAGGTTCTTTGCAACCCGGCTCAATCTCTGTGCTGTTGGCGCCGGTCAATCCGCAGACGTTTCGAGCGAATTCTATTACGGCCATCTGGAAGCCGAAGCATATACCAAGATATGGGAGGTTGTTTTCGCGGGAGTGTTTGACGCAGCAGATTTTTCCTTCCGCGCCGCGCGTGCCGAAGCCGCCGGGGACGATTATGCCATCGACGTCGGCGAGGTGGGTCGATACGTTGGCGTCGGTGAGGTTTGTTGTTTCAATCCATTTTATATTTACCTTTGCGCCCAGCGCGATGCCCGCGTGCTCAAGGGCATTGATGATTGAAGCGTAACTGTCGCGGACGGAGGTATATTTGCCGGTGATTGCGATTGTTACGGGTTTCTGTGCGGCGTCGATTTTGTCGGTGAAGTCGCACCATTGCGCCCAGCTTTTGCGTTCGTGGCGAAGATTGAGACGGTCTTCGATTTTCAGGAGGCGCGCGACCTCGAAATCGAGGCCCTTGTCGCGGAGCATCGCCGGGATTGTATAAACGCTGGCGGAATCGTGCAGCGAGACGACCCGTTCGAAGGGGACATTGCTATAGACGCTGATTTTCTGGCGGACGGTATCGGTAACGGGACTCGTCGCCCGGCAGGCGATGATGTCAGGTTGCACCCCAAGCTGCATAAGTTGTTTGATGCCAAGCTGCGCGGCCTTTGATTTTTGTTCGCCGAGTGTTTGCGGTTCAAGGATATACGTCAGCGCGACAAAGCAGGCGCTGTTCGGGCCTTCTTCGTAGGCCAGTTCGCGCATCGCCTCGATGAAATACGCGTTTTCGAGGTCGCCTACGGTGCCGCCTATTTCGACGAATACAATATCGGCGTTTGATTTCATCGCGAGATTTCGCAGGCGTAATTTTACTTCGCCAGTAACGTGCGGAATCATCTGGACGTCTCTGCCTAAGTAATCGCCCCGGCGTTCTTTGTTGAGGACGTCGTTAAAGATTTGGCCGGAGGTGCAGAAGTTCGCCCTGCTCAAATCCTGGTCGAGCATACGTTCGTATGTGCCAAGGTCCATATCGCACTCCATACCGTCGTCGAGGACGAAGACCTCGCCGTGGCGGAATGGGTTTAGCGTGCCCGAGTCGATATTGAGATAACCTTCGAGCTTGATGGGGGCGACCTTGAGGCCCTTGTCCTGCATAAGTTTGGCGAGACAGGACGAGAATATGCCTTTGCCGAGGCCGCTCATCACGGTGCCCATTACGAAGAGGTATTTGGTCCTGCCGGGCTTATAGCCGGGCGGCATAGGCGAGAAAAATTCGCTGTCAGTTGATGTTTTGCTTACCGATGTCAACAACTCGCTGTCTTTCATAAATCACCGTCCGTGTTTTCCTCTAACGTATCGTTTGACGAATTCCGCGTATTGTTCGGGCGTGTCGATGCCTGCACAAGTGTGCTTTACCTTGGCGACAAGTATATCGAAGCCGTTTTCGATAGCACGCAGTTGTTCGAGTTTTTCCAATTTCTCCAAAGGCGTCTGCGGCAGCTTTGTAATCTTCAACAGGAAATCTTTCCGATAAGCATATATGCCAATATGACGAAGATAATTTTTAACCGAACCGATGCCGGCATTTTCCCTGTCATAAGGTATCGGGCTTCTTGAGAAGTATATCGCGATACTCGATGCTCGATGCTCGATGCTCGTTACTACAACCTTTACGATGTTCGGGTCGGCAATCTGTTCTTTCGTTTCAAATTCGGCGGCTAACGTGGCCATCGGATAATCTATGTTGTCCAATAAAAGCTTTGCGACAGTATCGATATTTGCGGGGTCTATTTCGGGTTCGTCGCCTTGTAAATTGACTACTATATCGAAATCCAGCTCCCCTACTGCTTCGGCTATACGGTCTGTGCCGCTTGGGCAATCGGGATTAGTCATAATACATTCCGCGCCGAAGGATTTGGCGGCTTCCGCGATTCGCTTATCGTCCGCGGCGATTATTACCCTGTCTGGTAATTTGGCGAGTTTGGCCTGTTCGTAAACGTGCTGAATGAGGAATTTGCCGGTATCTTTGGCGAGAACTTTGGCTGGGAATCTTGTTGAGCCGTAACGGGCCGGGATACAAACTATGATTTTCTGTTTTGGCATCGCCAGTAGTTCGACCTTTCGGTCCTACTCAGGGCAAGCTGCGCTCACCTCAGGTAGTTTTTTTTCCAAACTACTGTAGTATCATATTAGCTGAAATAGCATTCTGTGTCAAGACAGGCAAGTCAAAAATTTGCGATAATATTCAGAGAAGTCCAAGCGGGCAGAAAATGCTTTACAAGCAGGTGGTTAAGTGTAAAAATAGCCGACCGCTTGAAAGTATATGAGGCAAAAAATTCGACAGAGCTACTACTGAAAAACCAGGAGAGCAAACCGATATGAAGCTACTGAAGAATCTGTGTATAGCGGCATTTTTGTTTGTCTTTTTGATGCCATTCAAAACCGCAATAGCCTCCACCGGAGGCGCAGCATCCCATCTGCTTAACCTGTCCACGATAGACATGGTCATAATCGCGATTTACTTTGTGGTAGTTCTCGCAATCGGGTTTTACCTGAAAAAATATGCCAGCACGGGCGATGCCTTTTTTATGGCGGGTCGGAAAATGACGGCCTGGATAGCCGGCCTGAGTTTCATTTCCGCCAATTTAAGCTCGCTGGAAACAATGGGCTGGTCGGCGATGGCGTATCAGTATGGAATGTTAGGCGCACACGCATACCTGATAGGCGCGATACCCGCGATACTGTTTTTGGCCATTGTTATGATGCCGTTTTATTATATTTGCAGAACACACTCAGTGCCCGGCTATTTGAAGTTGCGATACGGCGAAGGTCCGAGGGCTCTGGCGGGCATCTCGTTTACGTTCCTGACGGTGATGGTCAGCGGCGCCAGTATGTTCGCGATGGCGAAAATCCTGAACCTGCTGCTTGGCTGGAATATGAACGTGAGTATCTGGGTGTCGTCGATAACGGTCGGCATCTACGTGTTCTTAGGCGGCCTGCTGTCGGCGGTATTTAATGAGGTGCTGCAATTCTTCCTGATATGGCTGGGAACGCTTTTGGTTCCCATACTTGGAATCATCAGCGCCGGCGGATGGACCAAAATGCTGGAAACCGCGCAGAAGAATGCGGCGATAATCCACCCGACGGTGCAGAACGCCGACTTCACCAGCTTGTGGCGAAACCTCGGGTCGTTCGATACGAACCCGATGGGCATCGACTGGTTCGGAATGGTTTTCGGGCTGGGTCTGGCCGTAAGCTTCGGCTACTGGTGCACGGACTTTTTGCAGGTGCAGCGAGTAATCATTGCCAAGGACCTGCGTTCTGCCCAGAACGGCACGGTCATCGGGGCGATGCTCAAGATGCTTGTGCCGATTATCGTTACCATCCCAGGCCTGCTGGGGCTGGCAGTGCTGCTCAACCGTGACGGAAGTCCGATGATATTAGTGCCGGAGAGCGACCCGCGTGCCAACATCACTCTTCGCACGTTCAATGACGTGCTGCCGCTGCTGATGGGCCAGTATCTCGGTCCGGGCCTTCTTGGGCTTGGTGTGACGGCGATGATAGCCGGCTTTATGTCGGGTATGGCCGGCAACGTCAGCGCATTTGCTACGGTATGGACTTATGACGTTTATAAACCGCTGCTGAACAAGAAAGCCAGCGACAAACATTATCTGAACATGGGTCGGTGGTGCTCGATACTGGGTGTGCTGATATCCATAGCCACCGCCTACGCACTGTTTTATTTCTCGAACATCCTTGAGTTTCTGCAGGTGTTGGTGTTCTTCTTTATCGTGCCCCTGTTCGGCACGGTCATCCTGGGAATGTTGTGGAAGCGAGCAACGCCGGCGGGCGGTTTCTGGGGATTTCTGGCCGCCATCATCATCTCGATGAGTATGTGGGTGTTCGTACACACGTTCCCCGAGGGTTCCAGGCCGCATCCCTCGGTTGTCATCAGCAATAATGCCGTGGTATCAGTGACCAAACAGGACGGCGATAAAATATCGCAGGTGGTTGTCGAAAGCGGCCAAGTCCAGACCACGAACGTCGCAATACCGCTCGAAGCCGGCAAAGAGCCGGTAACGTCGGGTCAGTATGTGGTGCCGCAGACAGGCGTTGAGTTGCCCGGCGTGGTAAGGGACGGTGCTATCGCCAAGAACCTGCGAGTGCTCGTCCCCGACGCGGTGGAGGCAGACACCAAACAGCACACCAAGTTCGGCGTGGAGGGTATTTCCCTGGTGCTCAAGCCCGGCGTGACAATTCGAGCGTCATATATCGCGAAAAAATTCGATGCGGCGGCGTTTAACCCGGCGCACACAAAGTACGTGGCCCGCTCCGAGAAGGCCAAGCCGATGGCCGTAAATATGTATAGCGCGTTCTGGTCGCTGCTGGTGTGCCTTAGCGTAACGATTGGGGTAAGCATTTTCACCAAACCCAAGCCCGTCGAGGAATTGAAGAATCTGGTGATGGGCCTGACGGATATCCCGGACGAAGGACCGTGCCCGTGGTACCACAACCCGAAATTCTGGGCGGCGGCCGTGCTCATAGTGCTGATAGCCATAAACATCATCTTCTGGTAAGGAGCAATATATGCATAACGAACATCAAATTCCTATCTGGTTCTTCATTGGCCTGCTGCTGACGGTATATGGCGTCCTGATACTCGGATGCGGCATATACAACGTCATCAATCCGCCTGAGCATCCCGTGAAGCTGGCAAATCTGCACGCTGACATCTGGTGGGGCATTCTGCTTTTGGTTATTGGACTGATTTACAGTATTAAGTACAGGCCGTCCAAAGGGCAACCTTGACCTTTTATTGTTTTACATGGGGGTTAAACGAATATGCTTAAAAATATACCGGAAGTAATTTCTCCTGAGCTTATGAAGGCGCTTATGGAGATGGGACACGACGACGAGATTGTTTTGGCGGACGGTAATTTCCCCGCCGCAAGTGTCGCGAATAAACTTATCAGGTGCGAAGGGTACGGTATTCCCGAGATTTTGGAAGCGGTCCTGAAGTTTTTCCCGCTTGACCAGTACGTAGGCCGCCCTGTCGCGCTGATGGCGGTTGTGCCCGGCGACAAAACCAAACCCACAATATGGGAAGAATATCGCAAAATAATCAAGGCAAGCGGCGAAAAGTTTTCTGATTTTGAGTTCGTTGAAAGATTCGCGTTTTACGAGAGGGCCAAAAAGGCCTACGCCGTCGTCGCCAGCGGCGAAAAGGCCTTATACGCAAACATTATTCTCAAAAAAGGCGTTTTATAATCAGCGATTAAACTGATTTTGCGACGCTAAATTATGAGACCATAGCGATAAAACGCTTATTTTGTAAATTTTTCAGGATTAGCCATTGACAAAAAAGCCGGAATGTGGTAAGATGAGATGATAATGCAGAATAACCGTGGCAATTTGTTTGGTTGGTGGTGGCCTGTTGGATAAATCCGGCGGGCAGGCGGGGAATCTGCACTAAGAAAAACAATAAAATCAAAGTAATTTACGCGGCCTGTTGGAATAAAGACAACAGGCCGCTTTTTTTATTGTAATTGGAACGTATGCAGATAAAGATGACGCTTTAAGGACACGCTCTTATGGAAGATTACAAGCAGATAATAGAGAACGCCAAGCCGGGCGAGATAATCCCGATTGTCAAACGAATCGAGATGGCCGACCCGATGGACTTTTTCGCCAAGATAAGCGACTACGGACGAACGAAGAACTGCTGTCTATTGGAGTCGCGGGAGTATCTGGCGGGAAGTTCCGCGCTCAGTTTCGGGACGGCCAAGCCGGCGTTATACCTGACGGGCAAAGGAAGAGAATTTGAAATCAGGGCACTAACCAAAACCGGCAGGAGGATGATTAAATACCTGACCTTCGACCCCAAAAGATTCGGCTTTTGCGAAACCGCGGACTTCAACGCCGAACGGATTAAGGGCACAATCAGGAAACCCGCGGGATTAGTGGATGAGCAGACCCGCCTGACAAGCACAAACCAGATGGACGTCCTGCGTGCGGTAGCTTTCTCATTTCGGCTGGCAAGCAAACCGTTCCGCGTAACCTGCGGATTGCTTGGCGCGTTAAGCTACGACTTTATCGACCAGTTTGAGAAACTCCCCCGCAACGAAACTGACCTGCTCGGCAACCCTGATTATGAACTTTACTTTGCGGACAATATCTTCCTGGTGGACCACGAGCGGAATGAGGGCTATGTGGTTATTAACGTGATAATCACCAACGGCAACAGGGTAGAGGTAATAAACGAAGCGCAGGAGTGTTTCGACTATTATGAAAATATCGCTCGGTTCGAGACGCCCAAGGCAAAAAAATACGAAGCCCCCCTGCCGAAGCCATCTACCGATACAAACCAGAAGGACTACGAGAATATGGTGCGGTCTGCCAAGAAGCACATTTTAGATGGGGACATTTTTCAGGTGGTCCTGAGCAGGACAAAAGTTGAGCCATGCGCTGATGAGCCATTGGACGTGTATAAGCGGCTGCGGGAATTGAATCCGTCGCCTTATATGTTTTACATAAATACGCCGAATACAACGCTGCTTGGCTCAAGCCCCGAACTGAATCTGCGGGTGAGCGGGACAGAGAACCGCAGTGTGGAAATCAGGCCGATAGCCGGCACAAAACCAAGGGGCAGGGTCAATGGCAAGCTCGACGCGGATATCGACTTCCGATATGAGGCGGAACTGAAAATCGACCGCAAGGAACTGGCTGAGCATATGATGCTGGTCGATTTGGCGAGAAACGATATCGCCAGGGTAGCACAGCCGGGGAGCAGGGTTGTGACGGAACTGCTGACGGTGGAGAAATACGAATCGGTGCAGCATCTGGTGAGCAACGTCAAGGGGACATTAGCCAGCAATCTCGACGCGTTGAACGCTTATCTCGCGACGATGAATATGGGGACATTGACCGGCGCGCCGAAGATAGAGGCGATGAAGATTATCAGACAATTAGAGAAGACAAAACGCGGGTACTATGGTGGAGCGGTGATGTACCTGACGGTTGACGGCCAATTCGACAGTTGTATCACGATAAGGAGTTTGCAGATTAAGGACAATAAGGCGTATATTCGGGTCGGGGCGGGGATAGTTCACGATAGTGTCCCCAGGACGGAATTCGAGGAGACGGAGCACAAGGCCGGGTCGTGTATGCGGGCTTTAGCAAAGAAATAAACGAGGATAAAAATATGAGCGATAAAAAAAGAAAAGTTTTATTCATCGATAACTTTGATTCATTCACGTATAACCTCGTGGATGACTTCTGCAAGCGGGACTGTGAGGCGAGGGTTTACCGAGCGGACACGTCGATTGAGGATTTGAAACAGGTGGCGGAAAAGTTTGAGCCGGATTTATTGGTAATCTCACCGGGGCCTGGGACGCCTGCCACGTCGGGTGTAACGCTTGCGGCGATTGATTATTTCAAGGACAAGCTGCCGATATTCGGAGTGTGCCTGGGACATCAGGCGATAGTGGAGTATTTCGGGGGCAAAATCGGGCACGCCCCTGAGCCGGTGCACGGCAAACCATCGCGGGTAACGCACAACGGCAAAGGCGTATTCGCCGGGGCAGAAAATCCTCTGCAGGCGGGACGATACCACAGTTTGTGCGCATTGAGTATGCCGGAATGTTTAGAGGCGACGGCTGAATTTGAGGGAGTGAATATGGGCATCAAACACAAAACGCTGCCCATATACGGCGTGCAGTTTCATCCAGAAAGTATCCTGACGCCCGCGGGCGGCAAAATCATCGAAAATATTTTGAAAATCGCTGAAGAACACACAAACAAGCAAAGGGTTTGAATATGGCGACGATAGCCGAATACATAGAGCCATTGCTTCGAGGCCAACACTTGACTTTCGAACAGGCGGGCCATGTGCTGGATATTATTTTTGAAGGCGAGGTACCCGAAGTGCAAATCGCGGCTTTTTTAACCGCGATGCGATGCAAGTCGGCTACCGCCGCGGAATTTGCCGGGCTTGCGAAATCGCTAAGGGGACACGCTGTGAAGGTGGACGCCGGTATTGATAATCTGGTGGATACCTGCGGGACGGGCGGAGCGGCAGTAAAGACGTTTAACATATCGACGGCGGCGGCGCTTGTCGCGGCGGGCGCAGGGGTTCGTGTCGCCAAACACGGCAACCGGGCGATAACGAGCAAGTGCGGCTCAGCGGATGTTTTCGCCGAACTGGGCGTCAATATCGAGGCTGGGCCGGATATAGTGGCAAAGTGCATAAAAGAAGCCGGCATAGGTTTTATGTTCGCACCGAAGCATCATCCGGCAATGAGATACGTTCAGCCGGTGCGCAAGGCGCTGGGATTCAGGACGGTATTCAATATATTAGGCCCCCTCGCGAACCCGGCCGGTGCACAGGGACAGGTTATGGGCGTGCCAGAGCAGGGTCTGATGCCAATCGTGGCAGAGGCGCTGCACTTGCTTGGCGTCAAGCGCGCAATGATTGTGCACAGCGACGGGCTTGATGAAATCAGCACGATGGGGCCGACAAAAATTATGGAACTCAAGGGGGGCAAAATAACCGAGTCGATGCTGAACCCGGGTGATTATGGAATTAAAAAGGCCTCGCTCGACGACCTCAAAGGCGGAGATGCCAAAAGCAACGCCCAGGTAGTAAAAAATATAATAAGCGGAAAAGAAACAGGCGCCAGAAAAGATATAGTTGTGCTTAACGCGGCGGCGGCGATAATTGTGGCCGGACTGGCTGAGGATTTTGGTTCCGCGGTGCGCATCGCCGGGCAGGCAATAAGCAGCGGCGAAGCGACGCGACGGCTGGAAAAACTGGTCCTGGTTTCAAATTTATCCCTAAGGGACGGTTGAGAAAGGGACTTCGATGAGAATGTTTGCGGTCAAAGTCAAAATTTGCGGCCTGACGAATTACGGGGACGCGGCGGCAGCGGCGGAGATGGGCGCCGATATGCTGGGTTTCAATTTTTACCCAAAAAGCCCGCGATACATTAAGCCGGCAGACGCGGTGAAAATCATAGACCGCCTGCCCGCCTTCGTTGACATTGTGGGCCTGTTTGTCAACGACACCTTCGAACACATCGAACAGGTAATCGATGAATGCCGCCTCGACTGGGTACAATTGCACGGAGACGAAACCCCAAAATACTGCGAGCAATTCGGAACGCTCAACGTGCGGACAATGAAAGCGATTCGCGTCAAAGATAAAAAAGACATCAAACGCGCAGAAGAATATTACACCGACGCTATTTTACTCGACGCCTTTGACCCCAAAAAATACGGCGGAACAGGACTCGTCTTCGATTGGAACATCATAGGAAACATTAGTAAACGCGTATTCCTGGCGGGAGGCATCAACGCAGAAAACATAACTAAGGCAGTGGAGCTGGGAATCTACGGCATCGACGTCTGCAGCGGCGTAGAAAGCAAACCCGGCAAAAAGGACCACGCCAAGATGCGGAAACTTTTCGACTTGATACAGGATTTGAGAGGTTAATAAACGACTATGAAATACAAAGGCAGATTCGGTGACTATGGCGGTTTTTATGTGCCGGAGGTTTTGATACCGGCCCTTGAGGAGTTGGAGAAGGCGTTTTACCGGTTCTACAAGGACAAGAGTTTCGTTAATGAGTTGTCGCGGTTGATGGCGGACTACGCAGGCAGACCCACGCCCCTGTATCACGCCAAACGCTTCAGCGAATACGTGGGCTTCAACGTGTATCTCAAACGCGAAGACCTGCTTCACGGCGGAGCGCACAAGGTCAATAACACGCTGGGCCAGGGGCTGCTCGCCAAATATATGGGCAAAACAAAACTCATCGCCGAAACCGGCGCTGGCCAGCACGGCCTCGCAACTGCGATGATTGGCGCGTTATTCGGAATGGAAACAAAAATCTTTATGGGCGCTATTGACGTCGAACGCCAAAGCGTCAACGTCCACAAAATGAAACTTTGCGGCGCCCAGGTCATATCCGTCAAAGGCGGCACAAGCACACTTAAAGACGCGATAAACGACGCCCTTCGGTACTGGACCGCGAATGTAACGGACACGTTTTACCTTTTCGGCACAGCCGCCGGGCCGCACCCGTATCCTACGATTGTGAAACACTTCCAGAGTTGTATCGGCAAAGAGGCACGTCGGCAGTGCATCGCAAAATTAGGCCGGCTGCCTGATATGGTACTCGCCTGCGTCGGCGGAGGCAGCAACGCGATAGGAATATTCTCAGGTTTTCTGGACGACAAAAACGTTCGGCTCATCGGCGTCGAGGCGGGCGGCAGGAGCTTATCCAGCGGAAGGCACGCCGCGTCAATCTCCGCGGGAAAGCCCGGCATTTTGCACGGCGCAAAGGCGTATCTCCTCCAGAACGCGGACGGGCAGGTAAACGACACTGAAAGCATCAGCGCAGGACTGGATTACCCCTCGGTCGGCCCCGAACATTGCTACCTCAGCGATATTGGCAGAGCTACTTACGTCGCGGTCGAAGACAAAGACGTCCTCGATACATTTGAATTGATGTGCAAAACCGAGGGGATTTTGCCCGCACTGGAAAGCACACACGCTCTGGCTTATCTGGTAAAACAGAAAGGCAAACTGCCGGCGAAAACGATAGCGGTCGTAAACCTCTCTGGCCGAGGAGACAAAGACGTTGGTATCGTTGAAAAATTCAGACCAGTGAAGGATTAACGAATGAAAACATATAAACAAGTATTCTCAGAATTAAAACACGCGGCGGTCATACCATTTTTCGTTATCGGCGACCCGGACTATAAAACAAGCTTGAAAATTGTCAAATCGGCCATCGACGCCGGCGCGGATATCCTCGAATTGGGCATACCATTTTCAGACCCGATAGCCGACGGCCCTACTATTCAAAAAGCGGACATCCGCTCACTCAAAAACGGTATGACGGTCAGAAAGGCGCTAAAATTTATCACGGAAATCAAAAAACACAAAGACATCCCCATCGGCCTATTGATGTATTACAACCTCATTTTCCAATACGGCACGGAAAAATTCTTCCACGATTGCCACAAGGCGGGAGTCAACAGTGTGCTTGTCGCTGACCTGAGCATCGACGACGCCAATGAAATTATAGGCCCGGCGAAGAAAGCAGGCCTCGATACCGTGTTTATGATTACACCCAACACTTCAAAAAAGCGATTGAAGCTCATCGCCTCAAAAACCACCGGCTTTATTTACGCCGTATCATTGTTAGGCGTCACAGGCAGCCGAAAAACATTATCGACTTCGGTCAAAAGCCTTATCAGCAGAATCAAAAAAGAAACTAACATCCCGGTATGTGTCGGCTTTGGCATTAGCACTTCCGAACACGCCGCAAAGGTCGCCAAATCAGGCGCCGACGGCGTTATCATCGGGTCAAAAATCGTAAGCTTGATTGAAGATAACCTCAAAGACAAAAAGAAATGCCTAAGCGAAATATCGAAGTTTATAACCTCAGTTAAATCGGCCATCACTGCCCAACACATCACGCTGCAAAATGTCCCGTCTATAAATTTTTAAATAACTATTGCAAAGACACCTCATTGGAGTATACAATCAGCCCGATTCTCAGGAGAATAAAAGCTATTTGGTAATCAAAATGTATATGGAGGGCCAAATATGTTCATACAAAAACGTTTGTCGCTTATTCGATATCTCGCAGCACTTGCTTTTTTGTTTTATCTTGTAAACACCGGCCCGCATTTAATTGCGCAATCAGAATTCATCTCAGAAAAGATCGTCACGGTTCCTGATGAGTTCCCAACAATACAGGCGGCTATCGATGCTGCTAACAGAGGAACTATTATCAATATCAAGCCCGGGGATTTCGAAGAAACGCTGACACTCAAAAGCGGCGTAATCCTCAAAGGTCTCGATGCCAACGGCGTTGTCATTCATTGCAACGTGATAGAAGGACCTGTGCTGAAGACCGAGGACTGCAATGGAACGGAGGTTTCTGACCTGACTCTGAAGCATACCGGGCTGGAAAAGATGCCGGCAGATTTTAAAGGCAGATTTCCTGTGCTGCTTCTGAAATCAAGCCAGGTCTCTGTAGCTCGATGTAAAATCCAAAACAGCGGAAGCAATGGTATTGTTGTAAACGGCGGAAACAGCACAATCCGTAAATGCAACATCTCCAACAACAAACTCGACGGTATAAATGTTTATGGAGATGCAAGGGTTGTTTTGGAAGAAAACAATTCCTCGAAAAACGGCGGCAACGGCTTTCATTTCATCGTCATTGCCTCAGGCGAAGTATCAGGTAACATTTGCAACCAGAATGTTTATAACGGCATTTCCGGAGAAAACGACCGCACTAATATAAATCTTTCAGACAATACCTGCGAAGAAAACAAAATAAATGGCATCTATTTCGGCTCGGGGGCAAAAGGCAGCGCCAATAGTAATATTTGCGGAGCAAACGGCTATAACGGAATCGCAGTCATAGGCGGTGGAACAAACGCGGCGCTCGAAGAAAATGCGGCTAACGACAACAATGCAAGCGGTATATTCTTTGGCGACAGGGCAAGCGGCTCAGCTACTGGCAACAAATGCAGTGAGAATTTATGGCACGGCATAAGTGTGGCAGACGATTGGGCCACGCCGATAATACACAACAACAAATGCTTCAAAAACAAAAAATGCGGTTTGTACCTCGGACAAAGTTACAGGGCAAGGGTTAAGGATAACGAACTTGAGGATAACGGCGATATAAGTTACGGCGAGGTAGTCGCTCTTCAGTGGGAAAACAAACTTACCCAATTGGATGCCATTGCCTCCCGGCTCAGAACTGAAAAACGCAGATCTACAAATGGAAATTGGCAGCTCAGCTATTTTTATAGGGCTCTTGGCGAGGGCTGGCCCGGACGCAGGGCTTTCCCCGAAATCAAAAGCCAGCTCGAAGAATGGATTGCACAGAACCCCGGCTCGATAACGCCACGCATCGCCTTGGCCCGTGCATATAAACAATTTGGGTGGCAGGGCCGCGGCAATGGCTACATAAATGAGGTATCCGAAAAGGGCCTGGAGGCCTTCAGAGAAAATCTCCAAAAGGCAAAGGAAATCCTAATCGAGGCAGAAAAACTCAAGATACCCGACCCTGACTTGTATGTGACCTGGCTGGAAGTGGGAAATGGGTTACAAATGTCTGACGAAGAAATGGATGCCCTGTTTGAAAAGGGTATCGCCATAGAAAAAAATTACTGGCCCCTTTATATCTCCAGAGCTTTTGCTGTTACCCCTATCTGGGGCGGCAAGCCAGGCCAATTTGAGGCCTTTGCTCGAAAAGCCGTAGAACTAACCCGGCAACAGGAAGGCCAAACGCTTTATTGCGAAATCGCCCATATAATGATTGGAAGATACGACCCGAACCAATATAAAGAACTTGGTTTTTCATACAAGCTTCTCAAAGAATCTCAAGACGATTTGGTAAGACTTCATCCCGATGCAAACGACAACTTTCTGCTCAACGCCTCGTGCTTTCTGGCTTGTGCCTATGACAAAAGAGAAGAAGCAAAAGATTTGTTCGCACGAATCGGAGCAAACTGGAAGAACGGTGTCTGGCAAGATGAAGAAACACTTAATAAATACAGAAACTGGGCCTTTGACAAAACCGAAAATATACCTGAACCAGAAAAATAAACGCAGGAATAAGGGCTTAAAACAAAGGAGGCAATATGGGCAAGTTACTTTATATCAAGGCGTCGCCGATGGGTAAACTGTCCTACTCCACGGCTGTCGCGGATGCTTTTGTCGAAGCGTATAAGAAATCGCATCCGAAAGACCAGGTAAAAACAATAGACCTGTTTTCAGCTAACATGCCTGAGTTTGATTTTGTCGCGGCCTCTGGCAAATACAAAGTTATGCGAGGCAAACCCCACAGCCCCGAAGAAAAACAGGCATGGGATAAAGTAGTCGCGACAATCGCGGAATTCAAAGATGCAGACAAATACCTGTTGGCCGTTCCTATGTGGAATTTCTCGATACCCTACCGGCTGAAACAGTATATCGACGTGATTGTTCAGCCGGGGCAGACGTTTACCGTCGATTCAGGCGGCAACTACAAAGGATTAGTTACCGGCAAGCCCGCCTTTGTGGTCTTTGCTCGCGGCGGCGAGTACGCAAAAGGGACACCGGCGGAACAATACGACCAGCAAAGTAAATACGTCGAGTCGATACTGCGATTTATTGGGTTCACCGATATAAGGTCGCTTATGGTCGAGCCGACGCTTGCGGGCGGACCCGAAGTCGCCGAACAAAAGCGAAACGCCGCGATTGAAAAAACTCGACAATTGGCCGGCGAGTTCTGACACTGAGGACAGAACATTATTTACTACGGCAGCATAAGTCCAATCGCACAAACAGGTTGTTTATTAGAATACGGTCATCGTTAAGCTGCACCTGCAGATTGTTTATTTGCTTGACCATATCCTTATTCAAATCACCGATGGTTTTGTCGGTGTTCTGATAATCCTTTTTAAGGTCCTCGGCGGTTTTATCGAGGTATTTGATGCTCTCATTAAGCTTGACGTTGCTTTCAGCAACACTGCGTTCGAGTTTTTTGAGCCGATTTTCCGCTTCCGCATCATACTCTAATTTTTTCAGCTTTGCCCGTGATTCCACTTCCCTCGTCCACACCTCTCTGTCGTCCTGCACTTTTTTTATTGCCTTGTCGATATCGGCTATTTTTCCACTGTCCGCGCCGCCCGCCTGCAGCGACTGTTTGGCCTTTTCGTAACAGCGGATTGCCTCAATGAAATCATCGGGGTCATCCACGAAATCCCATGTCCTGGCAGTGAAGTATTCGGCAAGCCGGCTGTAATACTGCCACTCAAACATCGGCCTCGTCTTCACTGTGCGAGTATCGACTTCTCTTTTGCTGTAGGTCTTGGCAATAACTGTGCTTTCGGATGGCTGTTCCACAATAAGCTGTGTAGGATCATCGCTTATCAGTTTGCCCGATACGGTGTTCCCGTCGCGCATATAGAAATCAACCATCGTTACCGAATCGACTCTCGCCCTTGGTTTTGCGATTGTAATTGGCACCTCAGAAACCGGAACCGCAGGACGAACCGCATCTCCTTTGTTCGGCTCGTCAACGCTCGCAGCAAAACCGTTGAGCAGCAAAACGAGGGTTATCACTGTAACCGTTAGAAAAATTATGCGTGCCATTTTTGTGTCCTCCAAATATACAATTTCATTCAGACGGGCAAGATTATAACAGATTTAACGAAACGTTAAAAGGTTGACTTTAGAGGTCAGGCGGTGACGAGCAGATACGCGTTTATGAGTTCGGCAACGCTCCAGGCCTGGGCAAAACACCCTTTTGGTCTTTGCGGCGGGTCGCCGTCGAATATCTCGCAGATATTGCCTATACAGCCATCGCCGGTCAGATGGGTCAGCAGCGGTTCAATGAATCGAGCGGCGGCCCTTTTGGTTTTGCTGTTGGAGCCGTTGACTTTGAGATACGCCGAGACAAACGGGCCGATGAGATAAGGCCATACCGTCCCCTGATGATATGCACGGTCACGTGCGGACTGGGGGCCTGTGTATGTGCCGCAGTACCTGTTGTCATCGGGGGACAGCGTTCGCAGACCGAATGGCGTGAGAAGTTTTTCCTCAACGATGGCCACGACCGCCTTTTGCTGCGTGAGCGGCAATGGCGAAAAAGGCAGGGACACGGCGAATATCTGGTTCGGCCGAAGCGTCGCGTCAGCCGTGCCGTCAGACAAAATACAATCGTTGAGCCAGCCCCATGATTCATTCCAGAATAACCTGCAAAAACTTTTTCTGACGATATCCGCCCTTGTACGAATGGTATTCAGCAGTTGCTTGTCATCACTGTCGGTATCGGTCAAGTACTGTGAAAGCAGCATCAGCGCATTGTACCACAGCGCGTTGACTTCTACGGGTTTGCCGAATCGGGGCGTGAAGGCAACGCCTTCGTATTTGGCGTCCATCCAGGTAAGCTGGGTACTCCCGTCGCCCGCGGTTATGAGGCCGTCGTGGTCCGCGTGGATGCCGAATAGCGTGCCGTGCTGATAAGAGTTGATAATCGAAATAACAGCCGGCAGAAGCTGTTCCTCGAAAGTCAGGCGGTCGCCTGATGCCTTCAGATACGCAAAGGCGGCGTTTATAAACCACAGTGACGCATCGACGCTGTTAAAGTGGGCGACATTGGAATAGTCGTCGAACCGGCTGGGTATCATCCCTCCGGATGCGGCCCCGGCAAAAGTTACAAGAACTGACTTTGCCTCGTCGAATCGCCGCGTCGCCAGAAGCAATCCCGGCAATGATATAAAGGCGTCCCTTCCCCAGTCGGCAAACCACGGGAAGCCCGCGAGAATCGTTGTGCGTTGCGTATTGTCTATAACGCGTCTCGCTATGAACTGGTCGGCGGCAAGATAAAGCGTCTCCAGCGTTTTATCGTGTTTCGCCGGCGCGATTACCTCTTTGTGGTGCAAGGTGAGCTGTCGGATGACCTGTTCGATATCCGGCAAAACAAATTTACCCGGCTTATAGTCCCTGCTGAGGTTGGCCCAGAAAACCAAAGTAGTAGGCGAATCGATATGACACCTGAAAGTACCGGGGCAGAAAAGGTCTTCGGTAAAGCCCTGACCTCTTTCCCTGTCGGCCCGATACTGGAAATTGAACCACCATTGCGCATCCTCTTCGAAAATCGTGTCGGGGCAATTCAAAAGTAACTGGGAGGAATCGGGGGAATCGTGACGGATAAGCAAACCATCCGCGACGGATTTGGCTGTAATACGGGCATTGGACTTCTGGAGCGAATGAAAATCACGCAGAGCGACAAGCGGGCGAATGGTAAAATCAATCGGCTGCGGGACTTCGTCAAATTCGTAAACAACAGCCGCCGTATCCTCATCGCGCAACAAATAAACGGATTTAGTCAGCCGAAGCTCGCCAAGCCGGTAATGAAAATGTGCGCCAAAATCCCGGTTGAATCTCTTGAGACGCATATACCCGTCGGGCAAAATCTTGTCCGGAAATTCAACGGTGCCAAGACGAAACACGCCCGGCCCCAAGAATATCGTCTCAAGGCAGTTGGACAACGCCAGTATCCTGTTTGCGGGCGGGTCAAGGGCGCCAATCAGCAGGCCGTGATAGCGCCTGGTATTACAGCCGACGACGGTAGATGAACTGAAGCCCCCCCGCGTATTGGTGAGAAGCCATTCCTTTTCCAGCAATTGCTCAATCGGCGTACCCATCACATCCACGGACATACCGCGATTATCGTTTGTTTTTTGAAGTGTCAGCATATCATTATCTGTCTGAATATATCGTCTTCTTTGGCAAGGATAATTTAATCTCGTTTCTTTGTCGGTTAGCCCCGAAGCCCGCTTCGGGGTTGCCTACTTATAAATCAAGTTAAACAATTCGTTTGCCTTCTCAGCATCCAGGGTTTTTAAGATTTTGTATTCTTCAAGGGCTGCTTCTTTGTCGCCAATTACGAAATAGTCAACGCCAAGATTATAGTGTGCCAAAACAAAATCCGGCTTGATTTTTATGGCCTGTTTATAGGGTTCTACCGCATCCTTATAGCGGCCAAGCTTGTAGTAGGTAACGCCAAGATTAATATATGCCTCGGCATAATCTGGCTTAATTCGGACGGCTTGTTTATAGGTTTCTACCGCATCCTGGTAGCGGCTAAGCTCTTCATATGAAACGCCAAGATTATAGTGTGCCTCGGCATAATCCGGCTTGATTCTTATGGCCTGCTTATACGCCTCTATCTCATCCTGCCGGCGACCAAGTTTGCCGTAGGCAACGCCAAGATTATAGTGTGCCGCAACCAAATCCGGCTTGATTCTGATGGCCTGCTTATAAGCTTCTATCGCATCTTGATAGCGGCCAAGTCTGGGGTAGGCATTGCCAAGATTATAGTGTGCCTCGGCATAATCCGGCTTGATTCTTATGGCCTGCTTATAGGCTTCTATCGCCTCCTGATAGCGGCCAAGTTCGCCGTAGGCAGCGCCAAGATTATCGTATACCTCGGCATAATCCGGCTTGATTCTGATGGCCTGCTTATAGGATTCTATTGTATCCTGCCAGCGGCCAAGTCTGTGGTAGGCAGCGCCAAGATTATAGTACAGCGACGGAGCGTTGGGTGCTTTTGACAACATGTATTCACAAAGGCCGATTGAATCACGCCAGTGAATGAGGTAACTGCGCGTGGCAAGGGATTCGGCAGAAGCCAATATCAGGACAAGCAGGATTATAACT
>Ga0116138_1000223_pt1 | contig 36566 bp, 34 predicted proteins | sample June2015DPH_20_1_2_FD_88971 | JGI IMG/M metagenome (GOLD analysis project Ga0116138, IMG submission 88971) | Peatland microbial communities from SPRUCE experiment site at the Marcell Experimental Forest, Minnesota, USA - June2015DPH_20_150 | ecosystem: Environmental > Terrestrial > Soil >... | reverse complement strand
GGCTACGGTTCTTTTATGAGCCCGGTATGCTGAGATGGCGAAAATTCTTCCAACGAGGAGAAACCGCCATGAACCGCAGTACACCGGGCTCGTCAGGTCACCGTAGCACGCCAGGTTCAACCCTTGAGTACTCTGGTTCACCCCCTTCCGTACCCCTCAGCGCGGCCCTGGTCGCCTTCACCAACGCCAAGTTCGCTGAAGGGCTCTCCCCCCTCACAATCGCCTCCTACACCGTTGACCTCGGCAAGTGGATCGAACGAACCGGCGATCGTGACACCTCCAGCATCACCGCCAGCGACGTCAGCGCCTACCTCGCCTGGCTGCGGACCGCCTACCAACCCCAGCGCCTCAACGGCAAAGACCATCCGCTTTCGCCCAAGACGATCCGCAACGTGTATGTAGCCATTTCGTCTTTCTTCCGCTGGGCCGAGCGCGAGCTCTCCATCCCCTTCCCCCTCCGGGAGGTGCGGCTGCCCCGAATGCCAAAGACGGCCGTCCCAGAATTCACGCGCGAGGAAGTCCTGGCGATGATCAAGGCCTGCACTTACTCGCGCGAGGCGACAACCGTCCTCCGGCACGCTTTCATCATGCGCCGGCCAGCCGCCAGTCGAGATGTCGCGATCCTGCTCATGCTCCTGGACACCGGCATGCGCGCCTCGGAGGTCTGCTCACTGACTATCGGAAACGTCGACCTGAAGACGGGGAAGGTGGAAATCAGGCAAGGGCCGCAAGGCGGGGCGAAAGGCGGCAAGGGGCGCACGGTCTATATGGGCAGGACATCACGGCGGGCGCTCTGGCTGTATCTCTCAAAGCGAGAAGATGGTCGCGAGCCCGACGCCCCGTTGTTCGTGGCGCGAGGTCGCCGGCCTCTCAGCCGGGGAACCCTGAGGTTGATGGTCACCCGCATGGGCCAGAAGGCAGGCGTGCAGAAGGCCTACCCGCACAAGTTCCGGCACACGTTCGCAATCACTTACCTACGCTCCGGCGGAGATGTGTTCACGCTGCAGCAGCTGCTGGGTCACGGGTCCCTTGACATGGTGCGGCACTACGCCCGGATCGCAACGTCGGACGTGGCGCTCGCGCACCGCAAGGCGAGCCCGGTGGACAACTGGAGGTTGTAGCTGCCGGGGGTGTCATCTGACATACCGAATGTCGATGACTTGCCGCGCCATCCTCGGCGTTTCAGTGTTCAGTGACCGGGTCACCCCAACGGGTCAGCCCGCCCTCGTGCCGAGGGCCCGCCCCAGGTGCGCGGGCCGAGGGGACGGGCGAGTCCAGCTCCCCCTACCTAAGGCCAGAACCGAGGCATTTGAGCCTCGGTTCGGTTTTGTCTGACCGGCTCGTAGACCAGACGACTCCAGCACAATTCCCTGGGATTCGACGGCTTCAGCTGGTTGATCAGTTCGCAGGGCTCGTAACCGCCTGATCGTTGGTCCTCGTCCGAATCAGACGGGGTCAGATTCCATGTCCTCCTCGGACCTTCGGACTGGTAGCCCGGAGGCCGCTGGTTCCCCCTTGGCCCCGGCCTGCCTATCCGGGGGCTGGACCGACCTCAGGGAAGCCGAGTCCAGCAGCCGTGCAGGATCATCCAGCCCGACTTGGCATCGTAGGCCATGGCGGCGCAATCACCGGCGAACGGTGGGAGAAATCCTGGGAAAAAGGGCGAGCAGTCATGACTCACAGGTGCAGCTGTGGAGTGTCTACACCCCTACGGTACAGTGCACTCAGGGCATCGGGATCTTCCTGTCAGCGATCGTGCCCGAGACCATTCCCTTCTTAGTCAGATTCCACCGTATGCACAGTACACGTTACGGGTCCTCACCTCGGGTTAGTCGTGACCTGCACTGAACGCCCTCCTGTAGAGTGCGGTGTACCTCTGCAGGGTAAGATCTCTGGGATTTCCAACAGTCTGCGGATCCTTGAACGCTAGCTCTGCGAGGAGAGGAATCTCATCCACGGAGAAGCCCATCGCATGCATCGATGGGATCTCCAGGTCGCGAGTGAGTTGTTCCACAGCATCTACAGCCTTCTCCGCCGCTTGCCACACGGCAAGGCCGCGGACATCCTCGCCTAATGCGATAGCGATACGGGCAAAGCGCTCGGGCTCAGCCATGCAGTTGAACCGCATGACGGGTTCAAGCAGGCGTCCAGTGAGCGAGCCGTGCGGGACATCATGCACACCGCCGGCCGTCTGGCTCATGGCATGGGCCGCGCCTGCGCTTTCCGTGCCATAGGACAGCCCCCCGAGCATCGCGGCCATGCTCATCCCGTAGCGGGCCTCCGCGTTGTTCCCCTGTGAGAATGCTACCCTGAGGTACTTCCCTACGTATTCAATAGCGAGGAGAGCGACCGCATCAGTGATTGGCTGCGCGTAGGCGCCTGTGTAGCACTCGACGCCATGCGCCAACACGTCCATCCCGGTGCCAGCAGTAACGGCAGCCGGCAAGCCATATGTGAGCTCGGGATCAATAAGCGCAATATGCGCACCAATCAGGGAGGTCCCGCCTACGTTGAATTTAACCTTCCGCACCGGATCGGTGATCACCGCCCACAAGCTCACCTCACTGCCTGTGCCGGCTGTTGTCGGAACACAAACTGTTGGGGGGATCCGCTTCCGGATCGGTTGAGGGTCCGCCCATTCATAATCGCGGATCGAGCCACCGTTGCTGACGACAACCCCGATGGCCTTGGCAGTGTCCATAGGGCTGCCGCCACCCAGGCCGATGAGGCCGTCACAGCCCTCACTGCGGTAGACATCTGCTCCATGGTCGACCAGGACAATGGGTGGATTGGCTACTACCTCCGGAAACAGGACGTACGGGACCCTCGCAGCGTCGAGATAAGAAGCAGCCTTCTCGAGCAGGCCGGCGCTGACAATCCCCCCGTCAGTCACAAGCAGAGGCCTTTTGACTTCAAGCGAGCGCACGATCTCATGTATCGAGGCCAGGGCGCCCAGTCCATGCTTCATAACCGTAGGGATTTCGAAGGAACGAGTTCGGTCCATGTGATCCTCCATCCAAACAAATCCAGGCCCATAGGGGCTTAAGGGGAGAGCGGACCTCGCGGAATATGATGTCCTGCAATGTTACAGGAGACATTGCTGTAAGCCACCACAATCAGCCCGGCTGCCGCCAGTTGTGCCAGCGGAGGCTTCGTTTCAGGCACCCGGCAAATGACGACCGGCATCCAGCGGCCGTCTCCCCATTTCCTCGGTGCGCTGTCGCGCCTCAAGATTGGCCCGCGTTGTGCGGAGCGCAGCATTGGCTCTTTGCCTCCAGGTGATTATGCCTGCATCCTTTGATATGATCGACCAGGTACTCGACCAACAGGGCGATTGGCGATCGCGTTCACCCCTCCAATCGGCGGCGGATCTCTTTCAGTGGCTCCGGCCTAACCGTCTTCATAAGGACTCATTAGCAATGCACATCGACTCTCAGCAGGGTCGGACGCCCTTAGCCACGACTGCAGTTGCACATCTGGAACCTAGCCCAAGTCCGAGGGAAACTTGAATGCGTCGTTGACCCACAGCCGGATCGCAACAACGAATCGAGTGTCATGCAGTTTCTACATACTCAGCGCACGCTTAGTCTCCAATTCCGGAGCAGCCGCAGCGTCCGCTGTGACGCAAGATTGGTACTCAACGGACGGCCTGCCTACCCTCCGTCCGACTCAGCCCCGCGGTGCCTGAGCCAGGCCATCGCCTCTTTGAAGCGTTGGTAGCGAGCGATATATACCCTGCTCTTCTCCGGATTCGGTACGAAGACCTCCGACGTATCAGGCACCATCGCTTCAACTGCCCTCCCTAGATCGGGGTAGACCCCGGCAGCGACCGCCGCGAGTGCGGCCGCGCCCAGGCAGCCGGTTTCGACCCCCTGGCCGTATGCCAGTGGCAGGCCAAGAGCATCTGCATACATCTGGCACATCGCAGGGTTAGTGACTCCAGCCCCGGCCAGCCGGACGCTGCGCAACGGCACACCGAACCCGGCGATCGTTTCGAGGATCTGCCGCGCACTGAACATGATACCCTCCACCACTGCGCGATAGAGCTCGGGCCACCCCTGATCCGGCGCAAGATCCAACCAGGCCCCGTGCATGTCAAGGTCAATCCAGGGCGAGGTTATCCCCACAACATGCGGAATGAACAGCGCCGCAACTGCGGTCACAGCCAGTGCGAGCGCTTGGTCACGCACCCTGTCCAACTCCTGCTTGCCAATCAGCGCCGTCACGAACCGGTCGGCCGAACCACAAGGGGTTGAGGTGTACAGGACATCGTATGTATCAATCAACGGTGGGAAGCACATGATGGCAGGATGGTCATGGGGAATGAGGCCTCGGGGTGCCATTGTCACCACGATCAGCGACGAGCCGAGCATCACCAGCGCCTGCCCGGGTGCAGTCAGGCCAGCGCCGATCGCCCCGCAATAGCCATCGCCGGTCCCAACAGCCACTGGCGTATCCGGTGCCAACCCAGTAATTGCAGCCGCCTCAGCCGATACACCTCCGGCGCAAGCCGTCATTGGCCGGATCTCAGGCAGACAGGCAACCGGCAGACCGATGGTTTGGAGTACGTCCTCATCCCATGCGGCGCCAAGCGGCCCTGCCATGCCGGTCCAGCGGGCTTCAAGCGGGTCGGTGGCCGCCCTGCCTGTGAGGCGAAAGGTAATCGTGTCCTTCGCTCCCAGGCACCAGCCGATGTGATGGTCGCCAAGGCTGCGAGACTCGTTAGTCTTCAGCCATAGCAACTTGGAAACCGGCAGAGTACGTGCGTACTCGATTGGCAGATTCGCCCGGGCAGCCAGCACTTCAGCCGTCAGGGGCGCTGAGAAGATGCCACGCGTGTCGTGCCAGATGATGGCCGGCCGGAGCGCCTTTCCTCCGGCGTCGAGCAGGGCCAGACTGGGCCAATGGCCACAGACGCCGACCCCCACTACCGCGTGACTGTCAATGGCACCGTGCCTCCACAAATGCATGAGGCCGCGTACAACCGCCTGCCACCAGTCTTCAACTTCTTGTTCTGAGCGGTGACTATCGAGCGTGGCGGTCGCGATTGGGTCAACCGCGGTCACCACGAGTCGGCCATCGAGGGTGAAGGCCGTGACCTTACAGTTGCTCGTTCCCAGGTCGATCCCGATCAATACGGGGGACACCATGAAGCTCTTCCCATGTGAGGCCACCAGTTGCCTACCGTGTCTGCGATCTGTGCCGTGCACCAGGAGACTATGTTCGGCCGAGCATAGCGTCTCGAGGCATCGTGTTCTTCAGGTGTGCTCAGCAACTGCCAGCCGACATCGTAGCCATATGCCCCGGGCACTCTTGCGGCATCAAGCATCGGCAGGATGTTCTCAACCGGCACTAGCCGTTGTTTGTCGTGGATTGCAGCAAAAACGAAGGCGCCCTTCGGGGCCAAAGCACGAATCCGCGACTTCACTTCACAGGGTACTTCGCCTGGGCTGCCGAAGGCGAGGGTTCTCTGTGTGTCGACGCCCCCCCCAAAGAAGGTCAACTGGTTACCATAGAGCCGTTTCAACTCCGCAGGGGCCATGCCAGCCGCCGAGATCAACTGGAACGCGATCTGGTTCTTCGCGGTTCAGTGCCATGCTCACGCGCTCCCGCGAATCCACCAGGCCGTTACCTTAGTGATGGATGGAAAGGGCGATGTGCGTCGTAACCGTGTGCCCGGTTTCCTGCATGTAGTCTTGTGCCCCTGCTGCAGATGTGCACCTTGTGAACTAGCATGATTGGATCTTCTGCGAATCGTCGTGGGCTTCCCAGCACTCCCGCGCTCCGAGGCCACGAGAGGCAGCCATGCACTCCTCAAAGAGCATTGCAGAGACAGGTACCAGAGTAGTCCGGACCGCCGCCTACCTCCCGGTCTTGGTGGGCTAAGCAGCACGCCGGTCGAGCATCCCGAGCGCATCCTCAGGGCTAATCCCGTCATGGATTAGCTTGCCCAGAACATTAATGAGGATCTCAGGGTGTTCTGCTTGCCAAATCCGTCGTCCGATGGCAATGCCTGCCCCTCCAGCCTCGATCGCGCCAGCCACCATTCCCAGCAACTCCCTGATACTCCCCACGGCTGGGCCACCAGCAACGAGGATTGGGATGGGGCAACCGGAGACGACATGACGAAACGTGACGGGATCGCCCGTATATATGGTCTTGATGACGCTGGCCCCCATCTCAAACCCAAGGCGGGCCCAATGAGCGACCTGTTCCCACTTCCACTGATCCTGGGTAGGCAAGAACTCGGCGATGACGGGCACGTTGAACCGCTCGGCCGATTCGATGATCTGACCCAGGTCACGGATTGCCACCTCATCGTGAGCACTGCCGAGGTATAGCGTGTGCACGACCGCGTCCGCATCCAATCGAAGTGCCGTGTCAATCCCAGCGAACACCGCTTCATAGTCCTGCACGGGACCCAAGGCCGTCGCAGCGCCGACACGCAGCGCGAGTGCCCTATCACCTGGGAGCAAGTGCGCAACGGCTTGCGCAAACCCCGGAGCGACCAAGATCCCATCACTTTCGGGGATTAGCCGAGCAGAGACCTCTTCGGGGTGCTCAATGGCCGGCAGTGGTCCATACCACAGACCATGGTCAATGGGGACGAGAATCGCTCGCCCATCCGCATGGCGAAACAACCGGCTTAGGCGTCTATGTTTGCCGCTCATGCTGACGCCCCCGGATCGAACGCCTCTACTTCATTGCACTGAACTACAACCTTCAGTCCTTTCTGGGCTTCAGCCGTATGCAATCCCTGGGAGATCTCCTGCAGCGGGTAAACGTGACTGATGAGCGGCGATATCCGCACAGTCTTATCCTCGATTAGTCGGAGTGCTTCCGCGAATTCGATCCGGGTGTAGTCGGATGTCCCGGCCACAAGAAGCTCTTGGTAGTGGATCGCGTTCAGATCCAATGTCATCTTCCCCTCAGGGTAGAAACCGGCAAACAATAGCAGCCGCCCTCCAACACACAGAACCGGCAGGGTCTGCTTGATTGATTCGATGTTGCTTGTTGCTATGATCGCAGCATTCACACCCTGGCCGTCAGTTTCGGCCTTCACGACCTCCGCCAAGTTTTCTGTCAGAGGATTGATGGTCGCATCCGCCCCGAGACTGCACGCCTTCTCCAGCCGGACGGCAAGCGGATCCGAAACCAGCACCCTTGCCCGGCGGGCCTTAAGCGCTTGCACATGCAGGAGGCCAATCGGTCCAGAACCGACCACCAGAACAGCATCTTCTGGACCAACACCAATGCGGTGCTGTCCTCGTACAACGCAGGCCAGCGGCTCCGTGAGAGAAGCTTCGATCAGTGGCGTGGTTTGACGTAGCGGATAGATGCTCTCAATCGGGGCCACGATATGCCCAGCATAGCCCCCTCTGGAGTAGTCGGCTCTTTCGCAGTGGTTCTCGAAGCCGCTCCGGCATTTCGCGCACGTACCGCAGCGCCGAATGACATCAACCACAACGCGATCGCCCGGCCGCACGGCCAGCGTGCGACTGCCGATGGCCTCCACGACCCCGCTGACTTCGTGGCCCAATCTCAACGGATAGTGCGCTGATTTGGAAAGGCCAGAGAACACGCGCAAGTCCCAGGGACACACGCCACAGAACGCCACCTTCACCAACACATCGCCTACCGTCAAAGGCTCCAGAGGCTGTTCCTCAATGGCAATGTGGTAGGGTCGATCGCAAATAGCTACATCTGTCTGCATTCCACGCTCCATCCGCCCATTGTTAGAACCAGATTCTCTAGGTTGGGGGCGTTGCCATAGGTATGCCATGGTGCACTAGGACACAGGGCTCACAGAAACCCTCGCCCCACTCCAGCCAGCCCGCCCCGCTTCGAACTAGGCGGACGTCCTGGATGATCCTGACACAGTTCGACTTTCTTACCTCCAAAGGGGCCTACTCGCGCGCCCCCCAGGCCTCCGCCTTGCGGGCCGCCTGGAAGGATTGCGCCGCAGCGGCCGTTAGAGTCTTAACGTTCCCCCAGGATCCAGCTGGATTGGGCCGGGAAGGACAGTGGGACATCGCTTCCCACCTTCGGCAGGGCAAGCCCCCGGGTGTTGAGGACATCCAAGGTGACGACGGACTCCCCCAATCGGATCACCATCCGGACGACCGAGCCCAGGAAGGCCACGGCATCGACCTTCCCAGTGAGATGATTCTCGCCCTGCAGGGTCCCCAAATGCAGCTGCTCCGGTCGGATCATCACCGTGACGGATGTGTCGCTTGGCTGGAGGGGCGTGGTCGTGACAAACTCTTGCCCATCGAAGGCCAACTTCCCCCTCGCCGCGTCGATCACGCGGCAACGAAGCTGATTGAGGGTCCCAACAAACCCTGCCACAAACGGGGTAGCCGGGTAGTTGTAGATCTCGAATGGCGCCCCCACTTGTTCAATCCTTCCTGCGCTCATGACCACCACACGATCCGAGAGGGAAAGGGCCTCTTCCTGATCGTGGGTCACGTAGATGGTGGTGATCCCCAGCTCCCGTTGGATGCGGCGAATTTCAAAGCGCAGCTCAACCCGGATCTTGGCATCCAGAGCCGAAAGAGGTTCGTCCAGCAGCAAGACCTGAGGCTTAATCGCAAGGGCCCGGGCAAGGGCTACGCGCTGCTGTTGGCCTCCGGAGAGCTGGTAGGGGAAGCGCTTGCTCAAATCGGGCATGCGAATCGTGCGCAGCATTTCCTCGATCCGTTCGCGAATCTCTTTCTGGGGCCGATGCGAGACACGCAGGCCAAATCCAATGTTGTCCCCCACGGTCATGTTCGGGAACAGCGCATAGGATTGAAAGACCATGCCGACATTGCGCCGGTTCGGGGGTTGAGTGGTGATATCCACACCGTTGAGCTCGACCCGCCCCTGGGTGGGAAGCTCGAATCCAGCGACCATGCGCAGGGTTGTGGTCTTGCCGCAACCACTGGGTCCGAGGAACGTCACCAGCTCGCCCTTTTCGATGTCCAGATTGAAATCCTGGACGGCGGCAGTCTGTGCAAAGTCTTTGCTCAAGTGGGAAAGGCGCAGGAACGGCATAGGGTCCCTCAAAACCTAGTGGGCGCCCGCCACCTGCGCGCCGCCTGGGGCACCCCGTCCGACGAACTGCATGATCCCCATGGCTGCCCAGGTCAGGGCGAAGCTGATGATGGCACAGGCGGATGGCTCGTAGGCTTTGGTCAGGGCCACCAATGCCATATAAGGGCCAAAGGCCGGCTTGGCGAGCCATTGCGCCAACGTGTACTCTCCCATGACAATGGCGAAAGTCAGGAAAGAACCGCTCAGAACCGCAACGCGGATGTTGGGGAAGACCACGCGCAGCATGATCGTCACCCAGCCCGCCCCTAGACTCTGCGCCGCCTCCGTCAGAACCGGAACATCGACCGCCCGCAGTCCCGTGTCCACCGCCCGGTACATGTAGGGCATGGACATGATCGTGTACCCGAAGATCAGCAGGAATGGGCTGTTGACAATCATGAGGGGCGGCCGGCTAAATGTCCGCACCAAGCCGTAGACAAGCACAATCGCTGGCACCACGAAGGGAAGCAGGGTGATGAACTCCACCAGCGGGCGAACCCGGGGCAACTTGAGCCGCACCCAGTAGGCGGTCGGGACGAACAGCAACACCCCGATGACGATCGTCGATAGGGCCCAAGCTACCGATGCGAAAAAGTTTATCCGGAAATTCGGGTCCTGGAGAACGTCCGAATAAGCCTTGAAGCTCAATACGCCCAGTTTGGCGTGCAAGGAGAACGTGAAGCTGCCTACCAAAGGCACAAAGAAATAGATCACTCCCAGCGCAATCCAAAGCCAGCTCCAGAAGGTTCCCCGCCTCATTTCAACCACCTCTCGCTCTGCCGCTGGAGAATGGTATAGCCGGCCACCGAGATCGCCATGATCACGAGCATCCCCAGGGCCATTGCATACCCGACGCCCTGGGACATGTTGCCCACATCACCTCCCAGTTGATCGCCGATTCGCAGGGTCACCAAGCTGATTGCCCCGCCCGTGAGGACAAAAGCGGTCGCATACGCGCCGAAGGCATTCCCAAAGAGCAAGATGGTCGTCCCCAGGATGGATGGAGTCAGAATCGGAAGCGCGACGCGCCGCCAGTAGTCCAAGAAGCTACCCCCAAGGTTCTCTGCCGCCTCGCGCCACTCCTGCCGCAGGCCATCGATGGCAGGCGCGATAATCAAGACCATCAAGGGAAACTGGAAGTACATGTAAACCAAGCTGAGTCCCAAAACACTATAAAGGCTAAAGCCGGCATCGTACGGATTGAGTCCGATGGAACTGAGGACTTCGGTCACGATCCCCATGCGTCCCACAGTAGCCAAGAATGCAAAGGCGAGCGGGATCCCAGCAAAGTTGGAAGCCACCCCGCAAAAGGTCATCATGCTCGAGCGCACGAAGGAGGGCAGCCCGCCTCGAACCGCCGCGTAAGCCAGCAGGAAGCCGAAGATCGCGCCTCCCACCGCCGAGTACACGCTGATGCGAATGCTCACCTCGTAGGCGCCCAGGATGTACGGATCGCTCAAGCCCAGGATGTTCGCGAAGGTGAAGTGCCCCGCCTCATCCTGAAAGCTTCCGATCACCAGAGTGGAGGACGGGTAAACCAGGAAAAAGAGGATGAATACGAAGAAAGGCATGACCCCAAGCCATGCCCACGACCATCGGCGGGGGGCGGAACGAGCCCCATGCGCGTCCCGCCCCGTTGCTGTCGAGGAAGTCACAGTCAAACCTGCTACTTCACGTTGGCCCCGACCGCCTTATCCCACCCAGTGGTAATGACCTTGTTCGCCGCTGCGATCTGATCCAGGGTGGGGATCACAGCAACACTGTAGGCCGCCGCCGAAGGGATTGCGCTCAAGACGTCCGCGGCAATGACGCCGCGGCTGACCATGCTTGCGAAGCGGGCCGGATGGGCATAGCCGCGCAAGAAGTCTGTTTGGCCCTCATCCCCCATGATGAACTCCTCATACAGCTTCGCGCAGTTCGGGTGCGGCGCATAGGCGCTGATAGCCCCGACATAAGGGCCTTCGATCGTGGCGCTCTTGGGGACAACCACGGCAATCGGCGGATTGCCGGCCGCCGTATCGCGGTCTCCAAGTGCATTGTAGTCCCAGCGCATGAGAATTGGCGTCGCGCCTTGGGTCACCGTAGACAGATTGCCAATTACCGGGACGAAGTTCCCAGCCTTGTTGACCTTGGCCCAGAAATCAAGCCCTGGCTGGGCATTGTCGAGCGATCCGCCGTTCGCCAACGCCGCGGCCCAAACGGCCATGATGGCCTGATTGGAACCCTTCGGATCACCCGAGATGGCGACCTCGCCCTTGTACTCGGGCTTGAGCAGATCGGACCAGTCCTGAGGTACATCCTTCACAATCTTGGTGTTGACCTCGAAGGTCATCACCCCGACGTATTCCTCCCACCAATAGCCGTCCGGGTCCTTGATCGCAATGTCATTCCAACCGGCCACCTTGTAGGGCTGATATAAGCCTTGTGACTGGCCTAGCGGCCCATACGAGTAACCCACATCCATTATGTCGGGAGCCTGCGGACCCTTGTTGCCCTCGTTGGCCTTAATCGCGTTCAATTCATCCGCGGAAGTGCCAGCCGGGTTCAGGTCGCTGACCACCACCCCGTAACGGGATCCAAACGTATCGATTATGGTGCCGTAGTCCGCCCAGTCGCGCGGGGCCGCGATAATGGTAACCTGGCCCTCTTGCTTGCACGCCGCGACCAGCGCATCCATCGGGCTGGCAGTCGGTGCTGGCCCAGCGGTGGCGGGAACTACAACGGTCTCCACGATCGGCGCAACGGTCTGCACGATCGGCGCAACGGCTGTGGCGGCTGGGGCGCACGCCGCCAGGACTATGGCCAAGGCCATCACTGCCCAAACCATCTTCTTAGTGGACATTGACTAGATCTCCTCCTTGCTCAATGGGTCTTGGAACCTTGAGGGCTCCAAGTCGCTGTCGCCCGATCCTCGCACACCATTCAGTGCAAAGTGCGAGAGCGACAATTCCTGCAGAAAGAATGTCTGTGCGTGAGCGGGAAAGATTCCGTTCGCTGGTGACTCTCAGCCTCCTTCCCCCGCATCCTGAGCGGGCCCCAGGATTTCAACCACGATTCTTTGCTTATCTATCCCTTTGCAGCTCAGGCACTCTTAGCCAGATTCCCCTCCGACTGTAGTGCGTCGATCCAGTTTGCATCGCATGGACTTGTACCCAACTGACTCCAACTCCCGCTCTTGGGGGCCCTTCCTACCCCAACCGTGGTCCAGGGCTCGTGGCCATCGTCCTTTGACCCATTCTGCCACCGCGATGGCCGCGGACGGAGTTTTCGGACACCACGATAGAGGCTCACGTCGCGGAAGAAGCCTCAAGGAAGCTGCCATACGTGCGCGGTTGCGGCTGGGGAGCGGCACCAACGAAAATGGGATTGCTGATTGCAATGGACTGGTCATCATCGTCGACGACCTCGAATCGATACCACGAGCTCCCGCCGCTCTCTGGCACAACCTCCCACTCGACTCGGGCTTCCCCCTCCTTGACAGGCGCTTGACTGATCAACTTTCCGTTCCGGACAAGTGACGCGCGTGCCCGGGCCGTACAGCCTTCCACCCGGCCATACAAGTTCGCGGGAGAGCGGAGCACGCCCAGATCGTCCCCCATCACACAGCTCCGGCCATCCAAGCGGGCCTCAAACTCGATCCTGGGGCCCATGGTGACATACGCGTGTCGCAGCCGCAATGCTTTCATGACCGCCTGACAAGAGAGTTCGACAGCATAGACGTAGGTGAGAGGCAGGTCCAGACGCATCAGGCGGTTCGGGTCGTCTTCAGGTTTCAAAGAGTGAAAGTCTGTTCCCCCAATCCCAGTGACTCGATACCCAGCGTTTAGCCAAGCGCTCCACAGCCGGCGTGTTGTCGCATTTGCAATGCCGGCACCTTTGAAGGTCGGGTCGTTAATCAGCTCAATTCCTTGGAAGAACGAAACTGGGGTCTGACCATCCCGCCATTCATAGGGTATTTCCAAAGGGTGAAGGAGGCAAACAAACAGGCCCGAAGCGGTCACCCGGTCGAGCAATTCCTGGAAGTCTTTGTGCTCCTTATAGAAGGAATGAGCCTCCGCGTAGGAAAGTTCCGTTATCGGGTGGAGCAACTCACGAACCCAAGCGACATTTCCCTCAAAGCCGAGGACATTGCAGTGCCCCTGATCCAGCGTGATCTCGACGCCGGGGAGGATCATTCGACCATAAGAGTCATCAAAATCATCGAAGGCATTTATCCTGTTGTGATCAGTGATCGCAAGGAAGTCAAGGCCTTGTTCGGCAGCAAGATCACTCAATGCCCGCGGGCTGAAGGCGCCATCGGAACAGGTCGTGTGGGCGTGGAAGTCCCCCCGGTACCAGCCAGGTCCCCCAGCAAACACTCGGGATTCTGACAGAGTCATGCGCGAGTCTCCTGTGTTGGTCTCCTCTCCACCCGCCAGGCTTGAGCCGCATTCAAGCTCATCGCGCGGAGCTTTACACGTCGACACGAGGCTGAAGTCGCGTGTCGGGCAAGACCTTGGCACGGCTCGCCGAGTGTACGCCCCGAAGGCCTGCCCTCAGAGCGAGGCCAGAGGTACCTAGGGAGGAGGCGTCTGAGTGGGCCCGGGGGCGCAGCCCTGTACGGCGTTCATGCAGACAAACAGTGCGGTCATCACGATTGCCCATGCCGATCGCCTGCCTTTCACCCGCATTCCTTCTACTTCAAACGCGCGCTGCGGTTGAGAGTGGCAGGTACGGTCGACCCGCTGGTTCCTCTCCCTGCGTTTCGATCGGATCGTTCCGCTTCTGACTCTTCGGTCTGGCATCTGCCTTTCCGGGGATCAGCCAGCGAAAGGAGAAAGGCCGGCCAAGAGGTATGACGCTTTCCCGTCTGTGAGTTTATATTCGGATTATATATCATTGATGTTCGTTTGTCAACTATTGGGGAACTATCTATTGACATCCGAACATTGAGGCGGTATAATTCGCAAGTATTCTAACATTGCTTGCTTGTCCGGATTGTGACCCACCCAGCCTGGCAATTGCACTCTGAGGCGGCTTCCCCATGGACCCTGTGCTCAGTTCGCGCGAACGGGTGTTGATGGCTCTCAACCACAAAGAGCCAGACCGTGTTCCATTGGATATCGGTGGCGTGTCGCAGACCGGCCTTCATGTCAATGCCTATAAGAATCTGATTGCTTATCTGCACATAGACAAGCCCGTGCGGGTCTTCGACTGGTTCCAGCAGCTGGCAAGCATTGATGAAGAGGTGCTGGAGGGATTCGAAGTCGATACGCGCGGCCTGAGCCCGGCCATGTTCGCGAAGACGGACGAGAGGCAGGACGAAAAGGACGATGACTACGTTCATTTCACAGATCGGTGGGGGATCCGCTACGCGAAACCCAGGGTCGGCGGCTACTACTTCGACATGATCGGACACCCACTTGGCGGGGAGATAACGAGGCGCGAGATCGACGCCTTCAAGCTTCCGGACCCAACTGAGATGGGGGGAGACATGAAGCCCATCGCGCAAGCGTGGGAGAATAGGAGCAATCCCCCGGCGATCGTCCTGGAAGCGACCGAAGGGGGGATGTTGGAGTTCGGGTTCTGGCTCAGAGGATTCGAGGACTTCTACGTCGATCTGGGCAGCGATCCTGGCTTGGCCTGCTATCTCCTGGACAAGATCCTCGACTTCAAGATCGCCGTCTGGGAGACGGCCTTGTCCCAAGTAGGATCATCAATAGATGTGGCCTGGGAGGTCGACGATCTCGGGCTCCAAAACGGTCCTATGCTGTCGCCCGTCTTCTACAAAGAGTACATTAAGCCACGCCACCAGAAGCTCTTCTCGTTCATCAAGAGCCGGACTCCGAAGAGAGTGTTTGTTGGCTTCCATTCCTGTGGTTCTATCAGGGCTCTAATACCCGACCTGATAGACGCCGGCGTGGACGCCCTGAATCCGATACAGGTGTCCGCCGCCCACATGGACACAAGAGAACTGAAGCGAGAGTTTGGCAGAGATATCACCTTCTGGGGGGGCGGCGTCAACACGCAGTCCGTCCTTCCGAAAGGCACACCGAACGATGTGCGGGACGAGGTCCGAAGACGCATTGGGGACTTGGCACCCGGGGGGGGCTTCGTGTTTGCGGCTGTCCACAACATTCAGGCCGATGTCCCCCCCCAGAATATCATAGCGATGGTGGATGCCCTGCACGACCATGGAATCTACATCCACCCCAAAGTGGGCTCCGGCTAGGCAGACACCATGGACATGGTGAACCGGCAAAGAGCCATAATCTCAGCTGTTGAGGCCCAGGGTACCGTGAGGGTGTCAGAACTCGCCAAGCAACTTCAGGTCACCGAAATGACCATCCGGCGCGACCTGAGCGAGCTTGAGGGCAAGGGGTTGGTCAAGCGAATACACGGTGGAGGGATTAGTGCGCGGGGCCGCTTCTATGAGCCCACCCTGACGTTGCGCAATACCGTGCACATTCAAGAAAAGCAGCGGATAGCAAGATCCGCTGCCGACCTGGTCAGGGATGGCGATTTTATCGCGCTGGACGTGGGCTCGACCACTTACGAGGTGGCGCGTTGTTTGACCAGCAGACGGAATTTAACCATTATTACTCCAAGTCTTCTCATCGCCACGTTGTTTGTGAACCAACCCGATATACGCCTGATACTGCCCGGCGGCATCGTTCGACCAGGCGAGACGTCCATGATCGGCGAGCTTTCCCACCGCGCATTTGAGATCTTCCATGTCGACAGCCTCTTTTTGGGGGTCGGCGGCATCGACGCCAGGGCCGGCCTCACAGAATACAATTGGGACGACGCCCAAGTGAAGCAGGCAATGCTCAAGACCGCCAAGCAGACTATTGCCGTCGCCGACGCTAGCAAGTTCGACCACATTGCCATGGTGAAGATCGCTCCGCTCGATGTGCTCGACATCCTTCTCACCGACCAGCCCCCGCCCCCGTCAATGGCAGAGGCCCTTGAGAAAGCGCATGTGAGAGTGATCGTTGCAGAATGAGCGGCCAGTCAAGACAAGGCCGTGTCGAGAGTGGAGGGGTGGCGGACCCCCAGCCGCTGGGTTCTACCCGCCTCTTACACCGTAACTTATCCCCCAAGGATGGCTGACATGAATCTTCACTCGCTCAAAGAACTGTTCGGCAAGGAAAAGCCTGTAATCGCCATGGCGCATTTCCCTCCCCTGCCCGGAGCACCGCGGCATGACCCGCAGATGAACATGGGGGCCATGATAGATGCCATGGGCAATGACTTGCAGAAGCTGCTGGATGCGGGCGTCGATGGGATCCTGTTCTGCAATGAGGGCGATTGCCCCTATGCCCTGCAGGGGGATTTCGAGGCCGCAACGGTAATGACGCGGGTCATCACCCAACTCTCTCCGCGCGACCGCCCCTTTGGCGTTGACTATCTCTGGGATGCCAGGCTTGCGCTCGCCGTGGGCCTCGCAACCGGCGCCTCTTTTGTGCGCGGGGTCTTCACTGGCGTCTACGAGAGCGACATGGGTCTTTGGAAAACGGACGCCGCCGCGACACTACGATACCGCCACGCAATTGGGGCCGACCATATCAGGCTCTTTCACAACGACACGCCCGAATTTGCTTCCTACTTGGGCACGCGTTCAGCAGGAGAGCGGGCAAAGAGCGCAGTCGTTTCCTCCTTGGTGGATGTGATTCTCGTTTCGGGAATGGCACAAGGCATGGAACCCGAGTTGCACACCCTCAAGGAGGTCAAGGACGCGGTGGGCGACCTGGTTCCCGTCCTCCTCAATACCGGGGCCAAAGCCAATAACATCAAGAAATACCTAGCCGTCGCCGATGGCGTTATCGTGGGGTCCAGCCTGAAAGTCGACGGCTACACGTGGAATCGGGTGGACGAAAAGCGAGTGCGGGTCTTCATGAAGGCTGTCAACGAAGCTCGGCGCGGATAGACCATGTATCTGATGGGAATCGATATTGGCACGACAGCAACCAAGATCATCCTGATCGATCTGGATGGTCATGTGGTCGCGTCGGCCGAAGAGCCCTCCACCCTCCTCTCACAACACGCGGGTTGGGCCGAAGAAGACGCCAACGAATGGTGGCAGAACGTTTGTCGGGGTGTTCCACAATGCATTCAGCGTGCGGGCATCAGCGCCTCGCAAGTGGGGGCAGTCGGCGTCAGCGGGATGGTACCGACCATCGTCCTGCTCGACAAGAACGACAGGGTGCTGCGCAACTCAATCCAGCAGAATGATGCACGGGCGATCCAGGAGATTGAGTACCTCCGCAGCAGGACTGATTCCGCGGATATCCTTCGTCGGACAGGAAGCGCAATCACGCAACAAACCATCGGCACGAAGATCCTGTGGCTGCGCCGGCATGAGTCACAAGTGCTGGATAGTGCGACTCATCTTATGGGCTCCTACGAATTCATCGCCCATCGCCTTACTGGTGCCTTTCACATTGAGCGCAACTGGGCGCTCGAGAGCGGGTACTTCGACCTCTACCGAGAGGATTGGGACAATGAAATCCTCGCGCTCTCCACGATAGACCGCAGCTTGCTTGCGGGCGTCCGCTGGCCGTCGGAAGTGATTGGCCGCGTCACCCAACAAGCCGCCGCGCTCACTGGTCTGAGGGAAGGCACCCCGGTCGTGGCAGGCAGCGCAGATCACATCGCCTCGTCTTTCTCTTCCGGGCTGAGGGATCAGGGGGATCTCCTCGTCAAGCTGGGGGGCGCAGGCGATATCATGATCAGCATGGACCAGATCCTGGTCGATGAACGCCTTTTCTTGGACTACCACGACATTCCGGGCAAGTACATCGCCAGCGGCTGCATGGCTTCCAGCGGCAGTCTCATCAAGTGGTTCCGGAACCAATTCGCTCCTGGTGCCAGTTATGCCGAACTGGACGCAGCTGCCAACAGCGTGCCGGCCGGGTCCCTAGGCCTTGTATTGCTCCCGTATTTCCTCGGCGAGAAGACACCCATACAGGATCCTCAAGCGCGGGGAACCCTGGTCGGGCTGACCCTCGCCCACACCGCCGCCCATGTCTACCGTGCTATCCTTGAAGGCATCTCCTATGGCTTTTATCACCATCTGCAAGTGCTGGCTGAGCACGGCATGACGCCCACGTACGCCCGGTGCGCCAACGGGGGGGCACGATCAGTTCTGTGGAAGCAGGTCACCAGCGACGTGTTGGGAATCCGCCTCGAACAGGTGGCGGATCACCCGGGTTCCTCCCTTGGCGCCGCATTCTGCGCCGGCATGGGCGTAGGTGCCTTCACCCGCTGGGATGAAATTGAACGGTACATCAGAATCGCTACGATCACCCAGCCGGATCCAGCAAATCATGCCCATTACCAGAAGATGTTTGTCCTATACCGTGAGATCTACGAGGCTCTGAAGGACAAGTTCCCACGGTTGGCGGAAGATGCCAGCTAGGACAAACTGCATGTTCTTGGATTTTGGAACGGGAGGCTCCCGATGCGCCTAAAGGACAGATTCGCTGGTGTGACCGGAGCTGCGATGGGCATGGGCAGATGCATTGCTGAAACTCTGGCAGCTGAAGGAGCTACGGTCGCTGTGACCGATATCGACCTGAAATTGGCCAAGCAGGTTGCGGAAGGTATCCGCGAGAACGGCGGACAAGCCGAGGCGTGGAAGCTGGACGTATCGGACCCCAGTGAGATCAAGAAGGTGATCGAGGAGATCGTTTCCCGCTTTGGCAGGATTGACATCTGGGTCAACAATGCCGGTGTGTCCACCATGGTTCCGTTCCTGCAACTGACTGAGCATGATTGGGACTACCTGCATGAGGTCAATGGGGGTGGAGTCTTCTTCTGCTCACAGGCGGCTGCGAGCCACATGGTGAAAGAGGGCAAGGGGGGCAAGATTGTCAACATCGCCTCAATGGCCGGAAAGCGCGGAGGCAACGCACCTTTCCTGGCCCACTATGTGTACACCAAGTTTGGAGTGATCGGGCTCACCCAAGCGATGGCCAAAGAACTGTCTCCCTACAAGATCACGTGCAACGCTGTCTGCCCGGGCTACGTCGCCACACCAATGCAGGAACGCGAGCTGGTTTGGGAAGCCAGACTCCGCAACATGACTCCGCACGCAGTCAAGCAGTCCTATGTTGACGATACTCCCCTTGGTAGAGTTGAAAACCCACAAGATGTCGCCAATCTGGTCCTCTTCCTGGCCTCAAGTGAAGCGGATTTCATCACCGGCGAAGCCATCAATGTCAATGGTGGCGCGTTCATGGACTGAACAGCTATCACACCCCCTGCATCGGACCTATCTCACTGGCCAAGAATCCGATCGGAGTTTCTGGAAAAAGGAATGGGAATGCCCATGCCCGCCTGCCCCCGGCGCGAGGTCAGAGGACCAATACAGGCCCACAAAAGGGCAGTGTCGGTGTCGATCCTGTTGCGCTATCTCGCGGATGCCTGGAGGACCACCCGCCGATGGCAGGGAGCGGGACTTGTCCCTCCAACCCGGGAATTCGGGCGAGAACTGCCGAGACTGAGAGAATAGCCCGTGACGAGATCTTTGAAATCAACGACGGTATCAGAACTCGAAACTGCCTCCAAGGCCGCGATCGCAGCCGGGCAAATGCTGTGTGAAGGCCTTGCCAAACCTCACCAGGAGAACTTCAAGGCAGCCTATAACATCGTTACCGAGATGGATCTCGGGGCTGAGCATCTGCTTTCTGAAATGCTCAGCCAAGGATTCCCGGACTATGGTTTCCTGGGGGAGGAAAGCAATCAGTCGAGCGAACTTTCCAAGGATGCTGTCTGGATTGTCGATCCTTTGGACGGAACAACCAACTATTCCCGGGGATACCCACTCTTCGCAGTGTCCATTGCCTTGAAGAAGGGTGACAAAGTGACATTGGGTGTCGTCTACAACCCGTTGCGGGACGAGCTGTTCGCCGCCGAGGAGGGTTGTGGGGCAACGCTCAACGCCCGCCCGATCCGTGTGACGCAGACAGCTGAATTGGGAAACGCTCTGCTCGCAACCGGTTTTCCTTACGATGCCTCGATGAAACAGGCGAGGAACTGCGAGGAGATTGAGCGGTTCATTCGAAGGACTCTGTCGCTACGGTGTGACGGGTCGGCGTCATTGGACCTTTGTCACGTTGCCGCGGGGCGACTTGACGGCTATTGGGAAACGGGTCTCGACCCGTGGGACATGGCTGCCGGGGCTCTGATAGTCAAGGAAGCGGGGGGATTGATTTCACTGAAATCCGGAGCGCCTTTCACCCCATACCAAGGCAACGTCCTCGCTAGCAACGGTCATCTCCACGCCAAGATGTTGGAAGTCCTGACCAACCCCAGCATGTAGCATGTCCACGGGCTCTCGCGCTGCCCCCTGCCCTTCGGCTTCGTTCGCCGAAGATACGCAGTGTCCCGTGGGTCACGCCCGCTGGATGGCGTCGAACGCCGGTTCCTGTCCCTTACAACCTTGGCAAGAGGCTTGGCACACTGTCAGTAGGATCGTGATAGTCACCTGTCCGTTCTGCGAATCCCATCGGAAATAGCCCTGCTCGGCCGCCGGCGTTTCTCCAGGGGGCTGCAGACAGTACTCATTCAACGCCGACCTGAGACGCATGGAACCCCTGAAAGAGGTTCCTGAGGCGGCATGCGCACCGCTCTTCATTGTCTGAGGCCCATGGGACCGATTCTCCCCATGGGGACAAGCACTCACCCACTCGAGTTCATCTTCGATCTCCTCAATCTCCGGCCCCAGATGGTCCAGCGTTGCCAATTCCTGGCGCACACGGAGAAGCTCGGTGCGTGGCCTCTCTTCACCCACTGGGCGATGGTGTCTTACAATTCGGACTCTGAATGGCAGCCAATTCAATTACACCAATTCAATTCCTCTGATTCAATTTCTCCGATTCAATTACTCAATCTCGGTGCATTGACAAACGCGCCCATCAAGAGGTACCCTTCGAACTAAACTTGCGGATCAACCTCGTCGGGCTCGAGGATACTGAACCACGGGTGGCACCCTCAAACAGCTGGAAATCCTGTTTGAGGCCCCCTCCCCCAGGTTGAGGCTCATAACCCGGAGGTCGCTGGTTCGAGTCCAGCCCCCGCTACCTAAAGGCAAAACCGAGGCCTTTTGAGCCTCGGTTCTGTTTTGTGTGACCGGGTCGTAAACAGGTCAACTCCAGAAAAATCCCCGGGAATTCAATAGGACCAGCTGATAAATCAGCTCGTCGTGCTCGTAACCGCGGGATCACTGGTTCGAGTCCCATACTGACAATGTCAAGGTCAGCAGACCAACCGTAGCTCGCCGGGCTCAACGGGCACTCGGCCCGCGCCCGGGATCTCGCCGAACCTCGCTTGGCCGGGCGGACAACTTCCCCCGTTCCTCGAATCCGTCTGTTACATCAACCGTGCCCGGCCGCACCAGGGGATTGCGCAGAAGGTCCCAGGCAGCATCGTATCCGAGCGAGCCGCACCGGACCGAAGGAGAAATGTCGCATTTCCAGCCTCCAGTGGATTGCTCCACGACCACCGGCGCGGCAGCATGCGGCAGGAATTCCCTGAGCAAGTTCGGACAGGGGTTCTTGGCTAGCACGACCCCTGTTGACCCCGCACCCACATGTGTTCACCCTCGTCCACCTTGATCCGAGAGGGCACTTCCTTCCCTGCAGGGCCCATGGGCGCGGGGAGGCTGACAATCGGATTGGCCCCCGCGAGGACATCCCGCGGGAATGGTTGCTCTAGACGAGCCTACGGGCCATATCAGGTGCTCATTCGCCCCGCTTTGGTCAGCGGGGGGACGATGTGTCGGCATCTTGTCGCTCCAACAACCTGGCCTCGGGGATGCGACACGTGAGCATGACTTTCGTCTGCCAGAACCATGACAAAGGTCATGGTGAAAATTTAGGATACGATCCTAGATTATAGGATGAAGTGCACCAAGGCTCGAACTATGGTGCACGGTCGCGCCATCCCCCATCGACGACTGGAGAGCACTGCGTTGGAAAGCCAAAGCTCCACCTCAACGACAGTGGCCAAGGCTTTCGCGATCCTTCGAGCCCTGTCGGCCGAGGCCAGAGAAGGCATGAACCTGTCCGAGGTCTGCGCTCGGGTAGGGATGTCACGCAGCACAACCCACCGCTACCTGACAACCCTGGAGAAGCTGGATTTGGCCGAGCGCGACGGGGGCGATCGCTTCCACCTGGGTCCCCAGTTGGTCGCACTGGCGGGGTCGTATCTGGCGAACTCAGACCTGCGCAGAGAGAGCATGCCGCTCCTTCAAGAGCTGGCTAGCCAGACCCAGGAGACGATCCACCTGGCGGTCCCTTCCGGAAACGAGGTCGTGTATATCGACAAGGTTGACAGCCGACAGGCCATTCAGATGTATTCGTACATTGGCGCTCGCCTGCCAATGCACAGCACCGCGCTCGGAAAGTCCATCCTGGCGCACCTAGGTGCCGAGCAGATCGAGAACCTGATCTCTGCCAGGCTCAGCAAGCGCACCCCCCGAACGATTACAACAGCCGAGGCCCTTCGGCGCGAGCTCGTGCTCGTGAAGGCGCAGGGTTTCGCGGTTGATGACGAGGAGAACGAAATCGGCATATGTTGCGTCGGCGCCCCGATCTTCGACTACACCCAGCGCGTGGTTGCCGCCGTCTCCGTGTCCGGGCCCACCAATCGCATGACTAGCGAGCGCGCCACGCAGTTGGGTCCACTGGTCAAGAAGGCCGCCGCCCGCATATCTCGCCGCGTGGGGGGATCACTCCCAGTCTGAGTTTGACGGTTGCAATTTGGGGAGATTCTAGGCGCGCTGGCGAGCAATTCCCCGAAATGTCTTGTTGAGCGGGTCACGCTGTGGAGGAACCATGAAGATGATCATCGACAGCCAGTGGGTGGAATCATCCGACGGCAAGTGGCAGGAGATTCTCAACCCAGGGACGGGGGAGGTCATCGACAAGGTGCCCCGGGCGACCCTGCAGGATGCCGAGAGGGCAGTTGCGGCGGCGCAACACGGGAAAGAGAGCATGCGTAAGCTCCACGCTCATGAGCGCGCAGCCATCCTCCTGCGCATCGCGGATTCCATCCAGACCAATTTGGATTCGCTGGGGGAGTTGCTGGCGAAAGAGAATGGCAAGCCGATCCTGCAGACCCGCGCCGAGGTGGGAGTGACGGCGAGCATCTTCCGGGGGTTCGCCGAGGAGAGCAAGCGCATCTTTGGGCGGGTAATGCCGGTGGATGCTGTCCCGGGCAACGAACGGCACTTCGCTGTGACGATTCGTCAGCCCCTGGGCGTGGTCGCCGCAATCGTCCCCTTCAACTACCCGGTGGAGCTATACGCGCACAAGGCAGCAGCCGCCCTGGCCGCGGGGAACGCGGTCATCGTCAAGCCACCCTCGGCGTGCCCGCTGACGTTGTTGAAGATCGCCGGCTTGATTGAGGCCGCCGGCATCCCGCACGCCTCGCACCAAATGATCACCGGCCCGGGCGAGGTGCTGGGAGATTTCCTGGCCCGCACGCCCGGGATCCAGCTGGTCACGGTGACAGGCAGTACCGAGGTGGGGATCAAGATCTGTCAGCTGGCGGCACAGCAACTGAAGAAGGTGCACATGGAGCTGGGCGGAAACGACGCCATGATCATCTGCGCCGATGCCGATCTGGAGAAGGCCGCCACCGCCGTTGTCCTGGGCCGCCTGGCGCGCGGGAATGGCCAAATCTGCTGCGCCGTCAAGCGCATCTTCGTCGAGGCCTCGGTCTTCGATCGCTTTGCCAAGCTCCTGGCGGACAAAGCCAAGGCGCTCAAAGTCGGGGATCAACTGCTGGAGACGACCGATGTCGGTCCTCTGATCAGCGAGGCGGCAGCCAAGGAGGTCGAAGTGGTCATTGAGGCTGCGGTGAAGGCGGGCGCCAAGGTTCTGGCCGGGGGGCATCGGCGCGGTGCCTTCGTTGAGCCGACGGTTCTGGTCAACGTGCCCGTCGAGGTGAAGCTCTTCAAGGAGGAGACTTTCGGTCCCGTGGCGCCGCTTGTGCCCTTTCGCGACGTCGCTGAGGCAATCCGCATGGCGAACGACTCGCCTTACGGGCTACAGTCTGCCGTCTTCACCCGCGACATCTCACGCGCGTTTGACATCGCCTATCGTCTCGAGGCGGGAGGCGTGATTGTGAATTGGTCATCGGCGCTCCGGGTCGAGACGCTGCCCTTCGGCGGGGTGAAGATGAGCGGTCACGGCCGCGAGGGCATCCACGACACCCTCATGGAAATGACCGACCAGAAGACCATCATCGTGCACAACGCCTTTCCCGAGGACCAGCCTCAGTAGGGACGCGCATGGGCGCCAACGAGTTCCTAGAGATGCGCCAGATCAACAAGAGCTACGAAAGCACTCACGCGCTGCGCGAGGTGGACTTCTCGGCTTCCGCGGGCGAAGTCCACGCGCTGGCCGGCGAGAACGGAGCCGGCAAGTCGACCCTGGTCAAGATCCTATCTGGGGCGGTCCAGCGCGACTCGGGCGAGATTCTTCTGGACGGCAGCCCGGTCGATGTCGGATCCCCGCTGCGTGCCCATCGCCTCGGGATCCGCGCGGTGTACCAGGAGTTCAGCCTGGTTCGTCACCTCACGATCACGGAGAACATCTTGATGGGGCAAATGCCCACGCGCGGGCCGCGCTGGTGGATAGACTGGAGACGCGCCAACGCGCGGGCGGAGGAAGTGCTCGAGGAGATTGGCTTTACCGGGCTGGACGTTCGCAAGCGCGTCTCTCAGCTCAGCGTCTCGCACCAGCAGATGGTGGAGATCGCCAAGGCGGTAACCCACAAGCCGCGCATTCTGATCCTCGACGAGCCTTCGGCGGTGCTTTCCGAGGAGGAGCTGCTGCGTCTCTTTGCACTCCTCCAGAAGCTCAAGGCAGGCGGGGCGCTGGTCCTGTACATCTCGCACCGTTTGGACGAAGTGTTTGAGGTTGCGGACCGGATCACCGTCCTTAAGGACGGCCAGCTGGTGGGGACGGTTCGACCCCAGGAGACCGACCAGGGCAGGCTGATCAAGATGATGGTAGGTCGGACGCTGAGCGAGATCTATCCTCGCCGGAACGGGAAGCGCGGGGAGACGGTGCTGGAGGTGAGAGGGCTTGCCCGCACGGGCGATTTTGAGGACATTTCCTTTGCGCTGGCGCGCGGCGAGATCCTGGGTTGCTTCGGCCTCATAGGCAGCGGCCGCACGCAAGTGGCGCGCTGCATCTTCGGCGCCGAGAGCAGTACGGCCGGGGAGGTCCGCCTGGGCGGCCGAGCCTTGAGGACGCGCTCTCCCCGGGATGCCTTGCGCGAGGGAATTGCCTTGCTCACCGAGGATCGGAAACGTGATGGTCTAGTCCTGACCTGTTCAATCCGCGACAACGTGAGTCTGGCTTCTCTGGGTCAGATCAGCCGGTTGCTGATCCTGGATCGCCGCCGCCAGGGGCAGCGGGTCTCGAAGCTGGTGGCGGATCTGGACATCCGCCCGCCGCTGATCGATCGGCTGGTTCATCAACTCAGCGGCGGCAACCAGCAGAAGGTGGTGCTGGCCAAGTGGCTGATGACGCAGGCCAAAGTCCTGCTGCTCGACGAGCCCACGCGCGGGGTGGACGTGGCAACCAAGGTCGAGGTTTACCAGATCATCAGCCAGCTGGCCGAGCAGGGCATCGGGATCCTGCTCATTTCCTCCGAGCTGCCCGAGATCCTGGGGATGAGCGATCGGGTGCTCGTGATGCGGGATGGACACATCGCCGGGGAGTTTCCACGCGCCGAGGCGAGTGAGCAAAGTGTGCTGGCCGCCGCGGCGGGAGTGAACCCATGACGCGAAGTACGCTTGACAGGCCCACCTCTTCACCAAGCTTGGCCGCACGCCTGGGCGGGTTTTGGGCCAGCGGCCGCGAGCGGTTAAGCCACGGCTGGGTGGACTACGTTTTCTATGCCTCGTTCATCCTGCTCATTTTGATCGCGGCCTCGACTTCGAGCGTGTTTTTCACCAACCAGAACATCGGTAACCTGTTCCGCCAGATCGTCACGAATGGCCTGATCAGCCTGGGGCAGCTGGTGGTGATCGTAACGGGCGGCATCGATCTTTCGGTGGGCGCCATAGTTGCCCTGGCCGGGATAATGGTCTCAGGGTTCCAGGCCTACATGCCCCTTCCGGTGGCCATCCTCATCGTGCTGGTCGTGGGCGCCTTCTGTGGCGCCATCAATGGGTTCCTTATCTCGCGCTTCAAGCTGCAGCCCTTCATCGTGACCCTGGCGACCGTGGAGGCGATTCGGGGATTTGTCTATGTCTACCACGAAACCGCGATCACCCCCTCGAATCCCATGTTTGGCTTGATCTTCGGCACAGAGGTCCTTGGTCCTCTCACCTCCTCAGTCCTAATCATGCTTGTGGCCTATCCCATTTTTTGGCTTTTCCTGAATCGCACGACCTCCGGGCGGGCGATCTTCGCAATCGGGGGGAATGATGAGGCAGTTCGGCTGGCGGGGATCAACGTGCGAGGGCACATTGTCTTGGCCTACCTGATCTCCGGGGTCTGCGCAGCCCTGGCCGGTGTGCTGCTTGCCGCCAGGCTCGGGATTTCGCAGCCCAGTATGGGGGCGGGATTCGAGCTCGACGCCATTGCTGCCTGCGTGATTGGAGGCGCCGCCCTGGGAGCAGGCGGAGGGGGCAGCGTTGTCGGTACATTTGGCGGCGTCTTGATCCTGGGCCTGATCAATAACCTCCTAAATCTCTTCAATGTGCAGTCCTACTACCAGCAGATCATCAAGGGTCTGATCATCCTGTTTGCGGTCCTGGCGCGCCGCAGGGAGAGGTAGGGGCCGTGCGTCTGGGCAGGGTGGTGTGCCAGGAAGGAGGTGAGTCGGAAGACATCCACGCTCTCGATTGAATCCATCCGCCAAATGTAGATCGCGAGGAGGAAATACAATGAAACGGCTTCCAGTTCTTAGCGTTTTGCTTGCTGCAGCAATGATCCTGGCGGCGTGCGCCCCGGCCGCGTCGACTGCAGCCCCCGCAGGGACCCCGGTCCCGAAGCAAATCAAGATCGGCATGGTCAACTATACTCTTTCGGCTGCGTACTTCGTCGGGATGGACAAGGCCGTACACGCTGAGGCCGCGAACTACTCCAACGTTACGGTGCTCTCGACCGATGCAGGCGGGGACGCCGCGAAACTCACCTCCGACACCGAGGACCTGGTTGCCAAGGGAGTGAGCGGCATCATCATCAGCGGAGGCCCGCTCGAGTCCGCTCCAGAAGCGCTCGCTGCAATCAAGAAGGCGGGCATCCCTGTGGTCTTGGTCGACCGGCAATTCAAGGGCGGCGACTACACAGCCTACGTGGGCCCGGAGAACTACACGATCGGGCAGGAGGACGGCCAGTTTATCGTCGATCAACTGAAGGGCCAGGGCGGCACGGTGGTTGACATTCGTGGCGGACCGGCAGACAACACGATCGGCCTGGACCGCACCAACGGCATGCTCAGCATCGTCAAACCGGTGTCAAATATCAATGTTGTCTATGCCGCGGGCTGGGGCAACTGGGACACGAACGATGGCCTGACGGTGATGGAGGACGCGCTCACCAAAAATCCGAAGATTGCAGCTGTCTTCTGCGAGAATGACTCAATGTGCCTGGGTGCGCAACAGGCCATCGCCAATGCGAATCGATCGTCCGAGATGTTCCTGGTGGCTGTGGATGGACAGAAAGAAGCCCTGCTCCAGATCAAGAACGGAAGCAACTATAAAGCCACAGGGCTCAACAACTCGGGCACGATTGGCGCGGACGGGTTCAACCGGTTGATGGGCATCTTGGCGGGAGGTCAGTCTGTCCATGACACCATTCTGCCCTCGCCGCTCATCACCATCGACAACGTCGCGAAGTTCTACGACCCGAACGCCATCTTCTAGAGTGCGCAGGCGGTGATCTTGCCCGCTTGCCGAAAGGAGTAACCATTCAACCGGGCCCCCTCGTGCGGACTGGAAGCAAGCCGAGGGGGCCCATCGGAAACCTCACTGTCGCAGCATTTTCATCGCCCTGACGTGACCGCCGATCCTGAAACCCGATTGAAGGAACTGGGACTGGAACTGCCTGATCCTCCGCACCCCGTAGGCGCCTATGCGCCCGCGGTGATCGCGGGGGACCTGCTGTATCTGTCGGGCACAACCTGCTACAAGGATGGCCGACCTCTCTTTGTGGGAAGAGTCGGTGCGGAACTCAGCCTCGAGGAGGGCTATTCTGCCGCACGGCAGACGATGCTTAACTTGCTGGCGGTGATCAGGGCCGAACTTGGGAGTCTCAACCGAGTTGAGCAGGTGGTAAGAGTCACTGGGTACGTGAACAGCGCGGCCGAGTTTGACCAGCAGCCTTCCGTCATCAACGGCGCCTCCGACCTCCTGGAGGCGCTATTCGGAGAACGAGGCAGGCACGCGAGGACCTCCATTGGTGTGAGCACCCTGCCCGGCCACATTCCGGTTGAGATCGAGATGGTGGTCAAGATACGTCCCGTGACCCGGGGAAGGGCGGCGCCTCGGCCGCGCAAGGAACCATTGGCCGCGCGCGGCTCCTCCACCCTCCCGGGTTTGGTAGCCGGGCGAGGCCAGGCACCGGAGTCTTCGTCCTGTCTTGCAGGGGCGGTCCCGCTTGCTCAGGTCCGCTCCCAAGGAGCCACAATGTCGGATGTCATCCAAGCCTTGGGCCAACTTGGCGTGGTCCCTGTTGTGAAGGTTGAGCGGGCCGATCAGGCCGAGAAACTGGCTGAGGCGCTGCAGGCGGGCGGGCTTCCGTGCGCGGAGATCACCTTTCGTACGGCTGCGGCTGAACAGGCCATTGCCCGCATCGCGAGCGCCTATCCCAACATGATCGTGGGCGCGGGAACGGTGATCAACGTCGAACAAGCTGAGCGGGCGGCCGGGGCCGGCGCACGTTTCATCGTGTCGCCCGGCTACGACGACAACGTGGTCGACTGGTGCCAGGCGCACAAGATTCCGTCCATGCCAGGCGTCGCTACCCCGACCGAGATCCTGATGGCCCTGGGCAAAGGGATTAATCTGGTCAAGTTCTTCCCGGCCGAAGCGCTGGGCGGGGTGCCCGTGCTTGAGGCGATTGCAGCAGCTTTTCCCGGTGTCAGATTCGTCCCGACAGGCGGGATCACAGCCCAGAACCTTGCCGCCTACCTCAAGCTGGCAATGGTCTTCGCCTGTGGGGGGAGCTGGCTGGTCGCTGGGAAGTTCCTGAACGCAGGAGCCTTCGGCGAAATCACGCGCCTGACCCGCGAGGCCGTAGAAATCGTGAGGAGCGAACGCGGTCCAGGAGTCTCCAGATGAGGGGACGCGTGGTCGCCTTTGGCGAGATCATGCTGCGCCTGAAGCCGCCCGGCTTTGAGCGCTTCCTCCAATCCCCTGCCTTCGAGGCGACTTTCGGGGGAGGGGAAGCCAACGTCGCCGTGTCGCTGGCGCGATTTGGGCTGGAGGTGTCGTACGTCACCGTGCTTCCCCCGAATCCCATCGCGGATGCCTGCATCGCCTCCTTGAGAGGGATGGGGGTCGACACCTCACGCATCGTGCGCGGCGGCGAGCGGATGGGAATCTACTACCTCGAGGCGGGGGCCGACCAGCGTCCGTCGGTGGTGATTTACGACCGAGCCCATTCCTCGCTCATGGATGCCGCCCCGGACGTCTTCGACTGGACGGGGATCTTCAAGGGCGCGGCGTGGTTCCACCTCACCGGCATCACGCCCGCCCTGAGCGCCAACACCGCCCAGATGGCGATCGAGGCCGCCAAGGCGGCAAAGCAAATGGGACTGACGATCTCTTGCGACTACAACTATCGCAAGAACCTGTGGAAATACGGGAAGAAAGCTCCCGAGGTCATGTCCGAACTGGTTCGCTACGCGGATGTCGGAATCGCCAACGAGGAGGACTGCCAGAAATCGCTGGGGATAGGTCTGGAGATCGCGGGCACGGCGACAGTCGAGAAGGCCGAAATCGACACGACCCGGTACAAGGGATTGTGCGAGAGAGTCCTGGAGGCGTTCCCCAACCTGAAGATGCAGGCGATTACGCTCCGCGAGAGCTTCAGCGCAAGCACCAACGGCTGGTCCGCCTGTCTGCATGACCGCAAGGGCTTCTACCTGAGCACGCGCTATACGGTGACCGACATCGTCGACCGAGTTGGCACGGGCGACGCCTTTGCCGCGGGACTGATCTACGCGATGATGACCGGAATGCCTGAAGCGGAAGCGCTGAACTTCGCCGCAGCGGCCTCGTGTCTGAAGCATTCCATCCCAGGGGATTTCAACTTGTGTTCTGTGGAAGAGGCTCGACGCCTGATGGAAGGGGAGGCTTCAGGCAGAGTCCAGCGCTAGGCGTTTCTAAGGCAGCCGCGTGGCGCTCGGGAAGAGACGCGAGCCAGGCAAGATGAAGCCCTGAGCCATGATCGAACGACATGTGACCTTCGATGTCCTTCCGGGCAAGGAGAAGGACTTTGAGACGTTCTTCTCCCAGGAATACGCCCCGGCGATGTGCCGCCAGGCCGGATTCCTGGGGGTGTCCTTGTTGCGCGAGGCGGACACCCCGACGGTCTACAAAATGGTGATTGCCTTCGAGACCCCGGATCTGGCGGCGGCCTGGCGCGCGAGCGACGGCCACAAGGCACTCTCCCCCCGCCTCAAGTCAATGTACTCCCAAAGCCGGGTGACGGTCTACGAGGTTGTGATCGGGCGCAAGTAGCCGCGGTTGCCCTCGAGCCATCCAGAGCGCAAGACTGTCGTGGCCAAGAACCCCCCCAGCAGACAATTGTCATGGCCCATTGGGTATCGACTATGGCATCAACTATCTGGTAATCTTCGCTATCTGCCTCGGTGTGGGGCCGCGGGGACCCCCGATATTTGTGTTGCACAGTCCGCGAACCTTCTTTTGGTCGTGGATGCAACAAAACCAACCTTGACGTGAGGCAGCGCCGGGGGTATCTTCCCGCTTGCTGTCGGATGCGAACCTCGCCAGGCCCATTTGGACTGGAGAAGAGAGCGCACCCTCAACCGGGTGGAACTGCTGTCTGAGGGTGCCGCTGCCAGACGAGGGCTCATAACCCGGAGGTCGCTGGTTTCTTGGCCCGGATCGCCAGCCTGCCCTCGGTGTGCGGGCCGAGGGGGCGGGCGAGTCAGCCCCCGCTACCTCAAAGCAAAACCGAGGCCTTTTGAGCCTCGGTTCTGTTTTCTCTCACCACAATGTCGCCAGGCATTCTCCAGCCAAATCGCCGAGGATTCACCAACAGCCTTTCCTTGATAAGTCCGTAGGGCTCGTAACCGTGCGGTCATTGGTTCCAACCCTGACTTGTCGATCCCGAGGGCAAGCCCTTGTAGAGCAAGGCGTACACAGCCCCACCTCGATGATGTCCACTTCGCTGAGACTTGCCTCCGAAGCAACTATCTGATTGCGAACAGGTTCCCCCCGGATCCTGGTGCTATACTGAAATCCAGCTGGTCTTTCTTCCAGGCACCCAAATCCGCTCCAATGATCCAGGAACGGGAATGCCGAAGAGGATTCTGCTCACGCTTGGCCTGGTACCCACGCTGCTTCTCCTCGCGGGATGCTACCGTTCGCAGGCTACACAAACGCTCTCCATTCCCCCCACCCCCTCCCTGCCAGGTGGGACGCCAACCCGCACTCCCACCCCCACGCAAAACGCCCAGGGGTTCTCTATCACCGGGCCGTTTCAGTTCAAGATCACCACCACGTCGGGCCAACAGTACGCTCACCACGTGCTCAGCCAAGGACAACCGGGGCAGACCGCCTTCGCCGGAATCGTGGTCCACAGTGATTACGTGCGCAACTTCTTCGCCGATGCGCACGCCCTTGGTTATGACCCCTCGTTGCATGGGGCCAGCTCGGCCTGGGACCAGGGTGCCGGTTGGTACTGCCTCACGAGCGGTTTGAGCCAGGACGCTGTTGCATGCACATTCGCCTCGGCGCTCCTGAGGCAGTCTTTCAACATCCTCCGGCCTCTTGGATACTGGAATCGCGAAGGCTCGCCTGGCACAACTGTCTACTCGGCCTTTGGGGTCGAAAGTGTTCCTTGCTGCAGTTGGCCCCCGGTGACAGGGAATTTTACCGTCTACTACATCTGGCACAGCTATGCCTCCGCACCCACTCCCACCCCCGCCACGCCGCTCCCTGCTACTCCCATCGCCACACCAGAAATTCCACCTGCCTCATCCGCATCCATAGCTGCGGGACCTGAAACTGTAACGCCCCCTTCATTACCTACGCGGTATTCGGAATTCTCAAATTTGAGCGGCCTGCAAAAGGCTGCAAAGTTTCAAGTCTGGTTGTCCACATATGTCCCAGGTAATTTACCATTCTACAAAGCCTGGATCGCCGACTATGCCGATGGAAGTGAGAATGCCCGCGTTTTGTACTCCGCGCCGGGCGACCCCCTCGATGCGAATCTGAAGTCAGTTGACATCCAGATGACAGAGACCAATCAGCCCGTCACATTCGACTCGATCACGCATCAATTCAAACTTATCGCATTGGATATTTGAGAAGTACAGGTGCGTGGGCAGACTGGTTTCACCTACTGGACGCAAACGAACGCCGCTGGCAACGAAGCTCACCTCGATTGGCGCGAGGGAACATTCGACCTCTCTGTGTCGCTCCACGGTGCGTGGCCGGAACCTGACGAAAACAATCCGCACGGGCTCGACAACATGCTTCTCATGATTGCCAAGTCTCTCAAGACACCCGCAAAGTGAGCTGCGACTGATCAACATGGCGATCCTCTGTATCGTGTCTGTATGTCGTCAGACCAAGTGGCACATTAGGAGCTGTTTGCTAAGACACGCTTCTCGGCCCTAGTATGGCGAAACGGGAGGGAGAATGGCCGAGAAGAAGGAGAGCGTCGAAGCCACCGTCCGGACCATTCGGCGGGTAACCCGGAAGAAGTACTCGGCGGAGGAAAAGGTCCGGATCGTGCTTGAGGGACTGCGGGGCGAGACCAGCATTGCCGCCTTGTGCCGGCGGGAGGGGACCCCGTCGAACCTGTACTACCGATGGAGCAAGGACTTCCTCGAGGCGGGGAAGCAACGCTTGGTGGGCGACGCCGAGCGCCAGGCGGACAGTCGGCAGGTGAACGAGATGCGGGCGGAGCTGGAGCAGCTGAAGCAGCTGGTGGCCGAGCTGTCGCTGAAGAACCGCGTGCTCAAAAAGAGCTTGCTGGGCAAGGACCCGCCGTGGGACAAATGATGCGGCGCTCTCCGGCCGAGAAGCGGGAGATCATCGACCTGGTCGAGCACTCTGCCCTTCCGGTCGGCCGCACTCTGGCCGAGCTGGACGTACCACGGAGCAGCTTCTACCGCTGGTACCAGCAATACCAGCAGGAAGGGGAGAAGGGGCTGGATCCGCAAGCCTTCGAAGCGCCGGCAGTTCTGGAACCGGTTGCCGGAGGTGGTGTGCGACCAGATCGTCCAGCTAGCGCTGGCTCAGCCGGAAAGGTCGGCCAGGCAGCTGGCCTGGCTGTTCACGGACCAGGAAGGCTATTTTGTCTCGGAACAAGTGTAATTCGGCTCCTGAAGCGCTTCGATCTGGTCGAGAGTCCTGCCTTTCAGCTGGTCACCGCCGCCGATCGGTTTGGCCCCTGGCCCGGGCGCCCAGGGCGGGCAGCCCACCCGGCGGGTGAATGAGCTCTGGCAGACCGACTTCACCTACTTCAAGATCCAGGGCTGGGGCTGGTATTACCTGTCCAAGGTGCTCGATGACTACTCCCGCTACAGCCTGGCCTGGAAGCTCACCCCCACTATGGCGGCCACCGACGTCCAGGAAACGCTCGAGCTGGCCCTGGCGCGTGCCAGGCTCGACCGGGTGCGGGTTCGGCACCGCCCCCCGGCTGCTCTCGGACAACGGGCCGTAAGGCCGGCAGATCGAACACACGCGCGGTGCGCCCTATCATCCAATGACGCAAGGTAAGATCGAGCGCTACCATCGCTCGATGAAGAACCTAGTCCAGCTGCAGAACTATGCCTACCCCTGGGAGCTGGAGAGGGAGATCAGCAGCTTCGTGGACTACCCTGGACTGCGTCCTCGGCAGGCTACAATCACCAGCGCTACCACGAATCGCTGGGCAACGTCACGCCGGCGGACGCCTACTTCGGGAGAGCCAAGGAGGTGCAGTCGCGGCGAGAGGAGATCAAGCGCAGAACGCTCGAGGGTCGTCGCCTTCAGAACGCGGAGTTACTCAAGGAGGCCGCATAACCGCCCAGGCCGATGAAGTCTGTCTTAACTCGGAGCTCCAATTTGTCCCACTCTTGCTGACACGATACATTCTCTACGATGTCTTGAAGGTTGATAATTAGCAAATATCGATTCTGTAAGCTAATTGAACGGCCAGTTTCATTTCCGGTCTTGCATGCCGGAAAAGAGAGGATATGTCACCCAAGAGATCCTTCATTTTTCTTGAAGGGAACAAGAATGAAGAACCTTGGATACTGTCTCCTTACCATTATCACGGCTGCTCTGCTGACAAGCACAGCGGCATGCACACAGATTGTTGCTACTTCTACCACGACTCCCGCCCCAACCGCCACTGCCCTGCCCAGCGCGACCCCCGCGCCGACCGCGACTGCTCTGCCCAGCGCGACCCCTGCACCGACCGCGACTGCCCTGCCCAGCGCGACCACCGCACCCGCGATTCAACCAGGCGACTACCAACGCACCCTGACGGTTGACAGCCTGGAGCGGACCTTTCTGCTCCACATCCCGCCCGGCCTAGACAGTCTTCGACCCGTGCCCGTAGTATTTGTCTTCCACGGTTACACAATGAAGGCAATGGATATGTGGGGATTGGGCTTCAATGAGATTGCCGATACAAGCAGCTTTATTGTTGTCTATCCAAACGGTACAGACCATGGCACTAGCAAGCTCTCATGGAACGCCGGGGGCTGCTGCGGACACGCTGTCACAAACAACATCGACGATATTGCCTTCGTTCGTCTGATGCTCTCAGACCTGGGGACAATCGTCCGCATTGATCCCAAACGCATTTACGCGGCGGGATTCTCCAACGGCGCGATGTTTTCGTATCGTCTCGCCTGCGAAATGTCCAGCACGTTCGCGGCCATTGCGCCGGTGTCAGGTCCCCTCGTGTACAGTCCGTGCCAGCCGCAGCAGCCGGTTTCTGTGATGCAGGAGCATGGATTATGGGATACAGTAGTCCCGTATGCCGGGGGGAGGGGTACTTCGGTTGTTGCAGACGTAATATTCCCGCCAGTTGAGCAAGGCATCGCCGCCTGGGTGCATGCGGATGGTTGTACCGGCTCTGCGCAAGTGAAGAAGCAGGGAGCAGTGACGCATACCGTCTTTGCTTCCTGCCGAGCCGGTACAGCGGTTGAACTGTATACGAATGACGTGCAAGCTCACCTCTGGCCTGATTTCTATAGAATGCCAATTTGTCAAATGATCTGGGACTTCTTCGCTGCCCATCCCAAACCATGAAATGGTTTCCCGGAGACTGGCTGTCTCCAGGAAACTTCTCTCTATTCCATCAACGCTTCTATGAACTCCCTCTTCGGCTGGTTACCGCTCTTATTGGTATTCAGGATGCGCTTGCGGATGCGGTAGGAGAGCGGCGTCACTTCGAGCAGTTCATTATCGGCCAGATACTCGAAGGCCTTGTCAATGCTCATATGCCGGGGCGGCGTCAGGCGGATCTCCATGTCACCGTGCGATGAACGCACGTTGGTCAGGTGCTTCTTGCGGCAGACCTTGATCGGGATGCCGCCGGGTCGCGCCTTCTCACCGATCACTATCCCATCGTAGACCTCCACGCCGGGACCATGGAATAGCGTGCCGCGCTCCTCGGTGCTTTTCAGTGCGTAGGCAGTGGTTGTGCCTACTTCCCAGGTCACCAGAGAGCCCGTGGAACGCTGCGTCATCGCAAACTCGGTGGCGAAGATTGCGCCGATCAAAACGATTTTCCCGCGCCCATTGCCAATGCAAGAATGAAACCAAGACACGTCTTGTCAAGAGGGGAAACCCCAAGAATGGCATGGAGAACTGGCAGTGTCAAAAGCAGGTTTTGACCCGAGCAGCTCTCAACGTCGAGGGGAACAAACCCAAACCCACACATCCAGAATGCCCAGAAGGTCTAGGACTATTTGGGTCTTACGCGTAAAGCATGTTGCCGCAAATAGTATTCTTCGTCGTATGGCACCCGGTGTCCTAGCCAAGAACGCCATCCGTGTGGCAATTGACCTGAACGGTCGCCTGCGAGCAACACGGCGGCGTGCTTTACAAGGGACGGACCCTAGAGGTACCCTCGCGTTCAGACGCAGGCACCAACCTCGTCAGGCACAGTCATGCCGAAGCACGAGTGGCACCCTCAGAAAGGTGGAACTCGATCTGAGGCTGCCTCGGCAGGACGAAGGCTCATAACCCGGAGGTCTACGGTTCTGTGGGCCCGCGTACTCCTGGGAATAATCGAGTAGGGAGGATGGGTCGCCCATCCTCCCTCTCACACCACCGGACATGCGGG
>Ga0116138_1000216_pt1 | contig 37842 bp, 35 predicted proteins | sample June2015DPH_20_1_2_FD_88971 | JGI IMG/M metagenome (GOLD analysis project Ga0116138, IMG submission 88971) | Peatland microbial communities from SPRUCE experiment site at the Marcell Experimental Forest, Minnesota, USA - June2015DPH_20_150 | ecosystem: Environmental > Terrestrial > Soil >... | reverse complement strand
CGTCGTAATTTGAACCGTCGGTGGGCGTCGTTCTTGGCAAAACCCCGCTTCTAGAATAACTATCCCAATACGCTCGCGAAACCTTCCTAGGTCAACAGGACTACTGTCATACCGCCCTCCGACGTTCATGCTCCTCCGTGTCGTGCCCTGACCCAGCTTCTTTTCTAGAGTGACGTTTTTCCCGGAAAACAGTCTGCACGAAACCCCTTGCCGCGCCATGGGGATGCTTTGCGTTATTTCCATTTCCCTAGGCGAACTGTTTCGTTCTTCAAAAGTGCCGTGAAGAGAGGGGTGGATGGTTATGTCAGGCGAACAGAAGAGGGCAATCAGCCAAAAGGCGGGAATGCTTGAAGTTCTTCGATTGGAGGCACTTACTGATCTGCAGGCGAAGGTTGCGGAGGAAACACTCACGTTCATCCGCGCCAGTGGCAGAGACACCGGGAACGAGACGTACACACACTGGAGCAGTCACGATGTCTGGCGACTCGTCCGAGTCTCCCGGACAGAGTTCCACAAGTTCGCCGAGACGCAGAAGCTCTGCAGCTCACGCTACGTCTGGAAGGTCATGAAGAAACTTGTAGACTTAGGCTATGTCCACGTCTTCACCGTGAAGGGGGAGAGGGGGTACGGACTCACCGTCGACGCCATCAAGCGGCATAAGGTTGCCGCGAGTCGCTACGAGAAGTTCATGGAGCCTCTCAGGAAAAGGGCGACTTGAGCTTTCTTCTTCCGGCTTCGATAGGGCATGAGAAAAGAAAATGGGTCTAGACCCGGAGCTGCAGGTCTTCGGGGCACGGGCGGGTAATGGCGTTTTCTGAAATCAGGGGAGTGGTATGGAGTCTTCGCCGTCCGCCATCTCGTGTGCCTGTTTGACTTCGTAGGTGTCGGCGGATAGCCGCCCAATGCCGGTCTCTAAGAGGAGGTCGCTCAGTACCTGCTCCTGAGTCGCCGTGCTTGTTCGCATTTCATCTTCCACCGTGACGAGGAGAATTCTCTGTCCCATGCTCGTGATGACCCTCTCTAATTTCCGTCCCGCCATCAACGCGCCTAGGGATCTGTTGACTTTGTGAATTAGGTATCTCGCCAGTCTCTTGTAGTCCTCAATCTTGATCGAAACAACTACTTCCTGGTGAACAGCGATTTCTGGAGGCAGTGCGTGGCCACAGTTTTGGCAATAGATGCCCCTCTGTGGCACTAGCGTTGTTCTGCATTCGGGGCAGATGGGTGTGATTATGAATCGCTGGCGGTCGTTCTCTTCCTGTGACTCACGACCACGAAACGCTTCCTCTTCTGTGAATGATGCTTCTGCGGGCGCTGTGGTCACGGTCGGAGCTGCTGCCGAGGGCGGTACCGGCTTTGATGGCTCTGTGGGTTTCGTGATCGGCGGGGGCGACGTTCCATTCCACCTGTTCCCCTCCACTTCAATCGGTTCTTTCACCTCTGTACCTGCTAAGGCGTCGGCGCGGTCGTCGCGCCTCGTATTCTTGATTGTGATGACGCGATTGTAGGAAGCGTCTCTTCCCCCGGGCAGTGGCAAGGACAGTATTGCCTTGATATTTCCGGAGATCAGTATCATTGAGGGCGGGTATGCGATTGCTTTTCCGTTTACCCACTCCTTCGCATCCTTCTGCATATACATCCACGCAGGATGTTCGTTGAGGTACCGCTCGAAAGCCTCGATGCCTCCGAAGGCCTCATTCACAATACATTCAGAACGTGCGGATAGTCGGAGTTGCAGCACCAATTCGAACACCTCCTATTCTTGGTGCAGGAGTTCAAACAATCCGGCGGCACCGCCGTTGGGGCCGCCGTCATAGCGCTGCTATTACAGCAGCGCAACAAAGCTATAAATCTTCTTGATCAGACTGCAAGCGGGCGATCCGATCTGTATACGCGTGTCCTCACCGATGTTGAGCGCCGAAAGATCAGAAGCTACCTAAAGGCGAATGGAGAACGGGATTCGATGATACGGAGCTTGGTCTCCCGTGCACGTAGCTGCAAACCGCAAATTCATGCTGACATGGAACTCCTGGACGAGCTAATCGCGAGATACGAGAAGAACAAAGGCCGCTCGACTTGAAACGCTCATACACGCTGGTACTCACGCAACAATCTGTTCTACGTGACTCTTACCATCATGGTCGAGCGTGACACGGAAGCGGGTGTCTGCCGCCTCGAGCAACTCTGGGTGATGGCCAACTATTATCAGCTGGGGACGCGCCTCAGCCTCTCGAAACGAACGACGACGGACGACGGTTCAAATTCGGGCGCCCACACCAAGTGATGCACAGACAAAATCAAGAGTTCAAATTACGATGCCCGCATCACGGAACCCTCACGCCTTCCGACATGCGAGAGCCACACAAGCAGATACGTGCATTTGAACGGGCGAGACGTGGACGAGGCCATGCTGCGAGCTCATGGTCTACGACCGAAGCCCGAGGATGAGAAACCCAAGCTGACGGTCGTTAAGTGCGTCCGATGCGAGCAGCAGAACTCGACTATCCTCAGTTCTGTAGCAGATGCGGGATGTCGCTTGACCTGAAAGCCGCCTTGGAGCTCGAGGGTGCAAGGAAGAAGGCTGACGACCTCATGAGCAAGCTCCTGGGAGATCGGGACGTCCAGAATCTGCTACGGAGAAAGCTCCGTCAGGTAGAGCTGGCCAGGTCATCCTAGAAGAGTTGGACACAAAAGGCGCCTCTAGCGTCCGCTCTCTCCAGAACTCAGGCAAGAGAGGTGGGGAAAGCCTCTTCTTCTATCGGCCTTCGATGTCAGATAGGGGAGACCATGGTTTCGCTTGAGAAGCCTCTCCTCAGGCCGCAAGTTAGGGAGGCGCTGCGGAGTTCCTTAGCGATGCCTGAGGCAGTCGATAAACTACTCATACCGTCTGATTACCACTATCATGTTTGGAGGAGACGACAAAGATCCCTTGTCGATGCTGGACACCGAATGACCAAGTCTCTGCATGTGATCGAGGCGGCTCGAGAGAGTCTGCAGAAGTATTTCGATTTCGCGGGTATGACTTTTGACATTGAGATGGATACGAAGCGAGCGACATTCGAGCCATTTCGGAAGACTCTTGAAGCGCTTGGGACAGAGGAGGAAGAGATCAAAGCCTCATTTCTGGCTGTCGAGAACAGAGATCTCCGAAGGAGCCTGAGCATCCAACGACTGTTCGCAGACATTCCAGTTACTGTCAAAGCTATCGATGACCTCGTTTCGCATGCAATCAAGGGCCCACCATTCTCGTCGAATCCGATTGACATGAACAAAGTGTACGCGGGGCTATGTTCCGCAAGTCTCGGTTGGCCTAGCGTGATCATGTCTCTTGTCTTCAACACCGAATTGGGAAGCGCTGGAATCATTCCAGGAGGGAGTATGATCACAGGGGGAGTGCAATCGATACTCGCTGGGGTGACATCAGAATGAAGAACGCGCAGGAAGATGTGGCGATAGGGCCTGCAAGACCTGAAAGGCGAAAGAAGGACTCGGTGAGGCTTGTCTGGGACACCAAACCAAAACGCGCTCCCAATCCTAGAGACATCGACTTCCAGACCGCAGAGATCGTGATTCCAAATCCCCATCGTGATCAACCGAGTCTTTCCTCTTTCTTGCGCGGCTTGTCGATAGCCGACATAGACCGAGCAAGAATGAATAGACTGATTTGGGGCGACAACTTGCTGGCAATGCAAGCATTACTGGCTTCTGGTTACGAGGAAGAAATTGGACTAATCTACATTGATCCTCCGTTCTGGACTGGAGAGAACTACTACAACAGCGTCATGGTGGGGACTGAAGAAGTAACAGCTTCTCCATCCGTAATCGAACGATTGGCATACAAGGACATCTGGGAAGGAGGAATTGACTCATACCTCGATATGCTCTACCCACGTTTGCAGCTGATGAAAAGACTGTTGTCTGAGAACGGTGTGTTCTTCGTGCATACTGATTGGCATACGGGACACTACGTGAAAGTTGTATGCGATGAGGTGTTCGGTAGGGACAACTTTCGCAGCGAGATTATCTGGCAAAGGTTCACGTTCCACGCTGACGCCAAGCGCTTTGGAATGGTACACGATACTATCTTCGAGTACTCCAAAGGCGGCGAGTACACCTACTTCAAACAATTCGGAGAGTGGAACAAGGAATACATCGATTCGCACTTCAAGAAAGATGAGAACGGAAGACTATACAGGCTTGACAATCCGACCGCTCCAGCCCATGGATCGACTGGAAAGCCCATGCGTTTCGGAGACAAGATTCTGACGCCCCCGAAAGGAGCCATGTGGCGCTGGGCATCACAAGAACAGGTAGACCAACTCATGAAGGAAGGTAGAATCGTTCTCACCGGTACGGGGATGCCCGCAGTCAAATGGTACCTGGACGAGAAGGAGGGCCCCGTCGTGCATTCGCTATGGACTGACATCCCACCCGTGAATCCTCAGGCTAAGGAACGCATAGATTTCCCGACACAAAAACCCGAGCAATTGATGGAACGCATCATCAACTCATCATCGAAGGAAGGAGACCTTGTTGCTGATTTCTTCTGCGGCTCTGGAACAACCTTGGCAGTTGCTGAAAGGCTTGGACGGAGATGGATTGGATGCGACTTCTCGAAGGTTGCGATTCAAATGATACGTAATCGGCTGGTCGGCATGGAGACACACCCATTCTTGCTGGAGAACATCGGCAACTATCAAAGGCACATGGTCTATCTTGCAGGGGCGAGAATATACGAAATGCAGCACATAGTCCTGAAACTGTACGGAGCAACGCCCCGCAAGGATCTTCCTGAACTAGGCACGAGAAAGGGAGACGATGGAGTGACCGAGCTTGTTTATGTGGGATATCCTGACAGAGCAGTGACTTCGAAGAAGGTCGAAGAACTCGCAACACAGGCGGAGACACTTGATGGGACTGGCTACAATCGCTTGGTGGTCCTGGGCTGGGACTACGAGTACAACTACGAGGAACTGCTTGCTGATAGAAGACGAACTCCGTTGCTACGAAAGTCAAAAATCGAGATAGTCCCTCGTACGATCCCCCCTGAAGTCTACGAGTACCTTAGAACCCACACATCTTCAGATGATTTGGAATCATTTTCTGGGAAAGTGAGATTCTATGACAAGCCCTATCTAAAATTGGCAAAACCGACCCGAGAGCGCTCGGGAGGAAAAGCGAAGGTAACCGTCGGGATAGAACGTTATGTGTTCTTCCCAGGGTCTCTACCCATAGAAAACGAGCAGCAGAGAAGAGAAGTAGAGGAGATTTACAGGAAGAGCTTCGCGGCTCTACTTGACTATTGGGCAGTTGATTGGGACTACGAACCCCCAACTTTCAGATCAACCTGGCAGGCCTTTCGTGGATTCGGCAAGAACATAAAGCAGGTTCCGATCTCCGTTACACACGAACTCCCCACTGGAAAGAAATACCTGATTGCCGTCAAGGCGGTGGACGTTTTCGGAAACGACGCCACTTCCACATGCTCTGTAGATTTGAGATGATCGCCTTTGCCCCGTACCCAACCTGTCTTTGGCCAACTCCCACTGGCTGATCAACTTCGCGGAGAAGTCGATGCATGGGCTGGACAAGGGTGGCGATCAGGAGTAACCCAAACCACGTTCGACCTGCTCCACTACTGGTTCGACCGACCAGAGGAAAGCTCAGAGAGGTTCTACGACTGTCAGAAGCGAGCCATAGAGACTGTCATCTACTGTCACGAAGTACTCCAGGCGAGATCACTGAAGGACCTTTACGAGCGCGTGGCACCTGATGCTCTTAGACTAAGCAAGACGTTCCTCGATGAAATTGACGCGAGCCCATTCATGAAGACCTGTCTCAAGATGGCGACTGGCACTGGAAAGACGTGGGTGTTGGCGGCACTCCTTGTATGGCAGTATTTCAACGCAAGTCGAAACGAGAAACCATCAGGTGCCAGCGGTGTCTCAGGTGACTGGTACTCGCAGAGGTTCTTGATAGTCACTCCTGGTCATGAGGTCATGAATCGCATTCTTGACGCATTCAAAGGACCAAGAGACCCTGACACAGGCCTTAGAAACAGACAGAAGGCAGACGTGACCCGCTCACTTTTTGTTCCTCCAGAGTTGCAGAAAGAGTTTAATTTCGAAATTCTCGAGCCAGGCGATGTGAGGCCGAACAGCCCGTCACCAGATGGCCCATACGTTCTGATCACAAACTGGCAGCAGTTCAAGCTCAAGAGCGACAAGGATTCTCTCTGGGAACAAGTGACTGGAGCAGAAATAGGAGAACAACCAAGAGGCGAGTTCCTACTCGACTATCTCACTGAACATCCAGACCTCGTAGTCATGAACGACGAAGCTCATCACGTTCACTCCGTGTCGCTCACAGGAAAGGGTGATGAAGAGCTAGTGTGGCGGAGGTTCATCACGCTCCTGAACAGAAGAATGCAGGAACGGTACGGCCCGAAGAGGCGACTCTTTCTCCAAGAAGACTTCTCAGCGACGCCCTTCTTCGGATCGGGCACCCAAAAAAGATTCTTCCCGCACATAATCTACGACTACGATCTGAAACAAGCTAGCCGAGAAATGTTGGTAAAACAACTCTTCCTTGTGGAGAAACAAGCAGTCGGAGGGGAAATTATGGAGCTGAGATCCTTGGCAGGACAAGAATGGAGAGCGGCTAGGAAGGAACCTGAAGCGGGCAAGAGACAGGGGGAACTAATCGGGCTCTCAGCTGGTCAGAAGACTCTCCTCTTCATTGGAAAGACAAAGCTGGAGCAGATCGCAGGCGAGTTCAGACAGAAGGGCATTGACAGGAAACCAGTGATGATGGTCCTATGTGAAGAGACTGCGGTCGCGGACAAGGTCGCAGAACACCTTGCGACAATCTCTGGAGCAGACAACAATACTTACGATGAATCCAGGGTCATGGTGATTCACACGGAGCTGGCAGACAAGGAGCTGGAGAACGCAAGACTGCGTCTGAACAAGATTGACGATAACTCGGATCCATTGACCGTTGTCGTCTCAGTGTTGATGCTCCGCGAGGGTTTCGATAGAAAGAACATCTGCGTGATAGTAGTGCTGCGCGCTGCTGAAGCCGACTTGCTGCTTGAGCAGATCGTTGGCAGAGGACTCAGGATGATGTTCCCTCGAGATGACAACGAGGCGATCTGGCAAGAGAAAATAGAGGCTCTCAACGCTATCAAAAACAATAGACAACCATCCTCGCAGTTCGATTTCCTATTCATAGTGGAACACCCGAGGTTTCGTAGCTTCTACGAGCGCTTGAAGGGTGAGGGATACCTAATAGGAGAAGGCGGCACAGGGCCGGTAACGGGGTCGCTCATTCCTGTTGATGCCGTGCCTTCGCGCATTCCTCAATACGACCTCGCGTGGCCAGTCCAGATTTTCGAGCAGGGCAAGTTTCCTGAGATTACCGAGATAGGCATTGAAACTCTCCCGCCCTATCCCCTCATTGAAGACTTTGAGTCGTTTCGTGACTCACGCAAGAACCTCTTCATAACTGAGACTCAGGTGGACACGGGAAAGCATGTGAGAACATGGAAGCTGCCAAATCGTTACTTCAACTATGACTATTTTCTCGCCAACGCAAGCAAGGCCATCGCCCAGGAAGGAAAGGCTGCTCTCCTTACTGGTCATCTGGCAGAAATCGCCCAAGTGCTTGACGAGTATGTCTCAAAGGGTCTGTTTGGCAAAGAAGTTGATTTCAGTCTTGCAGAAAACTACCCTGTGTTGAACGACACCAATGTTTTTGACCATATTGTCACCGCGGTTCGGACTCGGTTGATCAAGTCGATGGAGGAGATGCAATACGAACGGACTGGGGAGTGGCGTCAACTCTCCTCAGTGAGCAGGCTTCTAATCAGAGAGAAGGCTGCCGTGGATAGTTGGAAGTGCATCTATCCAAAGCAATCAGTCGCAGCAAAAGCGGGAGGATTTGAGAGGAAGTTCATAAACAACACGCTCGAAAACTCCGTGGACGTTCTTGCATACGCGAAATTGGACAAGAAACACGGTTTGAAGATCCAGTATAGAGACGAATTTGGGATACTCAGACCGTACGAGATTGATTTTCTGGTCAAGACCAAGGAGTCCATGTACCTTGTCGAAACAAAGAGTCAGTGGGACCTAGAGAAAGAGAACGTTGCCGTCAAGGCTCTCGCTGCCAAGACATGGTGCAAGAGCGCAACAGGGATCACACCTCCCACTACTATCAATCAACCGCCAGAATGGGAGTACCTCCTGATAACCGATAAGGTATTCGAACAGAACCTTGGGCAGAGCTTCGAGGCTATGGTAACGACGATGAGGTCGATTCGAGATCGTACAATATCCGCTCGAGCCAGCCAAACTAGACTGCCTATCTCTCGTGAAGAGAGAATCGAGGAATACATCAAGAGGGGAGAAGGTGCTAGGCTGGAGTTCAAGTCAGCTCTCTGCTGGGACTACAAGCTGAGCAGACAGAGCAAGGAGATTGAGAACGCGACAACGAAAACTCTGTGCGCTTTCATGAACTCAGAAGGCGGAACGCTTGTAATAGGCGTCGATGACAAGTTTCAGGTTATCGGACTCGAAAAGGACTTCTCGCTTCTTAGCAAGCCCAACAGAGATGGCTTTGAACAGAAACTGACAGGACTCGTGAATGGTTCTCTTGGCAAAGAGAACGCGACATACGTCCATTTGTCTTGGCAAGATGCTGGAGGCAAAACTGTTGCTGTCGTTACCGTAGAGAAGAGTAAACGCCCCGTGTACCTAGATCTTCAAGGCAAGAGCGAGTTCTACATTCGAGCAGGCAATACTTCCCAACCGCTCGATGTGCGTGAGGCAACAATCTACATTCGTGACCACTGGCCTAGCCTCTGACATTACGTTCGTCGAGCTGGTCACGTAATCAAGCGGACCCTGTCGTATTCAATGCTGTCTGTCTTTCAGGGCAGAGACGGCTATCCAAGTGAACGACCGCGGGGGCTTCAGCGGAAGAGTACATCGTGATGAGGGCAAGAATGCGCGCGACTGCATTGGACACCCAATACAAGGCAACATCTTCAGTAGATTCACAAGCGTAACCGAGGACCAAGTCTCCTAGGTGGTGAATCTAGGTGACTTTTCCCGCTGGGGTCGAAACATGAATCATGAACACACGCAAATAGTCTTCCGATTGTTTTTTCTAGCATATGCGGCATACGTGCAAGATGAGAGGACCCTTCGTTGAAGGCTAACGCCGGCTGTCGTCCAATCCTTAGATGGGCCGGCGGAAAGCGTCGTCTCGTTCCTCGCCTGATGAAGTTGCTGCCGTCTCACTGGGACTACTATGTCGAACCTATGGCAGGAAGCGCAGCGCTGTTCTTCCTTTTGGCTCCTCCCAAAGCCATCTTAGCCGACATAAACTCCGAACTGATGAATTTCTACGGGGCCTTAAGGAATGATACCGATAGACTAGTGACGAGACTTTCATCGTTGCGTGCATCGAAGGCCCTGTATGATAGTATGCGAAATGGAAAGCCAACGTCAGGACTTGAGCGAGCTGTTAGATTTGCATACCTCAACAGATTGTGCTGGAATGGTCTTCACAGAGTGAACCGCAATGGATTTTTCAATGTGCCGATCGGTGATCGCCTTCCCAAGAGGTTGTGGAGCGCCGAGGGGCTGTCTCAAGCTGCAAGACTGCTTCAGAATGCAAGACTCCTCAATGATGATTTTGAGAGAACCCTACGCGGAATCAAGAGAGGAAGCTTCGTATTCATTGACCCTCCGTACCCGCGGGGAGCGAGGAAAGGGTGGTTTAATCGGTACTCCAAGGATTTCTTCTTATTCGAAGACCACCAACGCCTGGGTAGACTCACCGAGACTTTGGATGAACGGGGGATCAGTTTGATGATGATTGTAGGCGCAAATCCAGAGCTTCTGCGGTGCTATTCGTCTTCATTCGTTCGGACTAGACTTCGCTCCAAATCCCTCATATCAAGCAAGCCATCATCACGGTTCAGTGTCGAGGAAGTGGTCCTGACAAACTACGATCCGAGGGATAGATCATGAAGAAAGTGGAAAGCACTGCTTATTCCCCAGCCCGTGTGACAATGATTCCGGTGGAGAATGTAGAACGGAATCCGCACAACCCTAGGGTCCTGTTCGACAAAGTGCCCTTGGACACACTCCTGGAATCCATAGGGAATGTGGGCGTCCTCGTTCCCGTAACCATTTACCCTAAGATAGAGACAGCGACCAATCCCAAGAAAGACCAGTTCGTTTTGCTCGATGGAGAGAGGCGCTGGACATGTGTGAAGAGACTCCATCGTCGTTTGATTCCGGCCATAATTGTCGAGAAGCCGACAGATGTATCGAACATCCTCATCATGTTCCACATACACAACCTCCGTCTCGGTTGGCAACTCATGCCGACCGCTCTCAAGCTGCAGGCCCTAATGGAGACACTGGGTGAAACGAATGAACGCAAACTCAGTGAATTGACCAAGCTGACCGTGTCGCAGGTCCGAAGATGCAAGATCCTGTTGTCGTATCCCAAAAGATTCTGGAACACTATGCTTGCTCCTCCGAGTCTTCGCCTCAAGCCTGATTTCTTTATTGAGCTCCAAAGAATCAGAGGGCCCGCCTTAGAGCATAGGTTTCCTTGGTGGGTAGGAAGAGGAGATGCAAGATCCGTCGATATCATGCTTGAGAAGTATCGAGACGAAAAGATCGAGGCGGTGACCGATTTCAGAACCTTGGCCCAGATCTATAGGGCATGCGTCGATGCTGGCAAAACCCAGCTTTTCCACGCAGAGATGGAGAAGTTCATGGCCGACAAGAACTACAGATTGGACGACGTTGACATCCCGGGAGCTAGCTTCGAAAGCAAGTACAAAGAAGTCTTGCGTTCGGCCAGGAGACTGCTTACACAGGTGAAAGAACTCCCGCCAGACGCCATTTCAGCAGACAACCGAGTGGTCCGAGTTCTCAGGATGTTGAGGGACTTGATAGAGTCAAAGCTTGAACGCGCTCTCTTAGAGGAAGCACCCACAGTTGTCCGCACTAAATAGAATCCGAACAATTCAAGCTACATATTCTACCGAGATCGCAAGCGCAGCACTGAGACTCGGAGACCATGCGGGGGTTAATGAAGGAACGATTGCAGGCTGGATCTCCAATTTCTCTGATAGCGACTTGGATCTCGCCGTCAAGGTGCTTGGCAAGATCGAATACTACTCATTCGCAAACATCTGGTCGATGATTGTTCAGCTTACGAAGATTGTGGAGATAGGATTCGCACCTATCCCCATGGACAAAATAATCTTCGTGCCAATCGGGGGCCCCTATTCCGGTTCAGCCACGATCGCTCGCGTTCTTAGAGATACAAAAGTGGTTCCAAAGAAGAACATCAAGTACATGGCAGAGTTAGAGAAAATGAGCTCTAGCCATGTCGAAGCCCTCGCCTTTGTAGAAGACTTCAGCGGCACTGGAAACAGCCTCAGCGACTGGTGGAAGATGGTAGAACCAATCGTATTGCCGCGAGGGGTTCCATTTGCGCTGGCTCTGCTGGTAGTGAACTGGGTTGCCCGCCGAGTCATAGAAAAAACCATTGACAGAGTGTACTGTATCGACGAGCTTGATAGAACCCACAACGTTCTGTCTCCGAACTCAAGACGTTTCGATCTGCACGAAAGAAGTCGACTGCGCCACTATTGCCAGAAGACTGGATCTCGCCACGTCGGTGGCTACGGGAATTGTGGTCTCTTGCTAGCGTTCAAGCACGGTTGCCCGAACAATAGTCTGCCGATCCTCTGGCAGGGGTCTCCTGAGTGGAAGTCGCTTTTCAAACGCCGTGACACATAAGCGACCTCTTCGTCAGGGCATCCAAATAGCCGTGGATAGGATTTCCATCACTCTCAAAACTATACCTCCCTCCCCCCACCCTGGGGGCCTCGCGGAATCTTCCGTTTATGTCTATTTCGGCCTTCGATTCTCTCTCATCTTCTCTTTCGACACTCTCCGAGATCGCATGACTTCGCTCCGAAAGCCAAGTCTCAAGCCGACGGAGCTCCACGTCCTCGAAGGTTCGTCCTTTCCGTCGGAGCTTCTCATCGGCCAGAAAGCTCTCCCTGTAAGCCTGCCAACCGCAATGCGACGAAGTTCTCAAGCTATTCGGAAAAGAACTTCAAAAGTTTGGAATCAATAATCCAGATTTCATAGACGTTGACTTCTTTCTAGCATACATCTTCTATGAAGTCATCCCTAGTGCTCAGTCGTCTACTGAACCTCGCTCACTGCCCTCGGAACAGCAGGAGTCTCTTGAACGTCAGATCGTATAAATCACCGCCCACCACGACGCCGAGGGCGTTCTACTAGAACTTGGTAATATGCTTGGATTCGACACTTGCACGGCGACGCCGCTTCTGGTCTCTCAACCGGCTTATTCAGATGCGAGCGGACGGAATAACGCGACTTGATTACTTCGTACAGATCCATGACAGTCTCCCCAAGCCATACTCCTGCGTTCGCCTCGCCTCTTCTCTCTTGCGTGTTATGCTGTCCTTGGTACACGGCGAGAAACGTGTCTAGGTCACTCATTCAGGGCAAACTCCATGCGCTCTTCTGTCTGTGCCCACGCATTGTAGGCTTCGATGTGTGGTCGGGGCCAGTGAGGGTAGATGCATGTGAGGTTGGATTGGCAGAAGTCGATTGCCCATTGAACTTGAAGGGTCTCAGCAGTCAACGAGGAGTTCGGCATCTGAGTTCTGGCGCTTTTTAAGTCGACCGACGAGACCTTGAGACCTTCCTTGGAAAAGGGGACGAGAACAAAGCCGGTGAGCGTTATGGGTTTCGGGGCGTTTCTCAGCACGCGTCGGTCAGCGGCGGAGACGCTAGCAGCATACCGCTTGTCACGGTGATCATTGTGGTGTTTCTGCTGGTCATGTCCGTAGTGATCGGACTGCTGATAGCCTACGTTGCGGCGGGATTCGTCGATGAGTGATTTCAGGGTTTCAGCGAAGATTGACGAGAAAACGTTCCGCCTTATCGAAGATGTTGCGGCCGAGCGGAAGGTAAGCCGCGCCGAAGCCCTCCGCACCATACTAACCCGATACGGCTACACCCTCCAGATACAGGATCTGAAACTGCAGCCAACCCGGAAACACTACTCGATACTGGGAGCAACCGAATCAGGAAAGACGTTCCTCACACGCAACTACCTCATACCCCGACTCGAGCAGGGCAGAAAAGTTGTTGTGGTTGACCCACACGGCGAATACGATGACGGCTACGAAACCATTCCCTTTACATACAAGGGAACAATTGCGCATACGACAAACCAGCTAGTCCAGGCCATTCAGATACAAGCCATGTGTGACAAGATCACTGACCTCATTGACGATCTCATAGAACAGATAGAACTCTCAAAGAGAAAACGCATATCCATTCGTGTGAACATCGCGAACGCTAAAGCTGACGGGATAATCATCAGCCAGTTCCTGGAGCAATTAACGCAGAGAGAAGGGAAGTGGAACCCCCCGCTCCTGGTCGTGGTCGAAGAGGCTGCAGCGTATGATTGTTTGCCTCTCGTAAGACGTGGACGCCACTACGGTATCCAAGCTATACTCGTCAGTCAGGATCCGCTCAGCGGAAAGACGAGGACGAACACGAGAACTATCACTGGGGCGAACGACCCGACCATCACTGAAAAAGTCGACCCCTCCATCGCCTTCGCTACACAGCAGCTCCACCAGGGCGAGTTCCTCTGGGAGCCGGTGAAAGGGCAATGGAGCCGATTCAAATACACGGCTCGAAAAGGAGAGAAAAAGAACTTCTAGATTCTATCCCCCCATACGTTCGATTCCGGATGCTTAAGCAATTTGCCAAAGTCGAAGTGCATGGAACGGAGCTAGTCTTCGTCTCTGCGGTCTGAGGCAGCGTTCTCTATTGCTTTTACTAGCGAGAGCCTCACATATTGGGAGTATGCGTCGGGCGCCAGCCTATAGCGGTACACCGTGCCGCGCTCTCCCCTGACGATGCCGCGCGCTCTCAAGAGCGTAATCATGTAACGAAGATAACGTTCCTTCAGCCCGGTCCTCTCTTTCAGTTCGGCGAGAGAGGGACGCCCAGATCCAATCGCTCTTATGGTAAGAACGAGAGCTTTCTGCGTGCTTGAGTAATGACTTATCGTGCGAGCAACATCTTGTAGTCCCAAATCCAGTCAAAATATACTTGCAGAGGGGGCATGTAAAGCGGGGTCGACCGTTTTTCTACCCGGCGGGAATTACAGAGAGATTATGTCAACTGGCAAAGGGCCCGGCTTGTTGACTCGGAAGATGTCGCATGAAAACGGTTTGAACCTGCATCTCGAAGAACGGATGACATGCCAGAGTGAGTATGTCATGCACTAGCTTCACGGAGGGCTAAGCTCGCTATGGCTCCACCAAGGAGAAATCCAAAGGTTGCCTTCGGAAGTGTAGTTCGTCAAATTTCATGCCGAAGTTCACCGCGCACTCCCGCTCAAGGTATACTCGCAGAGCGATCTTTTTCTTGAACTCAAGAATGTTCCTGAACTTGACTGCGCTGAAGAAATCTTGGAACGCCTGTTCCCAGCTGGGTTGGTTGTTCCAGAAGTACAGGTCAATAATGTGGCGGACGCTTATGAGTGTCGAGATGGCCCACCACACTTTGAGAGCTTGTTTCGCCCAGCCCTTTACACAGGGGGCGCGCTGATCGTCTGTCCAGGCGGCGTAGCAGTTAGGGTACTCCTTGAACATCAGGAGCCCCGTGAAGAACTCCGTTAGGCCTTCGATCAACTCATCGAGTCTCATATGGTGGGGCATTCTCGATGAGATTGAAGCACTGTGCAACGTTTCGTGGATGAGTGTTGTCCTGCACCACTCAACGTCGCGAACCAAGAATATCTTGCCATAGGACATATTGTGTGCTCCTTTGATCTTACCTGACGGAAAGTCTCCTCCTACTTCTTCTCGAAGGGCCGCGCGCAGATCACGCTCCGTCAGCTCGAGAATTCTCTCATTTGGGGGGGAGAGCCGCTGACCGTTGTGGAGTTGGATTACCCACGACTGAGAGGGGGCCCAGCTCACTTTGGCGTAGATGTGTTTCTTAATTGCCGCTCGAGTTTCGTCAAGCGCCGTTTCAAGCCCATTCGCTTGGGACACCTGACTAAGGAGAACAATGCGGCTTTGGCAGAGGGCGGAACTCTGTAACATGACCAGAGCGTTCGCTACTCAACTTAAGTAGTCTATGTGTACTGTATTACACAGCTGAAGAAGTGATGAATCACGTCCAAGTTCATCGCAGATGAGTACGCGGAGATCTTGACCGACGAAGACGTTTCAGAACTGTTCAGGAAACTCGTCAAGACTTCAGGGAGCGTAAGCAGGGCAGCCGAACGGTGCGGACTCGAAAGAAGGACAGTCTACCTTTGGTCGAAGAAAGGTGACCTCCGAGCCCCGACGAAGAGAAAAGTGCTGAGGACTCTCCTTGACGAGGCCCCAGAAGAGACACTGTCTTACATGAGCAAACGATGCAGACAGACAGCCGCGTATCTTTTGAGCACTTACCAGCGCACTCTATTTGAGAACGCTTTGGAGCCCAAGCTACCACTGGATGAATTCAATCGCCTTGTTGCGATGTTCGATGAGGCTAGGAGACAGAATGCCGGAATGATCGTGGACGAGGGTATGGAGGAGGGTATCGCGTCGATGCAGTTCTCTCTGAGGCGACAGGCATCGGAGAGACGAGTCTCCTATGAGCCTGAGCCGCCCGAAGTGATCACATTAGGCGGGCTGACGAATATTATGCCATCTCTGATGGCTGAGATTCACAGACAGTCGCCTGACACAGACACCACGCAACTGTCCAAGGAATTCAACCTCCCTGTAAGATTTGTCAGCACGATTTCACGATGCCTCGCGGAATTGCTTGCCTCAGATGGCAGGTCGTGAAGGACTGGGAATCACGCATGTGCTTGTCTTCGGGGCATGCATTAGGACTGATCGCGACGTAATAGTCTTGGTGCGCCGAGATGTCGGTTCAGCTTGTTGTACTCGCGGTCTCAATGAGGCAAGCCTACAAATCTCCAATTGAAGTTATCTCGAATGCCTCGATCTAGCTCTAGTTTGAATCAGGAAAAACTTGTGCTCTAGTTTGAATCAGCCTGTAGCGATTGATGGCACAAAGTGACGACAAACATGTGACTTGTTCTCTTTCACTCTTCTCTGCAATTGAGTTCTCAGGCGCTTGGCATCATTCCTTATGGTGATTTCAAAACCGTGCTTCCCTGGAGAAAGGTTTGTCTGGCTAATGCCCAGTTTCCTTCTGACAGTCTCCTGCAGTTCAACGTCAATCTCGTAACCCACGGCGTTTCGACCTAGCTCCCGAGCGACTTTCAGCGTCGTCCCCGAGCCCATGAATGGATCCAAGATGGTCTCGTCTTTGTAGGAGAACAGCTCAATCAGGCGGCGGGGTATCTCGTCGGGGAAGGCGGCTATTCCCGTCTCAAGTCTATCCTTCGTCGGCAATACGTTCGTAATCTCCCAGACTCCAAGATGCCAAGCTTCCTTCAGCCATTTGGCAAGGTCTATCTTTGACGAGTCTCTGACTTCTTGCGGTATCCGTTTGTAGTCAAATTCTCCATTTTGCATGAGCAGAATTGTTTCTGTCAAGTTGTCGAAGCGCGCGTACATCGGGTAGGGGTGCTGAACTAGGATGCCACTTCTTCTGCTTATGCGACAGTAACCATTAGGCTTCTTCCATACTATCCTCGCTCGATACTTGAATCCTTCACGGCGGAACAGGCTTGTGATGTCACTGACTATGGGGAACATCTCACCGTCGACGGTGACATCGTCCACGACAAGGGCGGCTATTCTGCCATCGTCAAGTACTCTCTTGGATTCTTTCACAACGTTGCCTAGCATATCTAAGAACTCATCATAGTCACGAAACAAGTTCGGATAGTGAAATGAGGCGTTGTAGTAGGGACATGAAGTGCAGATGAGGTGGACGCTTTTGTCGGGCAGTTCGGACATGTTCTGAGCGTCGCCGAATACGATCAGGTTGGTCATGCAAGCATTGTAGGTTGCTCTTTAAACCCGGGAAATTCGTGTTCTTGCGTTTGACGCTTCCGGCCGTATTCTGCGACCAGCCCACTTATGACGGGCCTCGGAGACTTTTTGCGTTGGAACTTTTCGCCGTCAGAGTTCGATTAGCGTCGAATCTAGCTCGCAGTCAACAATTGGAATTCAGTTCGACTGATGAACTTCCACCTTTTCATCATTCCGTCCAAGTTGATGCAGGTTCGGTCCTGCTCCTTTGCAAACGCAACGAAGGGTTCAATTTCTGATGAAGCGGAACCCAAATTGTCCATGACCCATGCAGCGTGTTCTAGCGCAATGCCGAGCGAATCTGAAACGTTAACCAATTGCACCATGTCGTCGTCTTTGTGAAAGAGCGTGTACGTGTCATGCCCAACGGGCATCCATTCCCTTGTGACCCTTACTTGATATTGAGCCCTGCGTTCTTTGAAGAGAGCGTATCTTCTGACAGTTCCTCTGAGCCTGCTTCCATCGCATAGGATGACGTTGTGCACAGGGCGCTTCCGCAGATGACGACGGATACAGACGACTTCTCCACACCCGCATTTTAACACGATTGACTTCTCAAACATCATTCTTGTTCTTCCTCTTCGTCCTCGTCAATTATCTCGTAGCACCAATCATCTGGGAGCGTATCCTCGTCGACTTCAGCTATCCCTTCCGAGACCACAACTCTGACTGTCTTCCTGTCCTGTTTTCTTTTGAGGGCGTTCTCGTACTCGCTTACAATCGCGGGGTCGGTTGTGGTCAGCCTGACGCACCGGAGCCAGCTGAGGTTCTTCTCTCCGAGGTCGTCGAAGTTGAGAAACGTTTCAGTCTCTTCCCTGCTCTCTTGGGAGTCGTAGACTCTCAGGCGTCCTTGTCTGTTCCGTTCAATCTTCGACGGACTCACGTACCGGTCAAGAATGCCTATTGTAATCCATTCCTGTGCGTCTTTCATGATTTCCTCGCCTTCTCTCTTGGGTGGTTCTCTGGCCAGGTTGGTCATGCAAGCGTTGCAGGTTGCCCTCTAAAGCCGGGAAATTCGATTTCTTGCGTTTGACGATTCTTGGGCCGCTCGTTTCCTGCGTCTCAGAGTTGAGGTTGGAGTGTAAGCAAGCAAGAAACTCGTGTCTGAGGCAGTATACGGTGCCAATGCACACCACATACGCCATTTCTTAGGTGAAGAATTCGTTATTTGATGCACAATTGGGCACCAAATAACCGTGTTCTGACCTGCTTGAGGGCTTATCTGATGCCCTGTTGGCACCAAATACCGCCCCTTTAGCCCTTTCTTCGTATCACTCGATGCATTGGGATCAACAGTCCGAGAGCGGGAGCGTCCTCACGTTTCTTTTGTCCGCTCAGACTCCTGGTTCCTTGAATAGCGCCTTTCTCTGTTTCCAGCCGATTTTTCTTTGTTTGCCGAGTTTGAAGTACTCCTCGGGGTAGTCATAGACCAGTTGATGATGCAACTGGTGTGCCTCCTGTAGTTTGTCTTCGCCGATGTGATCAAGTAGATGAAGTAGCTTCACGATCCCGAGTCGGTTGTTTTCCACATGCACCACAGTCTCCATCTTCATGACGTCCTTGTTGCGCCCGACGAAATTGTTGAAGTATTTGCGCTTCTTCTTATCCAATGGCCGGAAAGTGCATTCCACACTGCCAACCCATGAGGATGCCACAGGGGCCTTGGGTATCTTGATGAGCTTCATTTCGACCCATCAGCTCAATTCGAATCACGCGTCTGCTTATCAAGGTGCTCGTCTGCAAGGCCACGATGTGCATGACTTCACTCAGCATCCGTGAGAATGGCTCTCGTCAGTTTTCTGTACTACTACGGGTCGAGATGGTTGAGAAGCCTGTTGACTGATTCTACGAGCTTCCTGATTTCTGCGGACATGATTATCATCGTGTTCGTCAAGATTCGCTCCTTGGGCCGGCGGGTAAAGGAGCGATGAGTATTCCGAGCCTCTCAGCTCACGCCGGCCCAACACTCATCTGCACAGTCCTTTAAAGGCCCGAAAAAAAGGACGTGTATGCCGACTCTCCAATCGAGGTCATTTGCGTCTCCTGTGACGTCATGGCATCATTTCATTTCTGTTTCTTGCCGAGTTCGTACGCTTGATTCAGTGTCGAACATGAGTTGTAGCGGGGGCATTCGTCGCATCTCACATGCTTGGAGTAGTTGTTCAGCACGGTCTCGACTGTCCAGCGGTGGATGCAGTCGGAAACACGAGGAGTTTGAATCCTTGCCGTACGCTTGGTGAGCACGCTTGATGGGGTATCGGTTACAGATGTGGTTGGCTGGGTTGGGTGGGGCGTTCCATCAGTCTGCGCGCTCTTGGTCTCAGCTAGTGTACGTACGAGCTCGCGTAGCTCCTCAATGAGCGCCAAGTGTGCTTCCAAGTTCTTCGCGAGACGCGCCTCATTCTCTGAGAAGACAGCCTGATTCCTAAGAATGGCCTTGACTGCTTCCTCAAGGACGTCAATCGTATTCGTGAGGTCATGTGTGTCAATGAGGACTTCCGATGTTCCGTCCCGCCAAGGCGTCCTGTCACCCTCAATTGAAGCTATGCCAGGTATCTTGACCCGGAACTGGCTGACACCGGGGGTGTAAAAGGCCACATGCGTTTGCACGCCGGACTTGTGCAGCGAATCCATGAAGAGCCTAGCTCGGTCCTCACCCCAAGAGGCCTTGATGTACGCCTCAAGCCGCTCCCAAGCGGTCTTCACATTCAGGTACGGGGAGAACTGCACCGACCCGTTCTTGTGCGCAACAAGCCCGAAGTAGCCTGCAGGGTCTCGATAGACGACCTGACCATTCCGATTCTGCGATACCATCGTATCCCTGAGCTGGCGAATCCAATGAGGCGGGACCGCCGTCCGAAACGGGGTGTGGTGGACATCCACAGCCTCCTCAAGAGAACTAGACATGGCGCTTTGGGGGTGCCCTTGTTGTGAGATTTGCTTCCGAAGTTTGCCTCGTTTCCACTGTGACATCACCCACCGAAAATACGCGTACTCGCGCTTGTCCTCGAAGAGCTTGCTGTAGGGTACGCCTGGAGGGGCATTATTGTAGATGCGTATGTAGTCCTCCTTTGGCCTCCTGTGGGTGTACTTCCGTTTGTGAGATTCACTTGTGAGATTCGTGTGAGATTCATTTGATGAGTTATCGTTGCCCCGCGACGAGGGAGTGCTGTTGTTTTCCAAGGAGACTCTCAAGGTCTCGCTGGTCTGTTTAAAAAGCGCCAACCAAGCCGGAACTCGGATATCGAATTCCTCGTTGACTGCTGAGACTCCACCCACTTGCCGTCTTGAATCTGGAGTGTGGCTTTCGGAGTTCAGGTTCTTAGGTTCTGCGAGCTTCAATATTCAGAGTACGATAATGAAAAAGAATCTGAGAAGAGAGGGGCCTGCGTGACGTCATGTCCTTATCTCATATTCGTGGTCATTGCTTCACGCGGGCTCATGATGCACAGAACGCAGGCTCTTGAGGATGAGTCTGTCATTTGGCGGGCGGCGGGAGTTCTCAGTAGGAATCCAAGTTCTTGAGCTCTAGCAGGATCTCCCTTCCCCTCTCGCCACGCAGCTCCTCCAGGAAGTTTCTCTGTCTATGTTTGAATCCTAGTTGTGTTCTTGAGAACCCGAAGACTCCTAGGATGGACTCTGCGACGTCGAGGGTCATCTCTGCGTACTTGTCGGCGTCATAGGTTTCGGCGAATTTGGCTGGTGAGATGCGTTTCATGGGGTTACCTTGCTCCGTATCCACGTAGACGTAGTCTACGAGGTCGCCTGGCTTGACCTGTTGTCCGTGCTGGCGTAGCTGAATGGCGGCGAGTACATGTGGAAATAGCGACCGGTATCTCTCGACGGGCATCCTGAGGGACTTCGAAATGATGAGTTCGGCAGTTTCGAGGTGGCCGGAAAGTATCGTCTCAACTGTCTCTTGGGTATACGCGGCCGCTTTTTGGACGCGTGTGCGTGCTATTTCGGACGCCGTCTCAGCCTCGAGGATTATGTCCAGCAGCTTCTCCTGGAATCCTTTCAAGAATCGTGGGTAGTCGTGTCGTCTTAGCTCGATGCCGCGGTAGTAGACTTTCCCATCGGTCAGTTTTCCATAGAATCGTCTTGCAGCTTCGATCTGGGGATCCGCCTCTTGGGTCAGCAGGACGAGGTAGCGGTAGTGATGTGCAAGGGAAATCTTGAAGTCGGTCTCGTTCTCTATCTTGCGGGCCAGGCGGAGGAAGTCATCCGAGTTCGCGTCTTGCCTCTTCACGAAGACCGAGTCGGTGTCGAGGTAGATGACTTCGAAGCCCTCTCTTAACGCTGCGTTCATTGCAGCGACCACTGTTTCTCTTCCTATTCTGTTGACTTCACGGTAGGCGAAGACGTTGCCGAAGCGGTTCAGGTCGGAGCCACTGTAGCCGAACAGGGAGACGAGATGCTTCTTCAGCACCTGCTCTCTCTGATCCAATTCCTTCCAGGCGTCGCTGTCTTCGGAGAGTTCATTCCTTCTCTGTTTCAGTTCCTGTCTTCTTTGGAGGAATCGTTCTGTGATCTCGGTGAGGAAGCCTCTTCTTGTTGAGTCGACTCCGCTGGCGGAGGCCGTCTCGTAGCTGATGTTACACTTGACGATGATTGACGGGAAGAGCGAATTGAAGTCAAGCTCCGCAACGTTCTCGTGAAGACCAACCCTCGGAGACTGGATGAGGGCGCCTCGGTCAGTGTATGCGACTTCCCTCGCCGTTAGAACATTCTTGGCCGTGCCGGTTCGTGTCCGCGGAATCAGGATACCCCTCTTAACTGCCTGGAAGCATTGTCTGGAATCGATCACTCGGGCAGGGCCCCATCCTGCTACCACGCCGATTGGGAGACCCGCAAACCTGCTCTTCTCGTCAAGACCCGCTACTCCAAATGCCTGTAAAGTCTGCGAGTCAAGGATCAACCTGCCCGGAAGCGGCCTGAGATCGTAAGTATTCAAGAGACCGTTTCTTCGCAGGAAAGCATAGAGTGCAGACATTTCTTCTCTCGGAACTGCAACGATTTGAAATCTCGCATCCGTAAGCTGCTGCTTGGTTATGCCTTCTTCCAAGTCGAGCTTGATTGGCGCGGCTTCGATTTGGGGCGTACTTTCAGATTCTGTGAAGGCTAGCTCTTTGACTCTGCAGTCCTCCCCATAGTCGAGGATGCATCTGCCAAAGTTGTCCAGGTCTCTACTGAGAAAGTATCGCTGCACAGGATGGAGGTCAATGTTGTAGAGGGTGCACCCTCCAAAGGCTTCAAGGTCATAAACCAGCTTCCTGAGTCCTGCCGGGCTTGTGATGACCTGAACAGCCTCGGATTGAGCACGATCCGTGATTTGGACGTATCTCATGCATACGGATGCGGACTCCACGACTGGATGTTCTGTTATGATTGCGGCGAGTTCACTTGCGGACAAATGGTTGTTGGGCGTAGCGTAGAGTTCGACTGAGAACGAGTCTGTCAGCTTCAGAACTTGCCCATAATCTGTCCTCATCCAGAGTACGATCTGACCGTCTTCCAGGTACGCGTCATAGATCCAGCCGGTCGCGTTCATTCCAGGTTTCTCGGAAGGGTTCGAGCTGCGATCTTTGCTTCAGATAGGTCAGACTGGGTTTTCTGGAGGTGTGAGCGGAGCTCCAGCACCTCATCCTGTAGGTCTTCGATGGTCTTTCGATTGTCCACGGTGGCAGCAAGCAACATCACCTCCAGCACGGAAGGAACTTTCGCGTAGCTCATAGCTCCCTGCTCAGCCGTCCAGGCTTTCACTATGGAGTCGAATGCATCTCTTCTCGCTGGATCCATCAGTGCTTCCCGGAAGCTTCGCGTTAGGTTCTCGATCTCCTGCTGCATTTGACTCCTAAACGGTATGGTCAATCTTCCCATAACGGAATCACCATGACTGATGGAGAACTCGGCGATGCCGGCCTTGCGTTTCGGATGTTTGAGCAAGTATGCGAGCTGTGTTCCGGTTTCGTCCTTCTTTCTGAAGCAGATCATCACCTGCGCTAGATGCCTGAGGAAGGTTCCTCCTTCAGGAGGTGAGGGGCGAGGCGTGTTCTGTCGTCTGGGCCTGCAGGAGGCGACAAGCGAAACGTCACGGGCAGAGCATGCCTGCCACAGCTTCCCGACAAGATGCTGAAGCTGCTGTATTCTGCTGAGGGTGTCCTTGCTTCTTACGCCATCGTCGATGAAGAGCTTCGCGAGATTCCGCGCCACTACCAGGCGGACTCGTTCGTCGCCGTTCACTATATTGCAGGCTTCTTCGACGGCCTGCGCTGCCTGGTCGGTGTTGAAGGCGGACACAGCGATTATCTGGTCGAGTCCTTTTGCGGGGTCTATATGATTGGCTTTGAGGAGGTTTGTGGCAAGCTTCAGGTCGAGTAACGCTTGCTCTTCCCTGTAATTGCCGCAATTCAGCATGACGGCCTTCCCGTCGAACCCGTACTCTTCCTGTGGAAGTTGACAGTTGCAGAGCAAATTGTAGAGTAACCGATCAATGAATCGTTCCCCGTCACCATACAGCAGGCTGAAGGTTCCAAGCTCTACTCCACCTGCGAGCAGACTATCAAGTTCCAGGATACCCGTGGTCAGTCTCGGCTTCGCCTGATCTTCTCGAAGAACCTGGACGCCGCTACGGAAATCCACATGCATCAGAAGACGCCGTCCACCCTGCGTGGAATGAAGTAGAGCCTATTGTTCGCCTCGATGACGGCGCCTGTGGCCTTCACCGATCTGCCCAGCAGCTTCTCTCGAATGTCAGCTAGCAACAGTTCCCTCGCACCTGTTCGGGCATTGGTCGGCTGTAATGGTTCAAGCCTGAAGTCGCCCATCATAAAGCCGCTGAGCGCCTGGGAGAGAACCTCCCTTGTTCTCCCTCTTGCTTGGTGATGCTTTCGCTCGATGAAACGCTGCGCACCGTAACTCAATCGAAGAGAGTGCCTATCGTAGAAGACACATGATGGTGGAAAGGTAAGCTCAAGATCGTACCTATACGACTTGAGGACGACAAGCGGTCTCTCCTCCGGGTTGACATCGATGCTGTGAACCTTCTGCCAGAAATCCGGTAGACTCAAGTCGTATGCTGGAACCACAAATTCTCCAGCCTTCTTGAATTGGAGATCGACGACGCATCCGAGTTCGCCATACGGGGCGAAGACCGCATTCTTTCGGTAGTTGAGCATCGCCCTCTTGATCGCGTTTGGTGAAGCCCCCCTTTGCCTACGCCACTCAACATAGTCGAGGACACTCTCGAATACTTCCGCGCAGGGCACGGCATCGACCAGGAGCTGCCTCTCCTCCGTGGCGCGGACTTTGATTTTGAATCCTACGTGGAGCTTCGCGCTTTCGGCTCTGTACAGGGGAATTGGATCCTCAGTGAGGTAGAGGTTGTTTATCTTCGGAAACCCGGTGGCGCTTTGGATTCTGATTTGGATGAGCTTCTCCGCGAGCCTGGCTAGGTCTCTGCGGTCTTCAGGTTTCGACAGGTCGAGCTTCTTGGTTTCAGCGCCGAATGTGCCTTGCGGTGTCAGGTTGTTCGGGTGGATGATCCTTGATTCGTTCAGGTCAACGACGATTGGGCTTCTGGCGGAGCGGAACTCGTCAGGATCCTCCGCGTAAGCCTCTATGACTTCGATCTGGTCTGGAATCTGGAAGGCGAACGATTCAGGGATAGGCCCACGGGGGTAGGTTGGACTCCCCTCTGTGAGCTGAAGTATCTCGCCTATCGTGCGTCCGAGTAGCTTGCAGGCGAGGTACTGTGAGAAGACAACGTTCATCGAGCCGGACGCGTCGGCGAGTCTGCCTGCGATTCTCACTGCCGGAAACAGTTTGTCTTCGTGGCCGTTGGGGCATCTTCCGTCGAATGCTACACGTCCACATGTCTCGCATCGTTCGACGAGGCCAGAGCTTCCGCTGATCTGTGAAAGGGTTCCCTGGAGCGTGATGCGGCAGCTCCCCGTCGCACGCTTGATGTCCCCGATCACTGGGTGCCATACATACTTGTGCGGGTCTTCGTTGGCCAGATAGCCTATTGACGACCGTTCCGTCACCACGAGCAGTAGGCTCTTCTCATCGAACTCGTGGACGTAGCAGTCGTTGAACTCGAAGACCGCGTCGTGAAAGAAGAGCGGGTATGGCTTGTAGCATATGAATGGCACACGGAATGTGGCATCCTCACAGATGCCGAAGATGTAGTCTCGCTTTCCAAGCTCGTCCTCTTTCTGTTTGCACTTGATGATGACTACCCTTGCCTTCACTGTCGAGTAGGTTCTTGGCAGTAGCTCAGAGAGGCTTGCAGCCTTGACCTTCTCGACATGCTGCCCTTCGAGGCTTCCCATAGAGGCCGAGGGCAAAATGTAGGACATGTGGCACGCCTACTCTTCACGACGCGACTTCGGGGTGGCATCTTCGATCCCTCTCTCGGTGATCTGCAGGTACGTCTCAGACTCCGGGAGATATGGTGAATCTATCACCCTTGCAGAACGTAGGCCGCCTGAGGCTTTCTTCAGCATAATCCGGTGTGTCGAAGCATGCGCGAGTATGTTGCCCCCGGCGGGCCTGGTGGGGTCTCCGAAGAATGCTTGAGGGTTCGCCTGAACCTGATTCGTGACAACAACAGCAAGATTCAGCGCCTGCGCGAGACGTGTGAGCTTGTGAAGATGCGAGTTCAGCTTCTGCTGACGTTCGGCCAGAGTCTCGCGTCCGATGTACTCGCTTCTGAAATGCGAGAGGACGGAGTCGATGATGAGGAGTTTGATGTTCTCGTCTTGACACATCTTGAACGCGTGATCCACCGCCATGACTTGGTGGTCGCTGTTGTAGACGCGGCCACACATTATGCCCTCCAGTATCTTCTCAGGCTGAAGCTGCATTCCCTGAGCCATCTGGTAGACCCGTTCGGCTGAGAACGTTCCTTCGGTATCGATGAAGAGAACCTTCCCTTCTAGTCCTCCGTCCTTCTGAGGTAGCTGTGTAGTGATGCTCAGCTTCATGCAGAGTTGACTCTTCCCGGTTCCAAACTCGCCAACAAACTCAGTAATCGCCTGAGTCTCTATTCCGCCCCCCAGCAGCTTGTTGAGGTTGTTCGAGCCTGTGGCAAGTCTGAGAAGGGTCTGGCGTTTATCGTAGAGTTGCTTGGCGGTCACGAAGCCTGTATCGATTTGCCGGCGGGCAGCCTTCACGATCTTGCTGGCTACGCTCGCGTCCAGGCTCGTTTTGTCCATGAGTTCTCTGATTGGTGCGACCGCAAGTGCCATGATTGAATCGAAGCCGGCCTCTCTTAGTTTTCCTGCAGTTACTGTCCCGACGCCATCGAGATCCTGAATATCTACAATTTCCTGATCCAATGCGACCGGACTGAGGCTCCGTCTTGAGCATTACTTAACAAGAAAGGGAGCAACGGCGAAACTGAGAGTGTCGAATGTAACTGAGCGAGTGGGCGACTGTAGCTTCATTTGCAAATTGGTTCAGTACACCGAGTCGTGACATGTCGCATCACGCCCGTTTCCCACAACGTAAACTCTTCCATCTTCTTCCAACTTGAGTATCGGAAGCTCCTCGAATATCGAGTCAATCAGAAGTTGTTCATCTTTAGGACCCCAAATATCCCTCTTTGCCAATCGGAGTCGCTTGATTTCCCTAATGTCTCATTGTTTGAAGTGACAAGGTCGATTGGGCGCAGATAGACTCTAAAGTGTCAGTGTCACCAATCATTGCTCATGCCGAAGAAGCAAGTCGACAGAAGGAGCCTTCGGAAGATCATACGAAAATTCCTCGAACAGGGCCCTCTTCCTCAAAACAAGCTGGTCGCCGGACTGACTCAACGCTACGGACTTGACGAAACATCAATTGATCGCTCAGTTGAGAAGTTGGTCGAATCTAGGCGGATTCAGAGAGTACCTCATGTTGGCCTAAGACTGAAGCCTAAGAAACTGATCAAGAAACATCGGAAAAAGACCCGCGAAGCCAAGCTGGTGTCCTGGCATTATGAGCGAGGCGACGAACGAAAACTCGAGGCCTTGGGTTCAGAGTGGTTCAGGAAAGATGGTCTGCGAAGACTCACGGAACAACCCACTTGGAAAGCAAGCAAACTTGGAACGAGGTTGAAAGGGATATACGCTTTGTATAGAACGAAGGGAAATGTCAGAACAATCTACTACGTTGGCAAAGCCCAGCAGCTTCCTGGCAGGGTTCAGCAACATCTGAAGGATGAATTGAGAGGAAAATGGGACGAGTTTAGCATGTATGGAACAAAGGACAAGCGTATCGCCGCAGCTCTTGAGACAGTCTTGATCAAAGTGGCAAGGCCTGAGGCAAACAGACAGAAGAAGAAAGTGTCCTTGGGAGTTGACCTACGTCGTACGATCGCTGCCTACTACAAGGAAAAAGCGAAAAGTGTCTGAGATTCAACATGACCGAGCAACTGGACAGAGCGCAATGACTGACACTGGTACATTGATGCGCGACCATCAGCTAGCTGGATGAAATATGCTCTCCACATTCCTTGCAGAACTTGCTGTCTCCGGGTATGAGCGCTCCGCATCCTGGGCAGTCGATCCTCGCCATCACGTCTGAGGAAGCAGTCTTCGTCATCCGGAGCGAGTCATCCTTCTGGATCTCAATAGTAACACAATCCCCTTTCTTCAAGCCAACGCGCTTGACCCACCGAATCGGTAGTGAAACTGTGAATGTGGAGTATCCGACTCTTTGCACTCTTCTTACATCGATCAAAGGAAGTCCCGCAGGATAGTCCTTGTTCGAACAGATATTTCTTGGCCCTCCGCGGTCAAAGAGCAATGGGGGCCTGTTCTTGGGAATTGTGCTTCTTGTTGCCGGAGCATTTCTGTGCGCCGGGGTCAATTGCCAAGTTACTTAACTTACCGAGGCCCACTATGCCGCCTCAATAGCTGGTCCTTGCTCTGACCACTCTGAGAATTGCCATAACGCGACTCTTGGCCCGCAAGTATCTTGCACGCCCTGTGAGAATTGTTCGTCTTGGGTAGCGATGAACAGCTGCCTCGAGTTGCTGAGTTCCTTGATCAACTTCACTAGATCGTCCTTGTGTGATTCGTCAAAGCTTTGCGTTGGATCGTCCATAATGATAGATGAGAGTTGAGTAAGCATCTTCTGCGCGTGGGCAAGGAATAGGGAAATCCCGACAACGTTCATCTGAGCACTGCTAAATCTCGTCGGCACGTAAGTGCTAATCGTTTCATCTTTGCTGACAGCTCTTACGTTGTAGATGAGCGGTTTCCTCGGGTCTGGTTCTAGATGTATCTTGACAAAGTATGGGTGTCCTGAAATTGAGGTGTAGTATTCGTTTATTGTGTCCTCCAACGACCCGAGTAGATCTGTGACAGAACGTTCGAGATGGGTTCGAAGGATTTCGGAAATGGATGCGAGGCTTGCCTCGAGGTGGGTGATCCTACCTAGGCGTTTTTCGAGATCCTTTGCAACAGTCTCGATTCTGGGTATCTCCTGCTCGAGTTTCTTTAGCTCTTGCATTCCAGTAAGGTACTCCGTTACGTCCTCCAGCTCGTCCAGCCGTTGCGAGATTAGGTCGATTCTCTTGGATTCTCCTAATTCGGATTCAATAGTGCGTAGTTTCTCTAGTTCCTTTTCAGCGAGTGATAGGAGTTCCTGTCCTTGGGCGGTTCTTGACACCAGTTCTTGAAGCTTGGCAGAAGCATTGCCTTGCATGATTCTTGACTGTTCGATGATCTTCGTGCGTTCGTTGATGGCTTGCACCTTCGCTTCTGTTACAACTTGCTGTCTGTTCATGAAGTCGATTCTCTGATCCAGAGCTTCCAAGACCTTGGCCAGTTGATCAGCGGTCTCCAGTTTTTGACCCGCTATGCCCTCAACCTGAATGATTACTTGCTGCATTTGAGCGTCTAGCTTCGTTCGCTCCGAGGAGAGACGATTGTAGGCGACGGTTTCAGCTTCGAGCTTGCGCAAGTCTTCTCTTGTTTTTGTCAGTTTGGCCATCGCTACTTCGGTTTGTTTCGAGAGTTCGTCCAGAGATTGTAGGCGAAGGTCTTTAACAACCTTCTCTAGTTCGATTTCTTGAGAGCATACAGGGCACACGTTCGGTTTGGTCGATTCCAAGTAGTCTATTGCAATGGCCACAAGCTGTTTCTGTTTTGAGAATGTGTTGATTTCGGCTTGTAGTTCTTTGAGGCTATTCTTGAGATTCTCTGACATTGATTCCTGAGCGTTCGAGTCTCCTACCGTGGATTTCACGTTCGAGAGCGTGTCCTTGAGCTGGTTAAGTCTCAGGTCGAGTGTGCGGACTGACTTAGCTGGTTCTTCGAGCGACTGTCTCTTTTTTTCCATTCCACCAAGTTCGTTTGTCAGGGTCTTCAGTTCTGCTTCCAGAGTCTGCTTTCTATTTGTGTCTTCAGATTTCTCTGCGCCGAGTTGCATGATTGCTTTCTCCGATGATCCATATTGTTCCAGAGCGGCGGAGATCGTTGTTCGTTTTTCTCGAAACGAGGCAGCTGTGCTTATTCGTGATCGGTCTAGTTTGAGACAGTCATTTTGCAGAGTTACGATCGTGTTCTGGGTTTGGTCGATTTTCATGTCCTCTGCAACCAGGGGGGGTTCCCATCGTTGCCCGAGTTCTTGCCCGACCATCGACAGCTCCTTGATGACTCTCTTTAGATCAGCAGTTACTGCCTTTTCTGATAACCGATCTTTCCAGCCTATCGTTTCCAGTTTTTCTCGTTGTTTAGTCAGCCTCTCTCGGCTAGCGGCCGCGACCTGCACCTTGTCCCTTTCGAGTGACGATCTCTGCTGCTCCAATCTCTTGAAGCTGGTCGTAAGTCTACGTTTGATGTCGAGTGCTTCTGCGAAGTCGCGTACCTCAAAAGTTCCCAGTATCTTGTCTATGGCCCGGCTTCGGTCTTTCGGGTCAGCAGTCAGTATCTGTCTTAAGGAATCTTGGTGGAGATGAAAAAGCGTAGCTGGATCCTCAACGGAGTCGAAGACCGTCTTCATTAGCATCGACTCGGCTTTTTCGTCTTTGAGAATGTCACCTCCGGTCTCCACGTCAAGTGTTGACCCACCTCGCCCGGTCGTTTTGCCCATTTTCCTTGTCCTGTTGACTCTCATCTCGGAGCCATCATCGGAAACCAGCGAGATCTCTACACGAGCCTTCTTGCCCTTGTGGAATAGGTTGACGAGTGCGTCTTCTCTCGCGAAGTCTCCTCCAGTGAAATAGAGGAGTTGACCGGTAAGACACCATTCGATGGCTTGGAGGAAGCTTGTTTTGCCCAGGCCGTTTCGTCCTTGGAGAAGCACGATCGGTCTTCTGTTATCGAAAGTGAAATCGAGTTGCTCGTTAATTCCTCTAAATCCTTCCAGCGTCATTTTCTTGATCTTGAGCAACACTATTCACTCTCTATTGCCGCTAGCATCTCTTCTAGAATGCCCTTCACTGCTTCGGCTCCTCCTTTTTCGTAGGTTTCAGCAAGTTTGTTCAGAAGTTCTTTGTCTTCTGCTCTAGGGAGTTTTGCAGCTATTTGGGAGATAACGCGGCGAAAAGATGAGCTCATGAAAGCTTCACCTTTTTCCTGAATTCTTCCCAGAGTGCTGGGTTCTTAAGTGTTCCCAAGGTTCCTTCGTGATGTTCCAGAACGTAGTCCAATGTAACCTCAGGGTTGCCATTCGAAGCAGCAAACTTCAAACATTCGTGGAGTTGTTGAAGGGTACCCCTCATGTTTCCATCCTTCAGAAAAGAAACATAACGGATCACATCTGGTTGCAATGGCCATGTAGGGTATCCCGGCATTCCTGTTCTGAAGTGGTTCATGTAATCAGCCGCGAGCGCTAATGTCTCGTTTCCGGTAACTTCCAGAGCTAGGACATCCACGCGGTGAGCTGAATCCAAGGGAGCTATTTTCAGAAGGTGTTGTGCTGCCTGTGTATCAAGCTTCATCTCGGAATCAGGATGTAGTGTGACAACCGTGACTACTCTGCCTATCCCTGCCTCAAGCATGCGTTTCATATCTAGGCAGAACTCCCCGATTCTTCCTGCTGGGAAAGGCATTATCGCGTCCTCAAGCTGGTCAAGGAAGACGAAGTTATCCTTGAAGCCGCCTTGGAAAAGCATCTCCAATAGGTTTGCATAGACGCCGATTTGGTCTAGTCCGCGTGTCTTGAACTTGGCTATTCTCTCAGGGAGCTCCGCTGGCTTTGTCAAGTATAGACTGAAGAATTGTTCCAGAAACAAAGGATTCAGCCGGTTTCCGAGGGATGAAACCCAGCCAGCTATTGTCTTTGACAGTCGCTCTGGTGTCGCGACATGCGTGTACAATGTCAGAGGAAGCCTTTCTGGTGGCCGTGGATATGCGTTGAACATTGTCTCAATACTTTCAGGGGATAACCTGACGTCATTTCGTTCTATTGCAAATTTCGAAAGTAGTCGACGGGTGACTTCCCACAGATAGTTTTGCTCATGCCACTTCGTCACTATGGCGAGAGCTAGGTCGGTTGGCTTGTCCTTTGGATTGCATCTGACGAGCACGCTTGTAGTGTGTGGAACGGTGCTCAGCTTTCGCCATTCGTTCACGATGAGTGCGGACTTGCCGATTCCTTTATCGAATTTCAAGCCAGCAACGTAGATCATGGCTGTCCTTTTTTCGATTTTGTCTCTTAACGCGGAGACCTCTTCGCTGAGTATTTCCTCTGTGAAAATAGTCCCGTTGACTCTTATGTCAGCCTTGTTCGGGTCCACTGTCGCTACTTGTGGAAATGGATTTTCTTTCAACGAATAAGTGACATAGTCCTCGGTCATGTGCTCCTCTCATCCATTTTGAGGTACACCATGTATTGTCCTCTCGGCGTTCTGGGCGGTAAACTCTTTAGCATTCCTGCGGAGTCGCGACTGTAGGGCAGGCTTCCGCCAGCAGCCAGGAGAAGGTACTTCTCATCTTTCTCCATTAGCCGCGCAGCAAGTCGATCGAATACTTTGTCGGACATTCGCAATGTGTAACACACCTTAGTCCTCAGATCAGAGTAGAAAACGGGTCTTTTGGGAACATAATTGGTGGTTTTGAGGTATTCATTCCAGATCGTGTCTTTGAATAAAGCAAAGTCTGGTACGTTCCGGTCAATTACGACTCTCCTTCTGGCTATCGTAGTGTGCAACGGAAAAACCGCATCGCTAGCTTGAGAGCTTTCATTATAGCTTATCTTACTTGCCATGAATACTCTCTGCATTCTTTGTCCACCAACAGAGTCGGGAAACCAATTCAATATGCCCAATTGTGATGTGAGGTCTCTTACAATATCAAATGTCCAAGTGTCAACATTGATGCTATAACGTTTGGCATACTCAGAATATTGGCCTCTCAGCTTCGTAGTGGGAAGCACCACCTCGCACCCCTTTGAAGAGTTGATGGCGAAGATGACCTGCTGGAAGCTGGGGTAGGTTCCAAGGAGAGCGTCTAGGAGTACGGCATCTGTTTCAACTCCTTCAGAAGCCATGCGCAGCAGAAGCTTCCCCTTCTCAGTAAGTTGACAAACCCCAGATTCATGTTCGATAAGGCCTGTCTGCCTACAGAGAGTCTCAGAAAAATAGACGAGCCGCGCAGACTTTTTCAGCCTCGCTGTGAAAGGGTTTCCGCGACCGACAGCACGCGCCTTTTCAACTTCAAAGTATCTTTTTCTTTCGGCAAGCTTTGTTTCAGCAGCCTCCCTGGAGTATCCCGTCTTCACGGTCTCCAACAGGTCAAGGATGTATTCGATGCGCTTTACAAGCGGCACGCGCCTATTTCCGAGAATGACCGGCAACCTTGTCCCATCTCCCCATAAGAAATTGATAGTCCTTGTAGACAGAAGACGGTGAATTTCTCAAGTCATTGACAAAGTCAGTATCCACTTTACGTTGAAGCTCCTGGAAGGAGCGCCTCAATACTGCTTCGCTATCTGGCAATCTAGAAAGTATGAACTCAACAGGTGGGTGGCTTGGATCTATGACTCTTACACCAAAAGATAGACCATAGACATGGCCGCTGTCGCCAGTGTCCTGCGTTGACATGAAAATCCCCCTCATCTTCAGAAGGCTTCCAGATCGGTTTGCAGCTAGTGCATAGTCAAGTATCTTTGAAGCGAAATAATGTACAAGTTCGATCCCGGTTAGCAGCGACTTACGCTTCTTACACTCTATCAGGAATATTGTATCACGATACGAGAATGAGGCATCAAACTGGTAGGCCAAGCCAGATATAGTCGGCATTTGAAGGGTCAACCGCGGCGGGTTGGCCTTCAGTCCTTCAATCTTCTCATGCAAGTAGACCAGTCGAGCTGTCTCCTCCTCGAATTCATGACCCGCGGAAATCCTGTCCTTGCCTTCAGATTGGGAGGATTTCACAACCAGCTCATATAGGGCGCAGATCAGCCCCTCCAGCATGCAATCCCACTTTGAATTACAATTGCTCGTGCTGTCCTTAGAACCTTTCGCGAGTCGCGAGCTCTCAATAACCTGAACAGCCTGGTATGTCTCGGAATTCAATGACTTTGTTCCAAATCGGTTAGGCCTTAGGCGACATACTATCAGCTACTTAACTTCAACGAGCGAACCACATTTTGGGCAGTGCCAACCGTCGCTCTCTCGTTGGAGTTGCATGAAGGCTCCCTCCCAATGGCACTTCGTGCATCTTTCTTCGGCGGTCTCCTCTTCCTTCACTGATGCGCTCTCCTCCGACTCCGCTTCCACTCTCTTGATAAGAAAGAGAAGACGTCCACGCAATTGTGACTCTTCATCCACTTCCCATTTGCCTTGAAACTCATTGTTTTCTGGATCAAATCCTAGCTCGACAAGGAGCCAGCCCGGCAACTGAAGGGAGAACGAAGCTGAGTCTTCACGATTCAGGTCCTGCCATTCGTCAATTCTGTCGTCTACTCTAAGATCCGCTCCCTCTTTGCCTAGCACATAGAGCACCTGCGAAATCTTCTCAGCGGATCCAAAGTACTTGGCTGCAAGTGTCTTCAGACTGACACCCGACCGGTACTCATTCGTCAATCTCTTGTCTCTTCGCTTCGCGGTCGCCGAGAACGTTTCAGAAGTCAACTTCACTCCGTCTTACGAATCATTTTCTTCGCACATATATTGATCTTGGTGTCTCAGCTATTCGAGCATCAACTCGCGACTTGGGTGACCTAGAAACCAAGCATCTTTTTGAACCATGAGACGGTAGGTGACTCTGATGAAGGTCGTCAAGTTTCCCGATCTCATCACGTTTCCTGATGGCACCAAGGTTCGGCCAGCATCACTATCTGACCGCTTGAAGGATGACCAGTGGCGGCAGTTTGGACTCTATCTTGACGAGAAGTGGCATCCTTCCTGGCCGTCCGAGATAATCCCATGGGAGGACTTTGGGTTACCGAAATCGAGTACACAGGCGGTTGATCAGATCCTCGCTGCATTCAGGCGCGCTAAGGCTGGACAGCACGTCGAGGTCGGTTGCTGGGGAGGTCACGGAAGGACAGGCACCGTACTTGCATGCATGGCTATCTTGGCAGGCGTTCCAGCCAAAGATGCTGTCGCGTGGGTACGTGGGAACTATGATACGGAAGCCGTGGAAGGCCGCAAGCAGGAGGAGTGGGTGCTTTGGTTTGCCGACGAGGTCAAGCGGCGTCTTGATTTGGCAGAAGAGAAACATCGATAGTCAAGGGGGAGTCTCCTGGTCAACATCTTGGCTGTGAAGCACTTGGTGCGGACGACTAATTTTGGTATGATTTCGGGAATACACGCGAAAAATGGCGACATGTGAAGTCTGTGTTTCATCATCCCATACCGGTGCGGTTGCCTTTTCCGTGTTGCTGTGTTCTTCTGTTTCATCCTCGTCCTTGATGTCGAGGCTAGTCGGACTTGCTGATGACCGCTTCTCCGGTCGGCAGCGGGCCGACGTAATGCCATCCCCGATTGAGCCACCGTTTGACCGCAGCCATGGCGACAGCCTTCTCCTTCTGGGGCACCCGTCCGCTGTTCGCAGCTGTTGGTTGCGCGCTGCCTTTCTCCGCTGCTAGCTCCTTCACTTCTATCGTCGATGCAAGATCCAGGTCTGCGAATTCCTTCTCACCACTCCATGCTCGTCACTTATGCCTTTGAAGACCTTGCGAAGCCGGTGCGGGCCTAATGTGGTACCTCTGCAGTTTCAGTTCCTCGGCGGAGAGGAGGTCGAGCCGCTTTGCGAGGTCGGTTACCATCTTCTCGAGGTCAAGTCCGTGGCCCGGATAGAGAAACTGCCGGAGAGTATCCTCCCCGCCGTCGCGTACATTCCGACGCGTCGGCTCTACTGGGTAATCGCCGATGGTCGGTTGATTCCACCGCACGCTTGACTCGGAACTAAACCGAAAGATGCGGCTCGATCTGTCTGTACGCCTGTTCCAGGGATTTCTCGTCGGGCGGCCGCCCGCGGCGCGCCTTCCAGTCGACCCTGTGTCCGGCAAGGGCATGCACGATCATGTGGTCTGCTCCACCCACAATTGCGGAAGCAACCGCCAGGTTGCGCACCTGCGTCGAACCGACACCGTACCTGACCCGTGTTCCCTTTCCCGAAGTTCTCTGCGGGCGGAGACCGAGCCGTATGCTGAGTCTAGCGTAGGCGTCATGGACAGCCCCCTCCGTCAGCGGCCTCCGATTTGTGGTGTACGGTGTCGGTATTGTTGGCCAGATGTACGGGCTCTGCGGGCCGGGCCAGCCTCCAAACGAAAACCAGTCGCGGAGCGCATCGCAGGCATCTTTCCCGATGTAGCTGATCCACCCGCCTCCTCCAGCGTGCTGGAAACGGAGCGGGACAAGGTTGGCGCCCTTCCGAAGGGGGCCCGCTATCTTCAGCCCCATGTTGTTTCCGACCTGGAGCAACGCACGCAGGGTGGAGAAGCTCTGGAACTGAACCAGAAGCATCGACCTGGTTCGCGGGTCATCACGGCAGGCTTCAATCATGTTCTTGAACGTCTGTTTGTCGAGAAACCTCTCAACATGCGGACTGCCTGTTCTGGCTCCGCGAGTCCAGGAGGGGGAAAGCTTCGGAAGCGGGCATCCGTGAAACGCGAAGTATTCCCGCACCGTCGAGAGGTAGTTCAGCTTCGTGCTCCTCGTTCCCTTCAGGCTCCCTACCCACCGCTCCAGGATCTCGAGTATTTCGAGGCGGCCTTTCGGGGTTCGCGCTAGGGCGAGCAGACGGGCGGGGGACTTTCCTGAAAACTCGCAGAAGCGTTCCAGCATGCGGGGCCCGTGATCTCTGGCACGTTTCAAAGCTGAGAAACGCCACGCACTGCGATTTCAACTCGGAGCAATAAAACGTCTACCACGATACTCTGTAGATCAAAACCCGAGCAAGCATAGAGCAGGCATGGCTGGCAGCCATTCTGTGAAATGACGGGGTCGCTTCCCGGCGGGCCCGCCACACCATTTCAAATAGACCGCGCGCGCCGCTTATACCGGGCATCCGGTTTGGAAAACGCAGAAGAGCGGTCGAAGACCGTCCGGGCACTGGGCGATTTCAACCTTCTGGCGTTGCGATACGCTGGCTACACGAGCAGCGAGATACGGGCGTTCGGCGACCCGTCACAACTGTCCGAGGAACGTGTGCAAGAGTTGCTTCATGCAAAGATGCTCGACGCGCTCGGCAGATGGGCGAGCCGAGAAGTGGACGCTGGCAGAATCAAACTTAGCAAACTGTGATTCTGGAGCAGGCAGCCGTGTCCGACCCGACCCACGTGACCTTCAAGGACTTCAAGGAATGGGCGAAGAGGTATCTGCCCGCGGACAGCCTGGTGCGCGAAGCGTTTCTGGCCATACCCGACGACCTGCCGCCCGAACTCGGTCTGCCGAAGCTCGAACTGCTGAACGGGATGGTCAGGCGGGAGCTATCCCGCCGCAGGTAACTTCACCACGACTTGTCCATCTGGAAGCGTTGACACGAACTCGGCGCCGTGGGACAAAGCGTCGGACAGGCCGCTGACCGGCACAACTTTCTGCCGGCTCCCGCTGCCGTTCACGCGGGAGTTCGCGTTCGCGTTCTTCTTCTCGACCAGTTCCTGCACTCTCTCAGGGGTTAATGCGGAGAGGTCTCCGTGCGCGGCTATCTCCTCGTCCGTGTAGCCCGCGTACTTGAGTTGCAGGCGATTGAAGATCGCGACCGCCCTGTCTTCCGAAAACTCCTTTGGCCGTCTTGTTGTCAGGCACGCCTCGTCCGCTCTCGCGTACGCATTCCGGAGTTCCTCCCAGGTCTCCTCGTCCAAGTCCTTGTTGAGCGTGTACACAGCTTCGATGTCGCCCGCATGCCCCATCCAGAACACCCGGTAGTCCCGGAGGATGAGCTTGTCGCCTTCGGCCCGCATCATCCGCACATCGAAGTACCGCCTCAGAATGTAGGGGCGCCAGTCGTACCCGGCTTTCCGGATTGCGACGCGTATCAGGTCGCCGATGTTTGTGGTTCGTATGTGCTTACCAGCGAGTCCATACTTGTCGGGGGTTATTATCGGGCTGTCCGGTTTGAGCTGCTCCGCCGGAACCATGTAGCGGCTCCACTTGCCGTTACTCCACTTCTTCCGCGTCTTGACGTGCATCCTCTCCTCCAGGTACGCTTGGAGGTATTCGCAGCCCTCCTCGCTGAGGAAGGTCGCGTAGTCGTTTCCGGTCTTGCTGACCGTCCCGCGGACGACGAGTCTTGTCGGAATCCGCTTGAATTCGACGCGCCCGTTCTCGATGGTCATCTCCGGGAGATCTTCCACCT
>Ga0116138_1000118_pt1 | contig 51772 bp, 55 predicted proteins | sample June2015DPH_20_1_2_FD_88971 | JGI IMG/M metagenome (GOLD analysis project Ga0116138, IMG submission 88971) | Peatland microbial communities from SPRUCE experiment site at the Marcell Experimental Forest, Minnesota, USA - June2015DPH_20_150 | ecosystem: Environmental > Terrestrial > Soil >... | reverse complement strand
TTGCGCGTTGAATCACTTCGTACGGAGCTTCTTTCTCGAAGGCCTTGTACAACGTAGCTATGTGAATATTCAGTCGGCCTCGCCTCTCATCCTCTTTGTGGAAGAAATCAAGAATCTGTTCAGACAATTTTCGAAGATCGACCATTAAACTCTAGACCCCTCGATTCGGCGTTTCTCTATGCATCGTCACCCAGTAAACAATTCGAACCCTGACCTTTGAGTGCGGGGTGCGGGTGGGATGCTGGCCACGCTGCCAGCATTAAGAACCTCAAGGAACCCTAAACCTACTTGGCGCCGAGTTCGCGTTTCTTCCATCTAAGGTTGTGGCCGTGGCATTTCCTGCATCGGCTTGAGGGGCCTGGGTTTCGTGCGCCACAGTCCCTGCAGACTTTGTAATGCAACCTAATCTTTTGCGCGAGTTGCTTCTTCACGACATCAGTAATGGGCATTGAACTGTCCCTTGAATTGAGTTCGCTTGGTGAAGCGAAAAGAGACATATATACAGTGCGTTGCCCGCAAGGAATCAACTCGTCAGTGCCGGGGAGAGTTGGTTCGGACGGAAGATTCGCTTGAAGTAGTGGCAGCGGAGGTAAATGCTTGTACGAAGTGCCGGCTCTGCGAGACAAGAAAGAACGCCGTCCCCGGTGAAGGAGCCAAGAAGGCCAAGGTGATGTTTGTGGGCGAGGCCCCCGGTGGGGAAGAGGACATCCAAGGTCGCCCGTTTGTTGGTGCGGCTGGAAGACTCCTCACAGAGCTTCTGGGATCAATTAACCTGAAACGCGAAGATGTCTATATCACCAACGTTGTCAAATGCAGGCCGCCAAACAACAGGCCTCCTAGAAAAGACGAAACAACCGCTTGCAGGCCGTACTTAGACCGGCAGGTTGTCTTAATCCGACCCCAAGTTGTCTGCCCAATGGGCAACTCCGCCATCCGAGCATTCATCGATTCGGAGAAATCTGTCACAGGATTGCACGGGATACCCTTCGATGAAGGGCCCATAACCTACTTTCCCATGTACCATCCAGCCGCCGCCCTCTACACTGCCAGCTTGAGGCAGGTGATGGAAGAAGATTTTAAACAGTTAAAAAGATTACTGAACACTCTACCTTAAGGGGTTAGGTGTGGTATGCGCCAGTGGCCCGCACTGTACTTCGTGGCCTTAACCCAGGATCCACCTAGCTTCCAGCAGGTAATTACGTGATTACTCTTGTTGATTCGCTATGTGTGAAGTCTCCGAGAAATGTGGTTATGGTGGTAGTAATTCATGCCCGCATGTTTGGCATGTTTCTGAATCATCATCCTTTGAGAGGGGGTTGCCGCATGTTTCGCAGACCTCGTAGCGTTCATGGGTGTACACGTCGAAGTGTTCTTGCGTGGTTGTTTCACCTCCCTATTGTCTAGGTTTCCAGTTTGGACACGCACTATTGTCGCATAGCGGGCAAACGTCTGGGTGAGGCATTTGGAGACGCGAAGCAAGCTGGGGATATTGATTCTTGAAGGCCACAAGTTCGGAGGCTTTTGCGTTTATCGCTCGGATGAGGAAACGCGGGCATTCCATTGTCTCGCTAATTGAAGAGACCCAAACACTCCTTTCCGCATTGGGTTTGTAGAGGCAGGCTTGAATGATTTTCTGGATCTTTATCCTATCTGCTCCGGTGGCCTCAAGCGTGACAGAATTACCAGAGGGGTCTACAAGCTCACCATCCATTACACCATTTCCAATCCTTTTCTCAAATCCTTGAGGCGGAAGTAAACAGCCGTGGTTCTCTACGAGTTCTTTGACCCCGCCTAGGAACGCAAGTCGATGAAGGATCTCGAAGATACGCCTGCTCTCCAATGGGAAGGCTTTGGGTATGAATGCAAGACAGACCAGCATCGGCGCGAGACGAGAGGGTGACGGCAGCTTCGAAATCACTTCTTCTTCAGCTCTTTGAACCATGTGACATTTTGTCTCTCTGAGTATGTCCAGAGTTGAGGCCGTATCCATCCTCAGATCGTGCAATTCACGGCTCTCCACGTTCGTCACCGCCTAATCGCGCTTCGGAATTGCGCGGAGTAGGAGTTGTAGACTTCCACAAAACCCGCAAACCCGTGACTTATGATCACCAAATTCACAAGTCACGAGATTTTCAGCAGTAATATGGCTGAAGCAACTTAGGCATGTTGCAATAGTACGTCCGAATTGCTCAGTATTCTTGGCACAGCCGTAGTGATAAGCAAAGTCGTTCAGATAGAACAGGTTCCGCAGAATAACTCGTCCGCAAGCACCGCATAGCTTCTTCTCCACAAGCTCTTGCATGGTTCGATTAAATGAACCAAATACATATAAAGGGTTAGATTAAATTAACTGATAGTAAATTAAACCATTGAGGGCATATTCGTGGCAAGAAAAGGATATGCAATTGAAGGTCAGTACCCAAGTCGAATCCTAAACCTACTGTCTGAGGAGAAGCCGGGCATTAGGTGGTCAGAAATATGGCGACGCTCGGGCATCAGCAAGCCGACGTTAGCCAAATACCTGAAACTACTGGTTGGCAACGGATATGTGCTACAAGAGGATGGATTCTACAGAGCGAACCCAAGTCACGAGATTCCTGCCGTAGAAGGCAGAAGAGCATTCGAGACTGCTTACAGAAACAGGATAGATGACATAAACAAATGGACACACCAAACCAACGAAGAAAAGGGTATTGATGAGTCCCTTGAGACCATGTCCGATCCAACTCGTCTAAGAGAGTTTGTTGGTCGTCAGATCGCAAGAATCTCAGTTCAATTCATAATTGCACTTGACGAGATCGTAAGAATCCACAAAAGATCCGCGGCTCGCGAGAACATTGATCTCTTTCTGAAAATTGATGTGATTCCAATGCTCCAAGCATGCGCGAGGGATATTTGGGAACATAGAAATCGAGTGCCGGTGAGATCACTGGATGGATACGTTGCGCATTTGCAAGCAGGAGAGAAATACTTGGAAGAAGAGGAATCTAAATAAACAATATCCTGACTTCAGTTTCATTCTTCTCTGACCGTTGAGTTTCAGTCAGGTTCCCCGCTTAAGTCGCAACTACGAGAACGATTGGCCCGTGATTCAAAATGAAATGTCCCAATTGCGACGTGGATTTACTCGGCCAAGACGGTTTTCCGTTACTACATTGCCTTCGCTGTAACCTTTGGTATGAACTTCAAATGGGCGGAACGATTGTTCCGTTGAAGCTAGATGCTGTCACGAGGATTCTCCATTGACCGAACAGGTTTGCCCAGAATGTATAGGCGGCCTCGGTCACTGGTACAAAGTCGGAGACAAAGGTTACTTCAAGATATGCGAGGTCTGCGGAGGTAAAGGAAGAATCCTCCAAGAAGACTACTGCCCAGCTTGCAAAAGGGAAGGAAAGGTTCCTAGTTTGAATGTGAGGATGTTTCAGGAGTGGACGTGTCAAGAATGCAACGGAACGGGGAGAAAGCGCCGCCCCTAGCCGCCGCGCGGGTAACGTCAACTTGTCGGTTGCTAGGAAGGGTTGCGAATCTGATTTGGGATTCTGAAGGAACTCGCAATTAACGAGAAGAACAAGAATACGTGAAGTGGGTCGAGCCGCTAGTGAGGAGAATCAAACAGTGCTGAGAGATTTTAGGATTGTATCACAGAGGATGATTGCTCTAGTTGCCTCATTTGTGAAATGGTTGGAGGAGATGTAATTTCGTATGTCGTAGTCTGCCCGAACTCTTTTTCGCACTAATTGTCTGAGGTTCTGAGTGATGTCGGGTCTCTTCAAATCCCTTGCTAACTTGTTTCTTACTACAGAGTGCTCATTACTGCACCCGCGAAAAGGCTGAAATAGATTCGGATAGCGTGACCGAACTTTTTCTCTAGCGGAAAGATGAGCTGCGTAGTAGGCACGGCCTATGCAAGTCCGAGCACTTTTCTCATCTGTAATGGGGATTGATTTAGCATAGGCAAGAAAGTCGCTAGGTGCAAACAATCTATTCGTCTTCCATCGTCAAAGTGACCTTGTCGAGTACATTTTCCGGTAAACCCGTCAGTACCTTAAGCGAGATTGCATTCCAAATCTTGATAACTTCGTCATAATGCTTGTTGGCAATCTTATACTCAACAATAAGCGAGTTATCATCATCTTCTTCAGGGTCGGAAAATGTCGTTATCGAATTGGAAAATCTAAGCTTTCTTGTTCTAAGTTCAGAATCAACGGCATTACACAGGTTACTCACAGAGTCAATTAGTTCGGATTCAGAAGCGAACCATGCGACAGCTTGCGCATCTGAGTAATCTGCTAGTCGAGCAGGCAAACGAATCGCATTCCAACTTCTGCTTGTATCAGCTAATGGAAAAATGAATGATTCAATCGAACAGTTCCAGAATCTAGATGGGCGATCTAAAAGACTAACTGAGTGCCATTCTTGAGGGGTTCCGACCTGCACTATTTGATCTGTATAGACAATATGAGACGTTCCCATGTGAGGCACAGGGTAAACGCGAAGATCATTTGAGAACCCAGATGTGTTCACGATGATTGTTTGAGCCTTGGAACTAGTTCCGGTAATCGAACCTGATTGTATCGGGAACACAAGACCATGAACGTAGAGCACCTGCGAGCCTACGAGTTCGTAGCCTTGAATATCGAAATTGGATGTTGTCAATGGCACAACCTCGTCATGAGTGAATATCTGAGATATGAAAATGACCTAGAAGACGAACATATGGTCGATTTCTTAAATAGTTGCCTCATTAACCGTCTCAGAGAGAATGACATTGGAGCCCACTGTACCCGACCCTAGCGCAGTCGAGTTGAACTTTGATACTGTCAAAGAGGGTTGGAGTATATACACAATCAAGGATACGGTCGATGTCGCGCTCAAAGTCAAGCTAATCTTGTTGAAATTCTTCCTTGAAGGACTCGATTCAGAGGGAAATGCCCGCTTTGGAGCGGGGGCAAATATCATCTTGACCACTTCCGTGCCGAAGGAACTCAAAGGTGCGAAAGACACCCAGTCTTACCCAATTCAGGAAATCGCCAACTCCGTAGTTGCTGAAGATATACCGTTCGATACAGTCAAAGAAGAGTGGAACGAATACAAATCGTCAGAGGGAGTTATCTTAGGCGTGAAATTAGTCGTCACGATGGTTTCACGAACTAGCAAATATGATATGAATGGTGACCCAGTGTACTACGTCAAACATCAAGCGGTACAAAAGGCAAAGATTCCCCCCGAAGCTCGCGACAAATTGAAAAATATTCTGGATTCGAGGACTCAATAATTTTCTAACAACTGGGTAGTTACCACAACAACCGACTTTTTACAAGCGGAGATTTTTTTCCTTAGCAACCGAAGAGTTGACGTTACCGCCGCGCGAGTACCTCAAGTAGGACTAGAAGCGGAAGAATCTAGTAGCGTGATGTTCTAGCTTTGGAGACGTGCGCCGCATCGATCGCAAAACCGCTCCGACTTTGGAAACCATATCCCACAACTAGCACAGTATGCTCTTGACCGCCAATTCGACCATGCGTTCCCGGCAATTGTTCCACTAGCAGCACTAGCAACTGTGAGGGCTAGTTGAGCTATAAATTCAGGATTACAATAGAGCGCTGGATGGCTATAGGGAAAGCCTTGCGACCCTGAAACATTGTTTCCACAAACTCGGCAGAACCGGTCACCTTCGTCTAAGACAGTTTGACACGCTCGACAAATTCCCATAATGCAGGCTGATTGTTAACTGCTTTTTACGTTTTGGGGAGCGCGCGTAGAACAAATCAAGGGAGAGTTGGCCACACACTGGTTGACCCCTCTTTCGACATCCAGGCTTTCCCACTGTTCCTGCGTTGGGGCATAGTTTCATTCTTCTCTGACAGGTGAGTTTCAGAACAATCCTCTTACATTGCATATGCTAGATAATGTGGCAGTTGACTTGAATTGGTGCAAGTCACAGATTGGATTTTGGCTACAGTTTCAATAGTAGAAGCGGTGGCCACTTTTGCGTTGGTCTACTTTGCCGCGGTGACCATTAATGAAGCTAAGAACGATAGAAAGAAGGCTACGATCGAACGCAAACTTGAGAAGATTTACTTTCCAATGTTGGAGATTCTGGACCGGGCACGCAACGAGAAGGCTAGAGCCATAGTCAGGACGTCGGTCGTTAAAAGGGCCGACTCAAATGATGCCGGCGCAGAGTGGGCTTTTGTTCTTACCTCTCAGGAGTTCGAGGAAATCCGTAGGATGGTGGAGCGGTTCGGATACTATCTCAGCGCGACGGAATTGGGGAGGCTCAGATCTGACTTCGAGACACATGAGTTTGCAGGTTCGTTTTCGGATATGCAGACTGGCTCTGCTCCGTGGATTCGTCTCAGAACCGATGTCTTCGATGAGCACTGGCGCTACTTCAAGTCAAATTGCGAGAAGCTAACAGTGGAACTGGAACGTTTGACCGGAATCAAGAACGGCTAATTGGTTTAAGAACTGTACTTTTGGTAGCCTCTCAGCTCATTACTTTTCTGTTCTCATCGGCTATCACCGAGAACCTAGACGTTACACCGTGTGGTCTAGATGACTGAGAAAGAATCAGAAACCTGCTTGTCGTGCCTAGGCGCTTTTGGGCATTGGCATATCGTTGGAACGAGAGGGTACTTTGAGGAATGCAAGGCCTGCGGTGGAACTGGAAAGGTTGCAGCCCGGGAGAGTGGTTGAGGAAGCTCCCTTCTTCCCTCCTGTATTATCGAGAATTGAGTGGCCAATAGCGTTTCTATAGACAATGCACACTTTTCAGGAAAATGGGGAGAATTTGGCAAGTGTTAAGAGCATTCAATCTCCTACAAACTCCTAGGTTTGAGGTTATGAAGAGGTTCATCCCCGTGACCTTAGTCCTACTGTTCCTATTCGCCTTGCCCCATGTGGCGGCTTCTCCAAGCGCCGTCATTCAGAGCAACACTAGTAGTTACTTCGATGAACTTGGTTACCTACATGTGGTGGGGGAAGTGCAAAACACCGGCGATATTTGGTTACGATATGTGCGCATTGACGCCACCTTCAAAGACCAGAACGGCGCCGTAGTGGACACTGCCTTCACTTACACGTTGCTCGACCGCCTGCCCCCCGGTGTTACCTCAGGCTTTGACGTGTTCGAATATGACACGGCGAAGTCGGCGAATATTCGAAGTTACACACTCACAATCGAGTTCCAGATAGGCGAACCATTGACCACTGCCCTAGAAATTATCAATACCTCCTCATCAAAGGATAGCCTCGGATATCTAGAGATAGTCGGCGAAGTCAAGAACAACGGCGACACAATCAGCGAATACACGAAAGTCGTAGCCATCTTCTTTGACGCCGACGGCAAAGTGGTCGACGTGGGTTACACGTTCACTGAACCGACTACCGTTCAACCGCACACCCAACAATCCTTCAAACTTACACTCATGAGTGCCAGCAGAAGCAACTTAGCCACTAAGATGACCCTTGACACACAAAGCACCGAGTATGCAAGTATCCCAGAGACCACGTGGCCAGCAGTCATGTTGGCGACAGCCCTGTCTCTATGTGGGTTTGCAATACGAAAAAGTCGTGACCAAATTTCGAGAACTATTTCCTAAGAGGTTTATTGCATTGCGCCCAATCGTTTGGGGTTTTATCATTTGCGTGATTGGCACTTTCTTCTGGTTCATTTTCACCCTCGGATTCGGAGTAATCTACGGAATCTCGGAGGCGGCAGGTGGACCCTCCGCGCCGTCTGGGGTCTATGCGCTTGTTGACGTTGCGGGGTTGGGAATGATTTTTGGAATACCTGCAGGTATCGTGGGTGAAATAGTCAGATGGCGAAGAGGAAAGAAGACAGAGAAAGATGTTACAGCACCACCTCTCCAACAAGCGACACCCGTAAGGTATTGTACCCAGTGCGGGAAAGGAACTCAAGCGAATCTAGCTTACTGCGGTCACTGCGGCGCAAAACTCTAGGCCTCCTAGGCGTTGTCGACTTTCCGCTCAACTTCTCATGATTTTTGGGCGACCGGGCGGAATTGGCCTCGAAATCACAGCCCACTAGGCTGCTTGGTCAGGCTGGTTTTTCGTTACACCATTGTCTTCGTGCCAAGTGACGCGGACTCGACATTCTGGGACTTTCCACAGTAGCCGCAGAGAGATTCGCTCCGTCGGATTATCAGGTTGCAGAATTGGCAGGTTCGGCCAACTTCAGTTATGGGCTCTAGTTCGCTGCGACATTTCCTGCAGTAGAGTTTCTCGGAAAAGAATCCCTTCCTGATCTCCACGCAGCTGGTGCAAAGTTTGCCACCACATTGCGCACATTCAAAGAAATTCAGCTCGTTCTGTCCGCGAGTCGCCATTCCGAAAGTCCTTGTGTAGTGTTTATCACATGAGCGGTTGGAACAACTGGCGCAGGTCAATGATGCGTAGTCTCCACAGGTTGCACAGTCCCAGTTCTTTTGGTGAACGCATGGTCTACACATGAAACGATGCCCACCGAGACTTGGAACGGCCGTAACACAGGATTCGCAGAAGTCAACCCCGCCACACTCTGTACACCGAAAGCCTTGTGTTGTTTGAACTGGTCTCCCGCAGATGGGACAGTGGTGCGCTCGGATGTCCGTTACTACTGTGGCGTCAGAGGGTCGGACAATTTGAAAACGGGTTCAGCAGTGTGTACATGTGTACTCATTGGGATTAGTAGTCGATGCCGCCGCAGAGCCGCATGTTGGGCAACGTATCGCAACCACAGCCAAGGGACTTATGACCTGCCCCAGAATTGTGGGCATCAGCAGATATGACTGTTTGCGCTGTCCGCTTATGCATGTTCAGACTGTAAAGGGAAGGACAAGGTTAAACCGGGGTTTCCCACAATGAACTCACAATCTCGGATCTTCGATCCACGCTGCGTTCTTGGCCTATCAACTCTTCGGTCTATTGACTTGCCTCTAGACTTCATTTACCGGAAATTACGTACGACATGCAAAATGTTAAGCCTATTCAAACCTAAAACATAGCAAGTGGTTTGTTGACTGAAGTCAAGACGAAGATGGGGCCAGAGGGGCTCGTCGCATTACTTGGATATGTAATGATGGCCGTTAGTGTGTTTCTTCCTTGGGTAACGTTTGCTGCTCCACTGCCAGATATTGGAATAACCCTTCAGAGAAGCTCGTCTTTACTGCAACTTTTCGGGGGAATCTCTAGCATGATTTTTCTCGGAGTCGCTGTGGTGGGCGCATTGGCAACACTGCTCAAGAAGCAGACTTCATCGACTGGGCTTGGGGACGTCGTCTTAGGATTCATCGTGCTGTTGCAAACAGGATACGAGATGAGCTTTCTCGCAAGTGAATCCGAAAAGCTCACCACCCCGGATGTGACGGTCAGCCTCGGTTCAGGAGCTTATCTGGCGCTGGCTGCAAGTCTTCTAATAATGGTCGCAGGGATAGCGACCGTAATCAAGGTGAGGTCTAACAGGACTAGACAGACTGTCAGAGAATTACATGAATACAAACCAAGTACTGGTTTGCAGGGGCCGTTTCCACTCGATGAGCAGGCAATAAATGAAGAAGTTGGCACCGGTTCGCCCGGTGTGTATGCTCTTGGCCACAAGCCGGGTAAAACTTTCTTCGTCAAATATTTTGGCCGTTCTGATTCAGACATCAATGCTAAACTGAAGGAGCATATCGGCAAATATGATTCATTCAAATTCGCATATTTCGATTCTCCAGAGGCTGCGTTCACTAAGGAATGCGAATTGTACCATGCTTTTCGTGGGCCTGAAGGCAGACTCGATAACAAGACCCATCCAGAGAGAACAGCAGGCACGACTTGGCTTTGCCCCAATAATGCGTTTGATTCGGTAAGTGCTGCCCAAACTAAGAATCAATTCTGCGTGAATTGCAGAGCCGTGATTCCTATCGGCTCAGAGTTCTGCTCCAAGTGCGGCACTGCCCAGACATGAAGGGCAGTTCATTATGTCTGCGGAAACGCTGAAGACCGAAAATAGGATTCAGATGTTCTGCTACTACAATACATTGGCATGGGAAATCTTGGGGGCTACCCTTGCCATCGTCATCGTCTTAGCAACCCTCCCATTCGTTACCAAGGATATACCCAGTTACAAGACGCTCTTTGCGCTCACTGATGCAATTGCGTTGTTGCTTCTCATCGGTGGAGGATTTGCAGTGTATCATCTGCGAGGTCTTGCGGTCAAGTGGATAAGTTTCCCTTGGGAAAATCCTGCCATGACGCCTCAGGCGTGGATAGACTACGTAGAGACAGGCCATTGGCAAATGAATCGTTCGCATAGGGCAATTGAAACCTATGCAGTATTGTTCAGTCTTCTCATTGCGGGAGTAGTATACATCCTAGTTTCAGCATGGTTCTGGTACTTCGCTCACCCATGACCGCAAACGCATTGCTCTAACGATGCTGAATCCAAATCAGAAGCTGCTAACCTATCGAACGTTCTCCTTCCCAATCCAAGGTTGAAGTTCTTCTAGGTATCCGTTCAGTTTGCGAAGTATTCCCTCAGGGTACGGATCTGCGCCGACACGTGCTTCTATCATCTCAATGATTAAGTCAGCATATTGCCGTTTGAGTGCAAGCGGCTGAAGAACCCTCCAATCCCGCATCATTCTATCTATGATTTCCATCGACCAAGCCCTGAGGTGTTGAAGTTGGTCCTCGGATTCAGCTTGCGCTCGGTTTGATTGTGTCATCAGTTGTAGAACCTACTGGTTTCATGGCGGCTCGATGCTGCTGCAGCTTCGCGTCAAACTCTTTCATTTCTTCCTCCATCCGGGCCAAGCCCTCCTTCATTTCTTCCAGGTGCTGGAGGTCAGCATCATAATCCAAGAGAACTTTGCATGCTGTAGTTATTGCGGATGATTGGCGCGTGCCAATTCGCCCCGCGAGCGTGTACGGGATCAAAATCGTCCGTATGAATTTGATAACCGATGCAGGCTCCTCAAGGTTCAGCCACTCAGGCATGGCAACTCGTTTGGACGCATTCCGATTTCCCGGTTGACCACCCTCCCGCCTAGTCGTTTTGTGTACCACAGACTTCAATCAATAAAGCCCTCCAACGGTAACCTGACTAACGGAAGGAGACCTACAAGCACACCCGCGCCCTCAGCCCGGGCAGGGCATAGTCTTATCCTCAGAGAGCGAGAGAGAGGGTGTGATAATGTAAATGTGTTCGCATGGATGGTTTTCAACTGTTTCGCCTCATTTTGTGGCGCGTTTCCGGCGTGGTGTGTAGGGAAGGTCTCTGAAATCTTCGGCTTCATGTCGCAAAGGTTCGGGCAGATCTGGGTAGCGATGCAGCAGCCAGTACTTGAGCCATATCTGGCGGGCTTTCCATTCCGCGACGCTAAGATTACCGCTGCGGAGGGCTTCTATGTTGCTTCGGACATCGCTGGCTGCGGCTTCGGCGCATGAACTGACGATCGCGTAACCTCTTTCAGTTCTCGCGAAGGCGCGGAATTTCTGGTTTGCTTTCCACGCTGGCTCTTCAACGGGTTTACTCGGTGGAACCGGCTCACTTGTCTCTGTGAGAGTTCTCGTAACCTTCCGACCTCCTATCGGTAGCAGATTCGAATCGAACAGGCTCACTTGACCCAGCCCCCGGCAGTTTGAGCATACACCGCCCACGGCATTCCTGCCCGTACCTTCACAGTCTTCGCAAGGGGAACCCCAATTCTTTTTATCAACTTGAGCTGATTCTTCCATGTTCTATACCTTCATGAGGGATGCCGCCATTCCAGTGGCGGTGTCCTGACAGGATTCTCAGTCCATGACCTCCATTGACTCGCTAGACGATGTATGTAGCCCCCTGATCCGTCATCGTGGTTTCCCGTTGAACTGAGACTTTCAAAAAGTCGTGAACGATTGTCAACCTCGCACTTTGAACGTTCAGGTCCATGAGGGCACTTGCCAACTTCTCCTCGATGTCAGTTAGTACCGCCAAGATAGCTGGATTCGGCGACTGCGGAGTAGGAGGTTTCTTCCCTCGTAGGGACAGGGAGGAATCCGGCAGAGTATTGCGACCGCTCCCGGTCGGCTCGCGAGTATTACAAACGGTTCGCTTTCTGACCTGTGATCGTCTGTGGCGCTTCACTAGAGCTCATTCCTTAGGTTTCAAGTGAAATCGGCGCCTGATTTGGTCTTCAAGTTCGGGCAGCGGGACCTCAGCCTCATCCGCGTCTTGGTAGTGTTGCTGTGGAAGTTCCTGAACCTCTCGCATTTTTTGGTCAAAGCTGCGATCGTCACTTTGTTGTGGCGCGGTTGCTTTTCTAGGCAGGCCCATTCTCAAGCGGATAGCGTCTTCCAAATTTTCGGTAGTCTCAGACATTGCTCTGGTCCCCTCCTTCCTTTCCCTTGGCGACTAAGATGCCGCCGGTGATTTTGTCGCGAAAGAAAATGATTTCATCACCTTTCGTGATGTTCAAAAGTCTGAAAACTCGCTTGCCGAGGTCTTGCGGAGTCATTCCCTGCCGCCTCTCCTGTATGGGTTCGATTTTCTAGGGGTGAGTTCAGCGCCTTCCTCGGAGCGCTCAAGTAGTCGTCGCAGAATCGCATCGAAAGAGTCTTCTTTGGAGCCTAGCTTTGCCAGCTCGTCTCGAACTTCCTTGGAGACTCTTAATGTTGTATCAGTCATCGTCATCAACAAACCCTTTGTGCGCAAGGCATACATAGGCGGGTATGCTTAACGCTACTTAGTACCGAAGTGCGAACTACATGGTACATCCCACATACAAGAAACAAGAGGAAATCAAGAAGAAGATCAGAGGTTATCTCGGGCCTCCGGGGGAATCAGGCAAGACTTGGAGCGAACTCAAGAAGAAGGCCGAGGCTGACGGACTCAGTCCCACAACCCTGAGTCGCTACCTAAAGGACGGTGAGAATGAAGGGTCAATTCGACGAAACGTGAAAACGGAGTCGCACCCTCCGACCGTAATATACGGCCTTAACATGCCGAGCACGCCATCTAAACGAGAAGCGAAGGAGATTCTTGAGAAACAACTTGCCCTCCACGCGAAGTACGCTGCTAAAGGAGAACATGCAGCAATAGGGTACTATGACAAGTTCATCTGGATACTATTTGACATGATAGCAATACATGTCTGGGCCTCAAGATTTCGTAATCCGAAAGTCGCAGGCAATTGGATCCGCGTGGCAACGGAGATGATGCTCAATGATTGGTACAACTTGGGGCAAGAAGCACCCATTCTCTTAAAGCACCGCGAGGCAGTTCAGGCTTCGGCGAGAGATTACCTAGTCTATTTTCTGAATCGTTTTCCAAAAGGAAGACTAGAGCGCCAGACTAGCAGACTAGATGCAAAGTTCATCGAGGATTACCTTGCGTTTGACCCAGTCCCGGGTCTGAGGCAGGAGATGTAGACGAATCCACTAGGCTTTCTCACGCATCAGAACCTCGAACCGGCCTTCAAGCGTCTTGATTTGCTGCTTCAAAGCCTGCATTTCAAGATCTCTAGTTTCCAATTCTTTTTGCGTAGCCTCATTGAGCAGCTCGCTTTCAATGTAGGCTCTCCACTTCTGCCATTCCTCAAGAACCTTCGTAGGCTTCTTCGCCAACTGCAGGTAGTAGTTCTTATCCACTGTATGCCCTGTCATGAACTGCAAGTATTCTTGAGGTATCTTGGCGTTGACAAATCCATCCGTCATCATCAAATCTCTGTATAGGTGAGGTCTAACCCCGTCCTCGACCCCTGCCCTTTTGCATGCGTTATGCCATACCTTGTATAGGTGCCAGCCCTGCATCGGTTTACCTTTCACTGTGAAGGGCATCGGGGCGTCCTTGAAGGGTTCAAGGATCTTGGCGGGTATGAACGTGAAGAACTTCGAGTCTTCGCCTTCATTGCTTTTCCTGAAGTTGTAATCTAACTGTAATATGGTACCGTTCCAGTCTCTGCCTTTCATCTGTTCCTTCAGCCGAGGCCACATCGCGTTTATCAGTAGAACCTCTCGCCTTCCCAGTCCGCCGTATATCTGGCAGGCGAATAATTCCCGGTAGGGACTCTTCGATGCTTTCATTATGTCCCTGCCCTGGTCAAGGGTCATGTAGGTTGTTTTTGGCTCGACGGCGTTCTGATCGGTGTGGTTCTCTGCAATTTTGAATTTCTCTGCAGGTAGGGCAACTCGATTGTGTTTGTAGAATGCCCGAATGGCCGCGTATAGTAGCTCTCTGCGCTTCCGGCTGAGTTCATGGATCCTAATGGTTCTCTCAGTCTTTGTGCCGGTTGGATATTCTCTAACCGTGTCTATTTCGCCGTGCTTGATGAAATCTTGAGCTAGGTCCAATGCGTTGTAGCCGTTCGTGGCTTTCTTTGTTTGAGTGGCTTCATCTTCAGCCTTTCTTTCCGCTAGTAGTTGGTCGGGCGTTCTCTTAGCCCACTGCGAATACTGCCATATCGCGTAACAGTAACTTTCCTGACTTGATTCTGCGTCCACCTTGTCAAGGAATTTCTTCATAGATTGGTTGGCTTCAACGAACGGTTTCCCTATCTTGCCATTCAGAAATGAGCCGTTGGTCATAAGCGTAAACCGACAGCTGAATAGCGTCATTCAGTAATATAAAACATTGGTTAAAGAAGACTTCAGGAAGCTCAGGGCATTGCTTGATTCAAGCGCTCAGTCTTCATCAGGCTGAGGTTTGTTTCCTAAAATACCGTCGATTCGCTCCATCAGCTCTGCGGACAGATTCTGAGCAACTTCCGCCGATTTCATGTTCTCCACAACCTGCTCAGGTCGGGTTGCGCTTGTTATCACCGTGCTTATGTTCGGGTTCTTCAAACACCAAGCTAAGGCCAGTTGAGGCATGGTGCATCCGAGGTCTTTGGCTAGTGGTTGTAGCTGTTTCACCTTCTCAATGTTTTGCGGTGTGAGGAGGTATTGCCGCAACCATTCGTACCCTTTCAGGGAGGCGCGAGTGTTGGGAGGAATTCCATCGTTATATTTTCCGCTAAGTAAACCCGAGGCGAGCGGGCTCCAAATGGTCGTGCCCAACCCGATTTCCCGGTAGAGTGGCAGGTACTCCTTTTCCACTCGATCCCGGTGCAACATATTGTACTGCGGCTGTTCCATCTGCGGGGGAGTCAGGTGCTGTTCTCGGGCGATACCGTGGGCGCGCATTATGTCAGCCGCGTTCCACTCCGAGGTTCCCCAATACAGAATCTCACCCTGATGAACCAAGTCGTCCATGGCACGAACCGTTTCCTCAATGGGCGTTGTAGGGTCTGGTCGGTGGCAGAAGAACAGGTCCAAGTAGTCAAGTTGGAGGCGCTTCATGGAGTTTCGGCAGGCTTCGTAAATGTGCTTGCGGCTGAGCCCTTGGTCATTAGGTCCCCCTCCGCCCCAGAAGACTTTGCTGGAAACGACTATGCTCTCGCGACGCCAGCCCAACTTCTTAATCACATTACCCATGACCGTCTCAGCATTTCCGCTGGCGTACGCTTCTGCGTTGTCGAAGAAGTTGACCCCAGCGTCGTACGCCGCGGACATACACTTCAAAGCCGCGTCTTCGCCCACCTGCCCGCCGTACGTAACCCAGGCACCCAAGGAAAGCTCACTGACCTTCAGGCCTGCACTTCCTAAACGGCGATAATTCATGTAAACGTCACTGGTTCCCACATGAAAAATCCGATAATTAAGAATGGCCTCGGACTTCACAAATACCTATCATTCATCTTGCGGTTGCTCGTCCTCTGGATATATCACCTGCTTTGGGGCTGTAATATAGGTCGAAGGTGAGGTTGGCAACGGAAAAAAGGACAAAAACAGCAGTCAGCGGAAGAGGCAGATGAGGAAAAGAGGCCGCCACGACTATGAACGGGAGAATCATTGAGGCAGCAGCACCTGAAGCATACATCACCGCCCGTCGGCCAGGGCTCACTGCACTCAAGGACTTGAGGTCAACCACCAACGTCAGAACCGGAGCACGCGCAGCAAGTAAGCTCACCACGGGCAATCTGAGTTTGCTGACACCCGACCTTCCCAAGTAATAGAATTTGAAACGTACACCAACAGTGGAACCTACGAGGAAATGCGCCAAACAATGGGGAAAGAATAGGAAGCATCCCCATGAAATCAAGTACATGAAAAACCTGAGATAGAGATTTGATGCGTCCGCCGCCAGAACCAAAAGATAGATTGCGAGGAGAACCCCCAGAACTTCAACACAATTCCCGAGGCCCAAAGGGATCTTATGTTTAGTCAATGCCAATCATTGGTTCAAAGCTAGGGAACGAACGTATGAAGCTTGGCAATACCATTATCACGGCGACCTACCTCAGCCGGCCGAACAGATTCATGATACTCGCAAAACAAAACAACAAAACCGTCAGATGCCACCTTCCCATCCTTCTCTAGTCTATTCTCCAGCGATTGTCATGTCGAGCACTTGGGTTGTTGGGGCGTAGACGGCTCCTGAGCTGTCTAAGTCGTTCGCCCTCAAATCCATCTTCCCTTTGAGGATTTCGAAGAAGTTCGCCGTCACGATACCGCCCTTGACCGCGGCTCCGAGCTCTCCATTTTCGATTTTGAATCCGCTGCTGATGGCTGCGCTGAGGTCGCCACTGATTGGGTTGGAGAGCCATTCGCCTATGGTCTCTACGATGTAGACTCCTTTCCCAGTTTCTTTTATGACCTCTTCTGGCGCTGCGGTTTGGGGTTTCAATATGAGGTTGTTTGGGTATGGGAATGGCGCTTGCGTGTAGTTCGGGCGTGTGGAGAATAGCCCACCTTCTCTGCGGGCATTGCCGGTGGACTGTCGGTTTTCCTTGGACGCAGTGTAAACGTCGTATAGGAAACCCCTCAAAACTCCCTTCTCGATTACGGGTGTGCTTCTCTGCGGTGTTCCGTCATCGTCGAATTGTCGTGTGCCAAGGCCGCCCGGCATTTTTCCTTCGTCGATCAGGGATACCTGCTCACTGGCAACGGGTTGGCCAACTTTCCCCACCCAAGGTGACCTGTGCTTTTGAACAGCGTCTGCCGTCACTGTTCGAGTCAGCATTGCGTCGAGTATGGCTGCGAAGGCATCGTTTCTCCAGACAGCGTCCATCTTTCCATTCGAAATTGAAGTTGCGTTGACCATCTTCAAGGCCCGCTCGGCAACAGTTTCAGCAATATGCTCGGTGTTCAAGCTCTTCCAAGACCGTGTTTGTCTCGCTTCGTGGCCTATGCCTTTCTTTCCGGAAGAACCTGCAGTTACCGCAATCCAAGTAGAGGCAAAGGTTTCCTTCCTCTCAAGTTTGCATCCGTGGCTGTTCGCGATTGCATTGGAGACAATAGTGGTTGAAAGAATTCCTCGCGTAATCGAAAGCGACGAATCCACTTCAGTGACGGTGTCAACCGCTAGTTGGACTTCCCCGACGAGATCTTTAGCCGAGAGGCTCTCAATCCTTTTGTCGAAGACTTTCTGCACTGCGGCTTTTCCATGCTTGCGGGTTAACGACTTCCAGTCTTGGTCCTGTGTGTTGGCCTTCGCAATCTTCAACGATTGCTCGACGGCGTTCTCTATGTCAGCTCGCTCCAATGATGAAACCGAGTAGAACCCTATTCGTTTGTCCACGACACCCCGAATGCTTAGACCCGCGATCGTGTTGCTCATTGTCGCCTCGATCGCGTTGCGGTATATGATTTCACGTCGGGTTGTTTTTGTGCTGAAAGCTTCGGCCTCGTCGAAGCCCCTCTTCATGGCGAGTTTGACGGCGGCTTCCGCTGCGGCAAGAATCTTGGTCAATCAGCTCTTCCTCCTATCGTAAGCTTGCCCAACCTTACGTGTGGGCCTCCGTCACCGACCTTTGCCAGCTGGCCATCTTTGCCGCATCCGCCGAAAACACTCGTAGTTACGCTGAAGTCTTTGCCCACCGCATTGATCGTCCTGAGCGTTTCGAGGATTTTTCCAGCCAAAGTGACAGCTCGCACCATGTGTTTCACTTCGCCTTTCTCAATCAAGTAGGATGGGCCGGCGCGGAAGGTGAATGTCCCTCCTCCCACATCGACCTGCCCCCCCAAGCTACCTCGGCCACGAATGTAGAAGCCGTAATCAATCTCCCGAACTAGGTCCTGAAATGGGAAGTCCCCCGGCTGCATGTACACGTTCGTCATGCGAACAATCGGCTTGTTCTCGAAGTTTTGGGCTCTAGCGTTGCCCGTCGGTTCCAATTGCAGTTCAGGTGCTGTGTCTCGTGACAGGAGGAAGCCCTGCAACCTACCTCTTTCTATGATGGTGGTCTTGGTCTTCGGAACTCCTTCGTCGTCAAAAGGAACCTGATAACCACCATCAATCGCACCATCATCGTACATCGTGACATTTTCATTGGCGATGGTTTCTCCCACACGGCCTTCAAGAACTGATTCCTTGGAAGTGACTAGGTCTCCTTCTGATGCGTGGCCAAGCGCTTCATGCAAGAACAGGCCAATGAGTTCTGGGTCTAGAACCGCAGGGTAGGTTCCAGCGGGCGGCATTGGCGCGATCACAACCTTTGCCGCTAGGTGGGAGACTTCAGAAGAGAACGTGTTCCAGTCGCCAGATTCGATGAATTCGTAACCAGCGCACTGAGACCTTTGTTCCGGAACGCGTTCCATAGACCCATTCGCTTGAGCGACACTGAGTTGTCCAAAACCGGACATGGTTATGTCCGTCCTGACGTTCGCGCCCTCCGATGATACGAACATTCGAACGTCGTGGTGGAAGCCCAACCGTGAGGTTGAGTTCTTGATTTCTGGTCCTGTGACGGCTGCTTTGTTGGCTTCAAGGAGAAGCTTGACTTTGACGTCGGGAGGGACATCATCAGGGTTGGTCTTAATGGGGAGCTTGACCGTGGCGTCGGCAGCCTTCACTTTGGCTAGTTGAACAGCTCGGGTTAACTTCTTGGCGGCTTTAGCCATTCGAACTGCCTCCGCCACCTTCTGCCTCATCACAGTTTTGGTCAGAACTGAGGAGGAGGCTATTCCCCAAGCCCCACCGACCAGAACCCTAATGCCGACTCCAGTCAGCTTATCTGATTCGTAACTGCGGATTGCCCCATTCTCCACAACGACAAGCGTCTGCCTAAGATCTTGAAATCTTGCATCTGAATATTGGGCGCCCAAGTCGAGAGCTCGGTTAGTCAATGATTTCAGTACGTCTTCCATAGGGCAGACTTCCGTTTGAAGACGCTATCGAAAAGCTCGGCGAATATATACCCTTAGAGCACCGAACCGTTAAGTGAACGGTTACTTTCTTTCTCGGAGCTTCCAGATTCCAAACTCGCCTACAGTCTGGGCGGTTTCAACTGGGTTGTACCATTGGCGTTTGGCCCCGATGACTGAACGCATCTTCCACCCTGTGCTCTTTGGCTCGGCATCAATCGCCTGCAGAAGTGCGTCCAACTTCGACGTAATATCTTGCTTGTCTTCTTCAATCAGATTCTGCAAGTCGAGAACATGCTGATGTAGTCCTTTGATGTTTGTTGTGGCAGTGTACCAGAAGCCCCAGTCCGACGAAACCAGTTCCGCGACAAGTTTCGCGTTCAACTTATTCTTCTCTTCACCTGAGCTTATTTCGTGCGCCCGGAGCAACAACATGGCGTCTTTCACGTCCTTCTCGGCTGGGAAGACTATCTGCAACTTTTCGAGCAACATGTCGATTGGCGTTATCGTTGGGGAATCAAGGTCCAGCCGTCCTCTGAAATCCAGTGGGTGGTTGGCTGCGAGCAATTTGTCGAAGAAGACATCGACAGAGAACCAGCCCTTCGGGTGGAAGTAAATGTGGCGTTGGGTTGCTGCGGTGGACATGGTCGTGGGTCTTTTCTCGTAACCCATTTCACTGAAGAACTCCGGCATCTTCTTGCGCAACTTGAAGTAAGACATGAAGTCGAGGTCGGTGTACTCCTGCTGCCCCTCACCAAGCCGTGTCAGTTTCTTTGCGAAGTCTGCGAATTCTGCGCAATGAATTCGAATCGCAACGCCCCCGAGCATCCTCAAGGGTAAGTCTCGTTTCGAGGCTTCCTCGACGAGCCGCTTACCTTCTTCAATAAAGACCTCTGTTGGCACAATTCCCTTCCATTCGGACGGCATTTCGACGTGACGTTCTTCCATACCTCAGACCTCCACTCAAAATAACGAACTACCGCTTCCCTACGAGCTGTTCTCTCCGCCTTCAGAAAAGTCTTAACATTGAAGGAAAACACAGGCCGCCTAGGCGTTTGAAGATTGCAGAGGGACGGAGTGAAACTCGGCCGTGTGCGAGAAGCGATGCGGCAGGAGCGGCTCGAAGCTTTGATTTTGCGGATCCCTGAGAACGTCACGTACCTTTCATCGGCCTGGTGCGGCCGAGGGCTAAGCTACCTGGTCTTTCCTCTTGAGAAAGACCCGATCCTCATCCATCCCGGCGGGGAGACTCTCCCGCCGACTTGGGTTCAGGATGTGAGGTTCTACAAACCCGAAAATTACGAGCATCTTGGAAGCGCCCTCGAAATGGGCACGGACTACGTCCGTAAAGCGTTGTCAGACCTCGGAATCAACTCCGGAAACGTAGGCGTTGAGCATGGGTGGGAATTGGTCCTTGGAACACCTTTACGGTACGAGATGAACGTGCTCGGCGAAAAGACTCTGGCCACTCTGAAGCAGAAGCTCGAGGCTTACAATTTGAAAGATTCAACGGCGCTGCTGGTGAAGTCGAGGTCCATAAAGACGGAAGAAGAAGTGAAAGCGCTGAGAAAAGCGAACCGTGTCGCAAGAATCGGCTTGGAAACATTCCGGACAAACATCAAAGCAGGGTTGACTGAGATTGAATTGTCTGCGAAGATAGAACACCAAATCATTACGGAGGGTGTGCTTAAGCACAACGCCCACCGAGTCGTGGCATGCGCATACGTCGCCTCTGGGCCATTGACTGCCGAGGCTTACAAGTACGTGATCGGAAACACTAAGCGAAAGATGCGCCGGGGGGATTTGGTGATGTTGGAACTTGACGTGGTTGTTGATGGCTACAGCTCTGATACGACTCGAACATTCACGGTTGGAAAACCGAGCAAGCAACAGAGGATGCTTCTTGAGGCCGTCTTGGATTCGGAGAGGACGTCCATCGAAGCCATCGAGCCTGAAGTGAGTGCTGCAGAAATCGCAAGAACCTCAATCGAGGTGATCCAACGTCATGGGCTCTCCGCATACCTTGTTCATCGACTCGGTCACGGCATCGGCGTCAGCGTACACGAGCCGATCCCAGCATTACACATCGAATCGAAAGACATCCTTCAACCCGGCATGGTCCACAGCGTGGAACCAGGAATCTATGGTAAGAAAATTGGAGGAATCAGAATAGAAGACGACATCCTAGACACGACGAGAGGCGCAGAGTACTTATCGAATTTCCCTAGACTTCCAGAATGAAACGACCTAGGCCTAGAGGTTTTTCCAGTTCATCGGGGGACGCTCAACATCCATCTGTGACAGAAGAGCGATAAGCTCGTCCCGGTGGTATGTAAATGCGATACTCGAATGGGCAGGCTGTTTGATTGCGCATTCGTTCGGAGGCCGTCGAATAGCTACGTGAAGTGCGTTTCCTCAAATCCCGACAGAGACAAGATCGATGTAACATTAGCAAAGGAACAGCATCGCAACTATATCTCAATACTCAAGGAGTGCGGCGTGGAGGTCGTAGAACTCTCCCCTTTAGAGGATTTTCCAGATTCGGTATTCATGCAGGACCCCGGCGTGCTCGGCAAGGGTTGTTCTGTGATCGGAAGGTTCGGCGAGATAACCCGCAGGGGTGAAGAAAAAGCTCTGTTGGGGGAGCTGGAGAAAGGAAGGGTAGCGGTGGGGCCGCCGTTTATTGTTCATGAACCCGGCACCCTTGAAGGGGGCGACATCGTGGTCACCGAGCAAGAGATCTTCGTCGGGCAGTCTTCACGGACAAACGCCGATGGAGCTCGGCAGCTCGCTGGAGCGCTGAAGCAACGAAAGGTGATTCCGTTGAAAACGAGCCTTTTCCATCTTCTCTGCGGATGCGCCTACCTCAACAACCGCACAATGATCATCGCACCTGACCTGCTGGATCAAGACTCATTCCTGGGATTCAGATTCGTTACCATTCCAAAGGAAGAAGTGTACGCAACAGACGCCTTGTACCTGGGAGACAGTCGAGTGATGATTCCATCCGGCTACCCGCGGGCCAGAGCGAAACTGGAACAGGCAGGCTACAAGCCTATCGAAGCGGATGTTTCGGAGTTTTACAAAGGCGACGGCGGAGTCACTTGCTTATCTTCGCCAATCTACAAAGTCTTCTGAGCCCACACCATTCCGTTACCAATGTTCGTAGTGGACTACTTGGCTGACGGGGCGGTGCCCTCTCTTGAGTGAAGGAGACTTGATGTCTTCAGCCGGATACCCGAGTGAAATCACACCGACAGGGTGGAAGTGCTCTGGAATCCGGAGCAGCGCTTTCATTTCTTGGACACGGAATACGCCGGTGAAAGCTGCCGCCAAGCCCTTGTCAACTGCTCCGAGTAGAATCAGCATGCAGGCACAACCTATGTCGAAATGCCAGTACGGGGTAGGCCACTCTATTTCCGTTCCGTCTTCGTTGAGCTTGTCAGGTTCACGGTACCGCTCGTGGTAGAGCTCTTCGCTGGTGCAAGCAATAATCAGGACGGGCGCCTCTGATACAAACCTGTGAAATCGCTTCTTGGCGTAGAAATCCTGTTCACCTTGCAGATCCCCAACCTTCTTGCGCAGATATGCATCGGTAATTACGACGTAACCCCAGCCCTGACTGAATCCTGCGCTAGGGGAGTGCTGCGCTAACTCCAGAATGCTCTCAACTAAGTTCTTCGGAACAGGTTTTGGTTGGAAATTGCGAACCATTCTCCGCTTTCGCACGGCCTTCTCAAATTCCAAGTCAGAGTCCTCAGGTGCTCTTCGCATATTAGATGAACGAGTAATGGATGTGTGCCCTATTAACGATAGAAAGGAAACAAAAGGCTGGATAGAAAGGGGACGCAGACGACCGTCGCGTATTATGCGATCTAGTACCGTCTGTGTTTTTGGTAACAGTTTCTACAATATACTGGACGGCCTTGCGTCGGCTTGAACGGGACTTCGGTTTCAGCGCCGCAGTCAGAACATGTGACCTTGTACATAGTTCGGCCGCCGTATCCTTCTTGACTCATACTTACACCACTTTGCAGTTTAGTTACGCGTCAGATAGTACTCAGAAGTAGAATCCGCAGCGTACCGAGGCGTAGTGAGTGCGTGAACGTAATTAAACCTATATCACAAGGACATGTTGTGCGAGAGGATGGCTTAGGAAACAGAAATTTGCAAAATCAACTGCTTCTTGCGTGGAAATCGGCTCGCGATGGTCAAACCGAGAAGGTTACATAACGGCGGCCATAAAGCGCTTCAAGATGAGAAGATTGGGGTTTGCGGTGGTGACTTTGTTTGAAAAGTAGCTATTGGTACTGGCGTCGGCATGGTCCACCACCTAAGGAGGAGACGAAGCGTAAAGCTTAGTCTCGGATTGATCTCCAAGATCGGATGTCCCACTCGCAGCACCTTGAGGTTGATTTGAAATGAGAATTGACGAGATTCGAAACGGAATGAGGGGCGTTCACATCGAGGGCAAAATCGTCGACATGAACCAATTCATGCTTGTTCTTGAAGATGAGACTGGGCGCACATTTGTCAGGTACAATTACAGAAACCTAGTCAAACCTGTTCAGACGGGCGATTATGTGAAGGTCGACAACGCTGAAGCAGTTAACTACTCTGGAATCCTCCAGCTGAAGTTGCCCCGTAACGGGTTGATAACATCCACTCAATAGTACACCGCCCGGGGTTTTCACGAAAACTAGTTCGAACAGGATGCTCCATAGATGGCTTTGGCGTCACGAATCTTCCGATTGAGCAGAGCTCAGTTCCTTCCCGTAATTCTCACTCCCGTTTTAGTTGGAAGTGTGCTCGCATGGTGGACTGAACGTAGGTTCAGTCCATTCCTCTTCGTCATCGTTGTTCTCGGTGGAATTTTCCTCCACCTCGGCGCGAACGCAATAGACGACACGTTCGACTATCAAAGCGGAGTCGATGTGATTTCGAACAAGATGTTTCCACCAGATTTCGCAGGCTGGAAAATACTGCCGCGTGGACTGATGACATTCAAGCAGGCCCGTATGGTTGCTTATCTTTTCTTTTCTGCTGCAACAATCATCGGGCTCTATCTGACGATAGCTACAGGCCCAATAATCCTTCTATTAGGAGGCATTGGACTATTCTTTGCTTACTTCCATGTAGCGCCTCCACTGCGATTGGGGTATCGAGGCTTAGGTCTCAGCGAGCTAGGAATCTTCCTTTCGTTTGGCGTTCTACCGATCATAGGGAGCTTCTACGTGCAGACCGGCTACGTTTCTACCCTCTCCCTCTTGTTGGGAATTCCATTGGGCTTCTTGACTACCTCGATTCTGATCAACCACGACCAGATCTTCTTTGATGCATACCAAAAAGGATCGAAGAGGAGCTTTACCGTGACAGCCGGTAGAAAAAAGGCGATGGCGACTGCATTCACCCTGACCGCGGCCTCATTTGCGATAATTGTCTGCGCAGTAGCCCTGAGGCTGCTTCCAGTCACCGCGCTACTGGTTCTGGTTACTGTGCCCCTGTTTGTTACTCAAACCAATCTCTACCGGACACCCGCGCAATCCCCCTTACACTACGTGAAACTGACTCAGACGACGTTTGCAATGTCGGCCGCTTTCGGCGTGCTTCTTGCCTTAGGGCTCCTTCTCGGCTAGCTGAAGGGGGCTATCACGAAGATGAGTAGGTCGAATAGTACATGGGAGATAATAGTGGGGACTAGGCTGCCGGTCGCCTTGTAGATGTAGCCCCAAGCCAGCCCCCCTATCAAGGCCGTCAGGATTAGTGGGAGATTCAATGTGGGCAAGTGTACCAACGCATAAGCACTGGCGGTGAATAGGAAACCAGCCCGCCCGCCGATTCTCTCCATGAACCTCCGTTGAATCAACCCACGCCAATAGATCTCCTCGCCAGGAGAGATCGGTAAGAGAAGAAGAATCGCAATCATCACGGACGGTGTTGCCGCTCGGAAATTGTAGACGTGAGCTATGCCCTCATTGAAAATGGGAATGGACTTCGTCAACACGAATCCAGCATAGAAGAACAAGTAAAGGCCAATGCCACTAAGCACGCCCAATAATAGCCATCGAAAACTCAGATGACCCGTAATTCTTTCACGATTAACAAGAATGGAAATGGCCATCAGGAGAAGCGTTGAAAGGCTGAGCATGACCCAGAAATTGAACGGCCGCACGAGAAATACAAGAATCCACAAACCAGTCGCTAAAGCCAGTGATAATGCCGCTGAGTGGAATTTGTTCATGATTGTAAGGACCGCGCAGTTTGAGGCTCATTGTATCGTGAAGGATTCTATGGCAGTTTTGATGTCGCCTATCGGCATCAGGATTGGAAGGTCAACACCAGCTCTCCTGTAATCCTTCAGCCGCTCGATGCAATGGTCGGGGTCACCCGTTAAGGTCAAAGCCTCAATAACCTCATCCGGCATCGCCCGCGCCGCGGCTGCCAAGTCCTTCTTTCGCCAAGCCTTCTTAATCGGTTCCAGATCCTCTATCTTCAATCCATACGGCTCGAATATTTCCGGCTTGAGGACATCTGCCACTTGATAGATTAGGAAGTAATAGGATTTCATTGCCTGACGTGCCTTCTCCAAGTCTTTTGAGACCGTTGTGAGCACGTACGATGCGACGTCAGTTCTTTTTCCGGAAGATTCTTCCTCCCTCACGAAACGCACTTTCTGTCCAGTGATCTCTGGCGTCATTAGCGCAGGTGAAATGATAACCCCCTCTGTCAACTTTGGCGCCATCCTGAGCAAGCGTTCTCCAAAAGCTGCAAGGTAGAGCGGTGGTCGGTGTTTTGGTTTAGAGTCTAGTTTGATATCAGTGACCTTGAAGAATTCGCCATCGAGGGAGATTGATTCTCCTCCAAGGAGTTTGTCAGTTATTGTGAGGAATTCTTTGATACGTTTGAGGGGCTTAGTTTCCTGAACCGGGAAGACTTTCACACCAATCTTCGGTAGCCAAGGAAACCCGCCGAGGCCTACGCCCATCCGTACTCTTCCGCCGGACATTTCATCTAGGGATATGAAAGTCGACGCAACAAGCAAAGGATGGCGAGTTACTACACTTACGCAACCCGAACCTATTTTGATGGTCTTTGTTGCGGAAATGGCGCTTGCCATTAGGGACACGGCGTCTTTGATGAAAGGGTTCTCGTGAACCCAGAACGATTCGAAACCATGCTTCTCTGCAATACGGGCATATTCTGCGGCTTCTGTCCCACTCGTATTTGGGTTGAATCCAACGGCGGTTCTATCCAAGGTGCGATCCGTTACCAGTCTTTCGTAGACAATTTATCATTAACTGGCAAGAGGAATTCGTCCTGTTTTTCACGGTGTGAATTCTCTGACTGTGGCCTAGCTTAGGAAGATTCCCAGTAAGGGAACTCACGCGTGGTTGTTATTTGAGGGTGGGCTGTGCAGCAATTGCAGAACTCAACCATGGAGCAGGTTGGAGGAAATGGCCAATATCGATAAGATGTTGAACCCCAAGGTCGTCGCGGCTATTGGAGCATCGGAGACTGACGGATCAGTCGGCCAATCGATCATGAAGAATCTGTTGCTTGGCAAGGACCGACGGAAAATTATTCCCGTCAACCCCAAGCGTGATACGATTATGGGGCTCAAGTGTTACCCCAGCATTTCCAAAGTCCCCGAGCATGTTGATTTAGCGGTCGTCGCCACTCCAGCCAAAACCGTACCGGCGGTTGTGGAGGAATGCGCAAAAGCAGGTGTGGCAGGCGTCGTCATACTATCAGCCGGATTCCGTGAAGTAGGCGCAGAAGGCGCCAAGTTGGAAGAAGAAATCCGGCGGATTCAAGCCAAGTACGACATACGTGTTTTGGGGCCGAACTGCGTTGGAATTCTAAGACCACAAATCGGTCTCAACGCAACATTCCTCAGAGACAACCCGGCACCCGGACAGATCGCTTTCGTTTCGCAGAGCGGCGCTCTTGGCTCCGCGATCCTGAACTGGGCTGTGAGCACTCGAATAGGGTTTAGTATGTTCGCATCGTTAGGCTCAACGCTTGATATCGATTACGGCGACCTAATCGACTACCTCGGTGAGGACCCTAACACTCGAAGCATCATCATCTACATGGAAGGAGTGGGCAATGCAAGGAAGTTCATGAGTGCAGCGAGAGGCTTTGCCCGCACCAAACCAATCATTGTAATAAAAGCTGGGAAACATGCAGCAGGCGCTAAGGCTGCTTCCTCGCATACGGGTGCACTGGCGGGCGATTACGCCGTATACGATGCTGCCTTCAAACGTGCTGGGGTTGTGTTGGTTGACGAGATTGGAGACCTATTCAACTGTGCCAGTGTTTTGGATTCCAGATTTCTCCCCGCAGGCCCGAGGCTAGCCATTGTGACAAACGCAGGGGGACCAGCAGTGTTGGGCGCTGACTCTGTGATTGGCCACGGCGGCGAGCTGGCTCAACTCTCGGACGACACGATGAAGACGCTGGACGCGAGCCTTCCACCGTATTGGAGTCATGGAAACCCCGTTGACATAATTGGAGACGCTGACGCCAAGAGGTATGAGACCGCTGTGAGAGCGTGTATTGCAGATCCGAGTGTCGACGGCCTGCTGGTCATCTATACCCCCCAGGGCACAACACAACCTACCGTACTCGCTGAAACGGTAACGAAGATTGCCGCTGACAGGCGGAAGCCAATGCTTACCGTTTGGATGGGTGAGGACAGCGTTAGAGAGGCCCGAGACATCTTCCACAAAAACGATGTGCCAACTTACGCAACTCCAGAGGAAGCGGTCAGAACTTACATGTACATGTACCGCTACCGACAAAACCTAGACCTACTCTACCAGACCCCAGAAGAACTCTCAGTAGACTTCTCACCACCGAAAAGCCATCTCAAAGTCATGGTCCACAAAGCGGCCAAACAAAGGACAGCCCTCACACAACCCGAGGTTGACAGATTCCTCGACGCATACCACATTCCCCGCGCGAAAGGGCGCCTAGCTAAAAATGTTGAACAGGCATCCTTGATCGCGTCGGAACTCGGTTATCCCGTTGTTCTCAAGATTGCGTCACAAGACATTTTGCACAAAACTGACATGGGAGGGGTAATCTCCGGAATTGATAGCGCGCAGACGCTCAAAGAAAAGTATCAGTTGCTTATGGACCGCGCTAAGAAAGCGAAACCTGACGCGAGGATCGACGGCGTATACGTACAAGAAATGGTCAAGAGCATTGACTATGAGCTAATTGTAGGATCAAAGAAGGACCGGGACTTTGGATCGATCATTCTATTTGGTATGGGCGGGATCGGCGTAGAACTCTGGAAAGACGTTTCGATCGGGCTGCCGCCCTTAAACCAAGTTCTGGCGCACCGAACAATTGAGGAAACGAGAATCTACCAAGCTCTTTCAAAAGGCCTCAGAAACAAACCCCCAATTGACGTGAGGGCGCTGGAAGAGGTGATGGTTCGCTTCTCGAACATAGTCGTCGATTTCCCTGAAATCGCTGAAATGGACATCAACCCCCTCGTAGTTTCCGAGGGTAAACTGGTAGTCGTTGATGCAAGGATAATTCTCGACCCGAATGTTCCGGCCCACGCTGAGGCCTACTCCCACCTTGTCATCATGCCCTACCCATCGAAATATGTTATACCCTGGCGGTTGAAGGACGGAACAGAAGTCACCCTCCGTCCCATTCGGCCGGAGGACGAGCCTATGGAACTCGAATTGATCCGAGGTCTCTCCAGTGAAACCAGCAGGTTTAGGTTTTTTCAAATCATCAAGGACCTACCCCACGACGCATTGGTGCGTTTCTGCAACATCGATTATGACCGGGAGATGGCGTTCATTGCCGAAACACGCGATGGAGACCGTAGGATCGAGATTGGCGTAAGCCGACTGATTCTTGAATCCAACAAGAAACGTGGAGAGTTCGCGGTCGTAGTTGCCGACAAGTACCAAGGCAAAGGCTTGGGCATCAAACTAGTGGACATGCTAATCGAAGTCGCCAGAGACAAGAATGTCGAAGCCATCTACGGCATCGTGATGACCGAAAACACGAACATGATTAACCTGTGCGAGAAATTAGGCTTCACAACCAAACGGGAACAAGACGGTGTTACTGTGGAACTGAAACTCAAGTAAAAAACGAACCCTAATCCGGCGAATGTCATTTGACAATAGTGGTGGGCCCGCCCGGGTTCGAACCGGGGATCTCCGCCGTTCTCATATAATTCTCCGAATGTGAGGGCGACGTCTTAACCAGCTGGACTACGGGCCCAACTGAAACGCGGACTTCTACGTTTCTACCTAAAAATCTGTTTGTGTGGAGATCCACGAGGGTGGATTCTCCTCATCACCACCAATGACCTAGGAGTTGGGGCCACCGCAGGCCAAAGGAAGTGAAGGTTCGGTCGGAGGAAAGCCAAAGTATACCTCCGCATATGCTTTTGAATGTACGCACCTGATTGATACTCCATGAAGGCCACATCAATCTCTGCGAAAAGCACCGTTGAACTCAGAGACGTGCCTATTCCCCGCATCGCCAATTACGAGATTCTGGTGCACATGAAAACTTGTGGCATCTGTGGGACAGACCTTGAGAAGGTGCATGGCGACCACATAACGCCCCCGGTTCTCGGACATGAGGTGGCTGGGGAAGTTGAAGAGACTGGGAGTAGCGTTCATGATTTCAAGAAAGGTGATAGAGTTGCGGTCCATCACCACATCTCATGCAGGAGCTGCTACTACTGCAAGAACGGCCTCGAAACTCTCTGCGGTTCCTACCCAAAGAGTAACCTTGACCCATGCGGCTTCGCAGAATACTTCCGGGTTCCAGAGTCACTCGTCCGTGGAGGAACGGTTTACAGGCTCCGGGAATCGATGAGTTACGAGGAAGGTTCGCAAATAGAGCCGACGGCCTGTTGCGTCAGGGCTTTGATGAAGGCAGGTGTAAGGGCTGGGGATAGTGCAGCGGTCTTCGGTGTTGGGCCGGTTGGGCTTACCCACCTTCAACTGCTGAAACTCTACGGTGTCGCACCCATATTCGCGATCGACGTTCTGAAAAACAGAAGAAGAATGGCGGAGGAAAACGGGGCGTATGTGAGTTTTGACCCACAGACTGACGACGTGCCAAAAGCGATATCATTGTCAGCAGCTGAAGGCGGCGTTGATTATGCCATCGTCGCCACAGGTAACCCGAAGGCAATTGGTCAAGCAGTGAGTTCCGTGCGTAAAGGCGGGTGTGTCGTACTCTTCGGGGCGCCAGCAAGGGGGGCCCTAGCGTCTTTCGACCTAAGTCAACTGTTTCTCGAAGAGGTTCGGTTTCAGTCCAGTTACTCTACGTCAGAAGCTGAAATGCAAATCGCCTTAGACCTGATCGCATCGAAACGCATTACACCGACTAAATTAATCACTCATAGGCTGCCACTGGGTCAGGTTCAAGAAGCCTTCCAGATCGCGGAGAAAGGTTTCGACTCAGCCAAAGTGATAGTTGAAAACAAATGAGGGCTGCGTAGCTTAATACCAAATGGAGTGTTCTCGTTTTTCTCATGCCACAATCCATGCTCGCTATGCGTTTTTACAAACCTGGAGACTTGAAAGCAGAGCAAGTACCCATTCCGGAGCCTAGCGACGGCGAGCTTGTAGTTCGCAGCGCTGTAGCCCTCACCTGTGGGACCGATGTTAAGATGTACCGACGGGGGCACCCTCTCGCGAAACCCCCGCAAATCATGGGACATGAATTCGCGGGCACGGTGACGGCGGTTGGCCGCGGGGTTGAGAAGTTCAAGGTTGGCATGAAGGTTGCGGCCGCCAACTCGGCCCCGTGCAACAAATGCTTCTACTGCCTAAACCATCAACCCAACCTCTGCGAGCACTTGAACGAGAGCCTCGTTGGTTTCACGTGGCCGGGTACCTACGCTGAGTACGTTCGACTTCCTGAAAAAATCGTGCGCCAGAATACGTTTCAGATTCCCGATGGCGTCCCGCTGGAGACAGTTGCGAGCTTAGAGCCGTTAGCCTGTGTTGTCCATGGCTGGGACCTGATCAAGTCGTATCCGGGCGGAGCTGTCGTGATAATCGGCGGAGGCCCGATTGGGTTGCTGCACGCCCAACTCGCACGCTTACGTGGCGCGAAGAGGGTCGTGTTGTGCGATGTTGTGCGGCAAAGGTTGCAAGAGGCTCAGGGAATGGGAATTGATGAAACAATAGATTCATCGCAGGAGAATCTGAATGACCGAGTCTTGGCGCTGACTGAGGGAAGGGGTGCGGATGTTGTTGTGGAGGCGGTTGGGAGGCGCGAAACCTGGGAATCGGCCTCCGGCCTAGCTCGTAAGGGCGGAACCGTCCTGCTCTTCGGGGGTTGTGCATCGGGGACGAGTGTCTCCTTCAACGCTGAAAAAATCCATTACGGTGAACTTCACATCCAAGGAGCGTTTCATCACACACCCGCCGCAGTCGAACGAGCCTTTCGGCTAATAGCCTCAGGGCAGGTCTCAATCAAGCCCCTCATCTCACATGAAATGCCACTTCACAAAGCCAGTGAGGCGTTGGAGTTGATGGGCAATGGAAAAGCGTTGAAGATCGCGCTCCGCCCGCCCACATGACACCCGAATTGGCATTCTCGAAACAACCCCCCTGGACACCACCCACACTTTTCCACTGAAGTGGGCCAAAAAAATCACCCCACTTCAAGCCTGCGCGTGGGAAATAGGTAGCCTAGAACAGAGATTCAGCTTCCTCTAAGTTGCGTTTCAATTCCTGCAGGAACTTTGCCGCCGGAACCCCGTCCACTATCCTATGGTCAAACACTAACGTCAGTAAGGTCGTCGGCCTGGACGAGACCCGGTCTCCCACAGCGAATGGTTTGTACGCGACTCGCCCCAACCCGAGAATCGCACATTGTGGTGGATTAATCACTGGAGCGAATGATTCAATGTCGTAAGCGCCGAGGTTCGTCACGGTGAACGTTCCTCCAGTCAACTCTTCCACCGTGAGCCGGTTCTCCTTCGCCTTTTGCGACAGCGCGTCAATCTCTGAGTTGATCTCTCGAGCGGGCTTCTTGTTCGCGTTCTGAATGACGGGTGCCACAAGTCCTTGCTCGGTGTTTACTGCGACGGCAATGTTGATGTCGGAGTAGGTTGTAACCTCGTCGCCCTCGATAGTAGAATTAATCACAATATGTGATTCTAAGGCCCTCGCCACAGCCTTCACAACCAGCGCCGTGAAGGAAACATGGTTCTCTCGGTTCTTGAGATTCACGAGTTTGCTTGCGTCTGCTTCCATTGTCAAAGTGACAGGAACGGCTGTTCTTGCACTGAACCCCAGCCTCTCCGCGACTGTTTTCCGAATGCCTTCCAGCTTGGCCTTGCGCAAGATGCTTGGCTGTCGGGACTTGGTAACGGTGGAGGCGGCAGCAGTAGTCTTCTGTACTGTCGCGAGAACGTCCTCTCGCGATATTCGACCCCCTGGCCCAGTTCCACTCAAATTCGTTAGGTCAACACCATGCTCTTGAGCCAACCTTCGGGCCGCGGGAGACGCGATGACGCGATCAGCTTGGGTCGTAGGTTTCTGTTCCATTCGCGGAGGCGACTCTGGCTTGATTTGACTCTGAGTTGTTAGGGGGCTTTGGGGCTGAGCTGAGGCTTCGCCGATTATTGCTACTGGTCGGGAGACTTCCACATCGGTTCCTACGGGAGCTAAGATCTTGCTAAGCACTCCGCTGTCGGGCGCCTCCACTTCAAAGGTAGTCTTCTCGCCCTCAACAACGAGAATGGCTTCGCCCTTCTTGACGTACTCCCCCTCCTTTTTCAGCCACTCAACTATCTTGCCGGACTGCATTCCCGGGTCGAGTCGGGGCATTAGAACTTCTGGCATCAATAATCCCTAACCCATCACTTTGTCTACGGCTTGGATTATCTTGTCGGCGTTGGGCATGTACTCCTGTTCGAGGGGTGGGGAGAATGGGATTGGAGTATCAGGGCATGCAACGCGCATGATTGGGGCGTCAAGGTAATCGAAGGCAGCTTCGCTGACTGAGGCCGATATCTCTGCCCCGACTCCACCTGTTTTGATGTCGTCGGATGCAACAATCAATCTTGACGTCCGTTTAACCGACTCCACAATCGTTCCCAAATCTAGAGGCTGCAATGTTCGAATATCAATCACCTCCGCTGAGATACCGTTCTCTTCGAGCTTCTTTGCAGCTATGAGCGACTCGCCAACAAGGCGTGATATTCCCACGATTGTCACGTCATCTCCCTTCCGTTTCACATCCGCTTTTCCAAGCGGGATCGTGTACTCCTCCTCAGGAACTGGCCCTTTGGTTCGGTACAGGAGTCCGCCTTCCAAGAAGAGGACTGGGTTCGGTTCACGTATCGACGATTTCAGGAGGCCTTTAGCATCGTAAGGCGTGGCAGGAAGCACAACCTTCAGGCCGGGTACTTGAAGGAACCATGCAGGCGTGAATTGGGAATGCTGGGCTCCGTGTTGACGCCCAAGGCTGTACTGTGTTCTGAGCACCATTGGCACCTTCAATTGCCCACCGCTCATGAAACGCATTTTCGCAGCCTGCGTCGCAAGTTGGTCCATGCAGATGGGTAGAAAGTCCATGTACATGATTTCAGCCACAGGTTTGAGGCCGGCGAGCGCCAAGCCGACTGCTGCGCCGGCTATGGCTGCCTCGGAGATCGGCGTATCCCTTACACGCTCGGGCCCAAACTCGTCCAACAGGCCCCGTGTGACCTTGTAAACCCCGTTGAAGACACCGATCTCTTCACCCAAAAGAACAACCTTCGGGTCTCGGAGCATCTCTTCACGAAGTGCTTCTCGTAACGCGTCGGCGTAGGTTAATTCTCGCAAGGTTGTTGTTCCTCCGCGTAAACGTAGTTCCTGATTTCGCTGAAAGGCAATGGAGAACTCTGCGTTGCGAATTCAACAGCCTCCTCGACCTCTTGCCGTATTGCGTTTTCAACTTCGTCAATTTCTGGCTGCGTCATCAGGTTCCTCTTGAGCAGTCGTTCCTTGAGTACCTTGATTGGATCCCTCTCAAGCCACTTCGCAACTTCATCTTTTGGTCGATATTCGGCTTTATCGTAGACTCCATGGCCTTTCATCTTGTAGGTCAAGCATTCTAGGAAGACTGGCTCAGAATCATGGCGTGCCTTCTCAGCTGCGGCTTTCGCTGCTACGAAAACCGAAACAACATCATTTCCGTCCACGACCATTGTCTGCAATCCGTAAGCTCGCGCCCTGTCAGCGATCGTGGGGCTTGAGACGGCACTCTTGACATTTGTTGACATTCCGTACTGGTTGTTCTCGCAGAACAAAAGAACCGGCAGCTTCCACAGAGCAATCATGTTTGCCCCTTCATGGAAGGCCCCCGTGTTGGTAGCGCCTTCACCGAAGAAGGTAGCGACTATGTTCTGGCTCTTCTTCAGTTTCAACCCTAAGCCGACGCCAGCCGCAATGGGTATCCCACTCCCGACAATGGCGGTGGCGTATAGGGACCCTGTTTTGGGATAGATCGCGACGTGCATAGACCCACCCAAACCTTTACAGTTGCCTGTTGACTTCCCGAAGAGTTCAGCCATGCAAAGCTTCGTTGGGACATCCTTGGCTAATGCGTGCCCATGCCCTCGATAGGTTGTGATCGTTAGGTCGTCTGGCTCTAAGGCCATCATAGCTCCGGTGGCGATTGCTTCTTGCCCTAGGTATAGGTGGGATGGCCCGATCAGCAGGCCCTTGACTAGGTAGAGTTCCTCGACTTTTTCTTCAAATTTCCTGAGTAAGAGCATTTTGTGCAACATCTTGCCAAGACGATCTTTCGTCAACCCGTGTTTGGCGTAGTCGCTTTCGGGTATGTTTTGGATTATCGTTACGGTGGTCATTGGGGAGTCAGTGGCTGTGCTACCGCAAACTCAGCCTTTAGCTCTTCGCCGCATCTTGAGTGAAGGATTTAACGCCGCCTCAACTTCCAACAGTGATTCATTAGGGTTGGTCGGATGGGCGAGTCGCGAATACTCTACGGAATTGCGGAGAGTTGCCCATTCGACGCTCTACTTGTTAGGAATATGAAACGGGCTGTTGACTCGCTTTTGCAACTTAACCTGAAGAGATTCAGGGTTCCGCAGAAGGATATCACTCGCTATTCGGCTCTTGACGTAATGAAGCAGGCATTGGAGCTTCTCTACGAGTTTTCACCTTCCGAGAAGAACTACCGGGAAGCGATGCGCACAATCCTAGTCTACTCAGAAGGGGACGAAGAGATGCTTCGGATACTGCTGGAAAACTTCGCTCTAATCGCCAACGCCGTCTACAACGCCTATAGCGGGCAAAGGCACGCTGAATCCCTGGCTCCAGAAACGCTCTTCCTACAAGGGATCCCGTTCGATTCAACCGAACTCCAACAAGCATTCAGGTTCGTGGGAGTAAGGCCGCCTGAGATAAGCCCACCAAGCGTCAAGAACATCATCTACTTGGACGAAAACTTCGAACCATACAAGCTGCTCTTCAACGGCAAGATTACTGCTCAACGGGCCGAGGCGGGCAGGGAGGAACATTGGGCTCAAGTAATCGAAACAAACCTCGCAAAGAGCACCGGCCCTGCACTGATGCGGGCAGGCTCGGAGCACATTGACACTCCAGAATTCGTGCTGTCGAGATTCGTGTCAAGGTTAAGCCATAGAGGAACTAGCAGACTTCCCGCGCTTCTGCGAAAACGAGGAATTCAAGTTCAGATTGCTGGCAGGACCGCTGATGTCAACGCCGTATTCGGGAAGAGATAGTCAGTACTCAGACGCCGAACTTCATTCCCTCGTACCCGAGAGGTAGGAGCTGGTTGCTTTACCTTTTCGTCTTTCGTGGGGTTAAGAGGTATTGGTAAGCGAAACCGGCGAGTAAGGCGCCGACTATTGGACCCACAATGTAAACCCAGAGGCTTTGGTAGGCTCCTGACCAGATGGCAGGGCCGATTGAACGGGCCGGGTTTGCTGAAGCACCTGTTAGAGGCCAAGCGACAATTGTGAGACCCACAAGAGTCATTCCAATCACAAGGCCAGAAATGCCGTTGGAAGCCTTGTCAGTATATGCAACAGCATAAGAGAGCATTAGGAAGAATGTGATTATCAACTCGACAACAAGTGCCACCATGTCACTTCGCCCAATGGGGACGCCGGGAAGGGTCGCACCGAATTCAGTCATAGCGCCCGCCTCAGGTAGAATTACCACATGAGCCCCGACCGCCAAGACCGCGCCCACAACCTGGGCCACGATGTAAAGGACACCGTCATCTACCTCCATCTTTCTCAGCGCCACAGCTGTGATAGTTACCGCCGGGTTCACGTGGCAACCGGAGATTGGACCCAGCACGTAAACCATAGACATCAGGATAATCCCAAAAGTCAGAGCAATCCCGATGACCGATCCCGCGGGGGAAGATAACCCAAGAATAGCAACGAACACGGTTATTGAGACTGTGCCAAAGAATACTAGGGCAAACGTTCCAATCAATTCTGCTAAGTAAGCCTGCGGTCCCATCTTCATCTCAAACACCAAGGGTTCAGCTAACCATCTGGGATAAGTATAAAACCATTCAGCTTTCGGTTACAAACAAAATAGAAGCAAAGACAAGCCCTGCACCAAGCAAAGTCACAGTATTGTAAGTCTCTCCAAGAACGAGGCCAGAGAGAACCATCGCCGCAACAATCTCAAGCATCCCCACAACAGAAGAGATAGTTGCGGTGACTTGCTTTAATGCAGCAATCCAGAGCGCATAGGGAACGATTGTGCATACTATTGCAGTGTACGCTACCCAAACCCAACCCTCCAATGGAACCGCGCTGGAGCTCAGGTTCCCGAAGAGAAGAGCCATGGGGAGGAGGAGCAGGGCTGTAGTGAATAGGACAAACGTTGAAAGTTCGATGACGTTTCTGTCCGCCCGCAGCAGCAACCGCTTGTTGCAGATTATGAATAGCGCCCAGGCCAAGCCGGCGAGAAATACCAAAGCGTCTCCCAACAGTTCCCCTTGACTCAGAGTTGAGAAGTCACCATTGGTTGTGATCATAATGGCGCCGACTACGCTGAGCACTACTGCGAGCTGTTTGCGTAGTCCGAAGGTTTCGTTGAACATTCTCCAGCTTATGATGGCTACAACTACGACGTTCACATCGACTAGTAGCGCGGTCTTCGCTGGAGTGGTGAAGATTTGGCCGACGTATTGGAGGGAAAAACCAAGGCCGTTCAGAAGCCCCAACATCCAAACAAAAGGTTCCCTTATCGACTTTAAGTTGAACCGGCCACAAAGAATGAGGGCAGTAAGGAGAATCGCGGATGCCAGTGCCAACCTCAAGAAAGCGAAGCTGTACGCATTCACGTATGCGAGGCCGATTTTCACGCTGACGAACGAGCTGCCCCATAGAATGTTGGTGATTAGTAAGAGTACAATTGCGGATCTCTCACTGGATTGCTTGGGCAGCTTCAAGCTTTTCGATTAAGCGTTAAACGGCCGCGTCTGATATTAGTGTTAGAGCTGCTCTCCAATTTTGTATCCGTAAATCGTGTGGCCGAGCAACTCATCGTAGACTATGTTTGGTTTCCAACCTGGAACCTTGAAATCATGAGAGATTACGCGCGTGCCCGGTTTCAGCTCCGCCTCCAATTTGGGTCTCAAACGCTCATTCGCGCTTGATGTCAGGTAGAGGGTGACCACGTTTGCGTCGGATATGCTCACATCGAAGAAGTTGCTTTGAATCACTGTCACTTTGTCTTCCAGGTTCAACCTCTTGATCTCCGTCCTAGCCCGCTCAATCAAATCCTCGCGGAGATCTATCCCGGTTGCCCTTGCCCCAACCTCCTTTGCGGCTAGAATGATCAGACGCCCGTCGCCGCAACCCATGTCGTATAGAGTTTCGCCGGGCTTGATTTGTGAGAGGTCAAGCATCCTCTTAGCAACCTCTAGCGGGGTTTGTACAAAAGGTGCGATGCTCATGAAGGAAACCTGCTGGCTCCGCGAGTTCTAAATCAGCAATTTATGCGTATCGTCGTTCAGCCTCAGACCGCTCACTTCTTGGCGCCTTCGTACCGGCGGGCGCGCTCTTCTCCTTCTTACCGGTCCACTTAACGTCCTCTTCCAAGAACCGGACACACACGTCCTTGAACTGCTTGTAAATCTCTTTCAACTCTTCCTCGGTAAAAGTCTCGATGAAGGTTGGGTTCCTAAGCCAACTGTCCCATCCTCGAACGCTCTCGAAAAGGGCCGAATTCATCCTAATCAAAGAGGCATACAGGCCCAACCTGTCGGATGGCTCAAGTTTCTTGACGTCTTCAAGCGCCTTTGAGCGCTCTTCAGTCCAAGACAAACTTCCGGAGACACCTTCTGATTCCACGAGCAGTATTCCAGCCGCAATTTAGCCTTATTCCCAATCCAACAGAAATATCAGGGTTAGAATTCGAACCAACTCTGCTTTTCCATTGTTTTCCATTCAGGTCAGGCCATGCGTAAGTCATTTCAGCAGTTTTATCTTTCATCCCATGTAACCAGTCAAGCCAAAGAATCAATTGGTTAACGAGTGGTTGTTGGAATGAAACAGATAGAGCCTATCGTAGTGAAGTTAGCAGAGACTGGACTCAACGCTGAGGGGGTTAGGGCAATGGCAGAGCACTACGGCGCTGTTGAATGGTTGAATAGGGCGAAAGAACTTCAGCCAAACGAATCAGAATTTCTAATTGAGTTGGCGGGGCGCGCCTGTTACCGCAGTTTTGGCGTGGGCTTGAATCCTAACGTAACGAAGATTCGAGACAATCCTAGAGACTACATTACGAATGTGTTGGAGAAAGGCGATGGAAGCATTCTGGAACATGCAACTGTCACGTTTGCGTTCCTGAACGTAAGCCGGGTGTTCACGCACGAGCTGGTACGCCACCGTGCTGGAACGGCTATGAGTCAAGAGAGCCTTCGGTATGTCCGTCCTCGTGAGGTCAATCTTTGGGTTCCACCTGACCTTCAATCAGCTTCGAGCGAATTTCTTGCTAGCGTTGAAGAAATCAAGAAGTTATACGCCGGGCTTGAAGCCAAATTCGATTGGGATAAGATGTCATTTGACCAGAAGAAACGCGTCACATCGGCATTGCGCAGAATCCTGCCAGATGGGATAGCAACGAACATCATTTGGACTGCGAACCATAGGACCTTGCGTTGGATCATAGAAATGCGGACAGATCCGAGTGCCGAGGTTGAGATTAGGAAAGTCTTCGGCCAGGTTGCTGAAATCTGCATCAAAGACTATCCTCTCCTTTACTCTGACTTCACTAAGACCAAGCTACCCGACGGCACTTGCCAATACTCACCTAAGTTCTCCAAAGTGTAAGAAGAGGAATTTCTTGCCTGAACCTTTCTGGAAGACCGCCATCTCCAAAGTTGAACCAAACAAGATTCTTGTTCGCGGATACAACCTCATGGACCTAGTCGGGAAGTACAATTACGCTGACCTAACCTACCTTCTATGGCGTGGGGAACTACCCTCTCCAAGCTATTCTCGCGTGATGGACGCGTTGCTGACGGTTTGCCTTGAACACAGCCTTAACGCACCCTCGGTTGACGCTACGCGGTTCGTCGCCTCATCTGGGGTACCATTGCAAGCGGCGGTTTCTGCTGGAGTTGCGGCTATCGGTGACTGGCACGGCGGCGCCATTGAGCAGTGCGCCAAGATGCTGCAAGAAGGCGTCACTCGCACGAAAAATAAAGGTGGCTCATTGAAGCGTACCGCAGAAGAAATCCTGCAGGAACACAGAAACCGCAAAGTGAGAATTCCCGGGTATGGGCACCCGACACACACTAATGACCCTCGGACCGGGAAGCTTTTGGCAATCGCAGAAGAAAACCAGCTTCGCGGCCAGCATGTGGAACTCGCTCAGGCAGTGGAGCAACTCACAGAGAAATTCTTCAGGAAGCACCTCATCCTGAACGTGGATGGATGTATTGCGGCGATAATTTCTGATATGGGGTTCGATTGGCGGCTTGGAAAGGGCTTCTTCATTGTTAGCAGAACACCCGGCCTAGTAGCCCACGCTTACGAACAGGCATACTTTGACACTCCATACAAGGCTGCAAAATGGGACGAAATAGTCTACACCGGCCCGCCAGAAAGAACTCCACCGAGATAGCCTGATCACTCTAAGGTTCACTCGTGCTGGTGGATAGAAAAAGGGGAAGTGGAGGGGGTCGTATCGCGTGCTCTTTGAAGTTACCTTAGGAACTTGGATACGAATGGCGATGTCTCGCCTCTCCGCATGAAGTGGCCGGACGGGCCCTCTCCCAGGAACTCGGAGAACCAAGATTCATGCTCAATTTCCTCGTTGAGTATCGCCAGAGACAAGTCGTAGGTCCTATGGTCCTTACCAGCAGTTATGTTGCAGACGTTTGAATAGCCTCGTACCGCACAGCGTTCCGCGTTGAGAAGCACGGTCAGCATCGCCTTGATGTCGGTCGGATCCTTGGGTAGGTTAGCCGGCGGACACGCCGAAGAGTCATGGAACACTTTCATGTCATCTGGAAGCTTGCCTCCAAGTTCGTATATACGTGGAACCAGAGCTTCGAAGTGGTTTCGATCTTCAATTCGTGCTGTTTCAGCGATCTCTTTGATCCCTTCCCCTTCCAAGCCTATTAGATTGCAGCGAAGGATTGTATAGTAGTAGAACGTGGTGAGTTCCGCAGCTGCGTTTCTAACCAATAAGTCAAGAAGTTTCTCGACGTCTACGCCCGCCCTTTCAACCATTTCTCTCGCTACTTTAACCATAATTTCACCTCACTTCGATGTGTTTGCTGTTACTTTCTTAGCACTTATCCATAGAGAGTATGTAGTTTGCTGAGTATTAGCGTTCTTTCTCGAGTATCTTCACTTCACACTTCACGAGTTTCTTGAATGCCTCAGCGTCACTTTTGCTGCCAACTATTGCTCCGAAGTGCATTGGAATCACAATCTTCGGATTGATTGACGCCGCCGCTTCAGCTGCCTCCTGCGCCGTCATGACGTATGTTCCCGAAACTGGAAGGAGAGCGATGTCTGCTCGTATGTTTGCCATCTCAGGGATGTGATCGGTGTCTCCAGCGTGATAGACCCTTACGCCTTTAACCGTCACAACCCAACCGACCTTACCATCTTCCTTTGGGTGGAAAACCTTGCCAGGCTCTCTGAACTTGTTCAAATTGTAGGCTGGGACAACTTCGATAGCAACATCGCCTAAGCTCAACTTGTCCCCCGGCTTCACAATTCTAACTTCTTTCGCATTTATCTTGGACAATTCCGGCTTCGACTGACTATGGGCAACGATTGTTGTGTTCGGGCCGACTACTTTCTTCAAGTCGTCGACGTTACAGTGGTCGAAGTGTTCGTGGCTGACTAAGATGATGTCTGCCTTGGCTCCGCCACCTTCAATCTGGAACGGGTCGATGTATATGACACTCCCATTTTGAATTCTGAACCCGTCATGTCCGAGCCATGTTAATTTGATTCCCTTATACTCAAACATCTCTGACACCGAGGATAGCTAGCGGCGAAATTCATTTAAAAAGAGCACGTGTCCAGGTTCAACGGCCTCGCACGGTTTCGACCGTATGCTCCTCCAAGGTTTTTGAGGACCGCGCGGTCCTATTGATTCTGAGTTCCCGAGCGGGCGGCAAAGCTGTCTCAACAAGTCTTCACCCAACTCTCCAAGGAAGTGCAAGCTGCTCTAGTTCAGTTTGGGTTTGAGACGCCCACACCTCCGCAAAACGCTGCAATCCCCCAAATCCTGATGGGGAAGAATGTTCTCCTGATAGCGCCGACTGGTTCTGGGAAAACCGAAGCCGTCCTCCTACCAATCTTTGATCAGCTCGTGAAGGCGAAAGATAGGCAGGGAATCTCCGTAATCTACATCACACCCCTCCGAGCGTTGAATCGAGACCTGTTGAAGCGGCTGGATTTCTGGAGCAGGAACCTAGGGTTCACTGTAGAGGTAAGGCACGGTGACACACCGCAAAAGGACAGGCGAAGACAATCAATCAAACCGCCCGACTTCCTGGTCACAACCCCCGAAACACTTCAAGCCATCCTCCCCGGAAAGCGCATGCGAACACACCTTAGCAGCGTCCGCTGGGTCGTAATCGATGAGGTGCACGAGTTAGCCGACGACAGGCGCGGCGTTCAACTGACCGTCGGCCTGGAGAGACTGAGAGAAGTGACACACCAAGATTTTCAGAGAATTGGCCTATCCGCCACTGTCGGCAACCCAGACCAAATAGGAGCCTTCGTGGCCGGTAACCGGCCGGTTGAAGTGATCCAAGTTGCACCGACCAAAAGGGCGGATTACTTCGTTGAATTCCCACACCCAACAGATGAGGATTATGTTATTGCGCAATCTCTCTACACAGCACCCGAAGCCGCTGCTCGCCTGAACAGAATTTGGGAACTGGTTGAAGACCACGAATCCACACTAATCTTCGTCAACAGCAGGACGAACGCTGAAACGCTTGGCTCCAAATTTCATCAACTCAAACGAAACATCGCCGTCCACCATGGCTCTCTCCCAAGAGAAGAGCGGGTTCGGGTTGAGAACGGCTTCAAGGACGGAAAGATCAAAGCACTGGTCTGCACATCGACCTTGGAACTGGGGATCGATATTGGAAGCGTAGACCTCACGGTTCAGTATATGTCGCCCAGGCAGGTGGCAAGCCTCATCCAGAGAGTGGGGCGGTCCGGGCACAGACTGGATCAAGTATCGCAAGGAAAAATCATGGCAGTCTCGACAGACGACATTCTCGAATCGGTCGCGGCCATCCAAGAAGCGAACGAGAACCATGTTGAACCCGTCAAGATTCATGAGAAGGCACTGGACGTTCTTGCCCACCAGATTGCTGGAATCATTCAGGAATCGGAAGAAGGCGTGCAAACAGATCACATCTTCAGGATGGTACAACGAGCCTACCCGTACCGGGACCTGACAAGGAAAGAGTTCGACGGTGTTGTGAGTTTTCTGGAAAAAACACGCCGCCTGAGATCCGACAATGAACGGTTGCTCAGGGGAAGTAGAACTCGCCAATACTATTACGAGAACCTATCAATGATCCCCGATGAACGGCGCTATCGAGTAATCGATGTTTCAACTCAGCAATCCGTCGGCATTCTTGGCGAAGAATTCGTGATGACTAAAGCCAGGCTGGGCATTCATTTCGTTATCAAAGGTAGGGTCTGGCAGATCGAACAAATTTCCGATGACGCACTCGTGTACGTCACACCAGTCGAGGACCCTACCGCTGCTATACCTGGTTGGGATGGCGAATTGCTGCCTCTCCCATTCGAGTTGGCTCAGAGAGTTGGAACGCTTCGGGCAGAAGTTTCAAAGGAACTTGATACGGCAGCTACAACAACCGTGGTGGCCACCCTCTCTAAAAGATGGCCTACGGAACGCTATGCCGTTCGAAAAGTAGTCGAAGAGATTGAAGGGCATCGAGACGCGGGAGCACCGGTTCCCACAGACAGCCGAATTGTTCTCGAGGCATTCGACAGGTTCCTGATAATTCACGCTTGTTTCGGCGAGACCGTCAACAACACGTTAGGCGAAGTGTACGAGGAGCTCCTCTCAAGAAAAGGTTTGGTGAGGCAATGGTGGGCCGATGGCTATCGAATTCTCCTAGAGCTAACAACACCTACTCAAGAGCTCGCCCTTGACGAAATTCAGGCGACGTTGTTCGGCGTAGGGGAGGGAGTCATGGAGGGCATCTTCAACGGAGTCCTCCACAGGCACTTTCCATTCGGCTATTACATGAAATTCATCGCAGAACGTTTCGGCGCATTGAGGCGCGGCCTAATGTTGGGGGGCGACAATCTGCGTGAACTTGCCCTTCGGTTCCGGATGACTCCGATATATGATGAGACAATACGTGAAGCGCTGCTATTACACGTCGATTTCCCGCGCGTACGCGAAATCTACAGATCCATAAGGAACGGTTCAATGGAAGTTGCAGTCTTCAAAGCGTTGGACAAGCCAACTCCTCTTGCGTTTCATCTCCTCAACAAGCACATCGACATTCCGGAATTGATAGCCCCTGAGATCGTTGAGAAGGACACTATCGAGAGGCTCAAGTTCAGCTTGGATAATATGACCGTTGACTTGGTCTGCTTCGAGTGTGGCAGGCTAGCGCAAGCGAAGGTTGTCAAAGCCCTCCCACGCAAGCCCAAATGCCACTCCTGCGACTCTGGACTCTTGGCAGTATCCTCATGGTCGACTGATTTCCTCCTCCGCATACTGGAAAAGAAGCTGAAAGGCAAAACGATCGAAGACCAAGAACGAGACACCCTGGCGAAGGCCAGGCGCTCAGCTGACCTAGTGTTGTCGTACGGACGCCGAGCCATAGTCGCACAGTGCGTCTACGGAATCGGTCCTCAAACTGCGAGCAGAATCCTCGCCAAGATGCATGACGATGAGAGAAGCTTCTACAAGGACCTTCTGGAAGCCAAGCTAAAATTCATAATTACAAGGCCCTTCTGGGACAGGCAATAGGTAGAAAAGTGGAGCCTTATCCATTCTCTCTAAACAATCGAAGTGCTCCAAATCACCTTAAGTATTCCAACCGTGCCGTCGCGCTCAGGGGATTTGGATGTACCACATCCACTGTCACGAGTACCATCACGCGATGCCTCTTGGCGTTATGAAATGCGTGTACTGCGGAGCACAAGAAGTGCGGCACCAGCATACCTCTCACACCAACACGTAGGGAATTAGAAACCCCGAAAACGTTCCATTTTTAAAGCCTGACCTTCTCAGCTTCGACAATTCGAGGCGAATCGTAATGGTAGGTGACCTTGAGCGTCGGGTCAACGACCTCCGGTATTTGGACGGCGTTGAGAAAGTTGAGCATGTGCCTTATCGGACGGGCGACGAGTTCTGGGTTAGGTTCAACCGCCCTTTGGATTTGAAGAAGCTTGAAGAGATTGTCAGAAAATACAACTACCAAATGATAAGATTCGCAAGCCTCCCATCAAAGCTGCCCCGTGCTTTAGCTGAAATCCTTTGGGACGGGGTCGCCTACATCATCTGCCGGAAGATCGGCCCCTTGGCGAAATTGACATCCTCTTTGGGATTTGAGCCCGAAGGAATCGCAAAGATCGCGTACGACCTACATGGGCCATACCAGATATTCATCGCGACGAACGAGGAAGGTGTGAAAGTGTTGTACGATTACGTAGGACTGAAGTATGTCGCACCTGCACCCCCACCGAAACCCGTCGTAGCTGCGAAAGCACCAACGCCCGGCGTTGCCAGACCTGTTCCACCTGCAGCCCCCAAACCTACCGCGACGCCTGCCCCAACGCCTGCCAATCCACCTGCTGCTGCCCAACCCCCACAGAGTACACCAGTATCACCGCCGCAGCCTTCACAGACCGCTGCGCAGCCGAAAACTGACCAGCTGAATCAGAAAAAGGGAAATAGGGATGTGCCGGCTCAGAGCACAGCTTGACTCAAACGGAAGCGTCGGGGAGTACGTCTACTTTCTTAGGTTGTTCGGCGAAGGTCACGTCTTCGTCCGCGTCTAGTGAGCCTGAGTACAGAACCTCGCCCTGTATCTTGCACCTGGACTCGATTCTTACGTTGACGCCATGCACGATACCGGCCCGGCTTCGCTCTTCTATGGTTATGCGCTGTCCGTAAACGGATTCCACGTCGCATCGTTCTCCAAGCTTAATCATGTTTCCAAAGAGTGAGCCTCTTACCCGGCCACGGTCTCCAATGGTTATGGAATCAGCTCTGACACCATTCTTCGTTGAGAGGGAGCCGCCTACTTCAATGTCTTCAACTTTGACCTCCATTGCTTCTAGCCATCCACCAATCTCGATGCGCTCTGCGATCAAGGTTCCTCCGACGATGCATTTTCCCCCGACTTCTAGGCTGCCCACAAGGTTCAGGTTACCACCTACCTGGAAGACGCCGCCAACATCAACATCCTCGCCCTCACCGTTTCCCTCGATTTCGATTGTTCCGCCTACGTCAATGTCTTCGAATTTCAGGTTTCCAGATACCTTGATCGTTCCACCTATGTCTATGTCCCTTCCCGAGCTGTCACCCCGAAGATGAACAGCCCCGCCAACGTCCAGGTCATTGAATTCAAGCGGGGCAGTGGATTCAAAAGACCCACCTACCTCGATTTCCTCGCTAACCCTCCCCCCGCCAACAACCACAGAACCTCCGACGTCAATATTCTTGCAGTTAACTTCCTTCGCAACTCGCACTGATCCCCCTACGGATATTTCCTCGGCCTCAGCGGATTCGGAGATTTCCAATGAACCGCCGACCTCTATAGACCGCGCCTTCACTTTGCCGTGAATTTCGGCTCTGCTGCCGACCTCTAATTCTTCGACGGAGAGATCTCGCGACACTTCGAGATGTTTGTCTACGTCTACGTCCCGGGCAGAGAGGGAACCGGAGACGTGGAGGCTTCCATCGGAAATGCGCACGCCATCTTCAACAGTTAGGTCGCCTCGAACATCAAGATCACCGTCGTCTCCATCTATGTCTCGTGCCTTGAGGCTGCAGTCGAAGACAACATTTCCTTCTGTGTCAACCGAGCCCTCCACGATCACAGTGCCGCTCTCGGCTGAGATTACGGCATCGTCCTCGATCTCCAAGTCGCCGTCTATGTGATTGAGGGTTGTCTTCGTCCGCTTTGGAACTGAAACGTCAGGCAAGTTTCTCTGCTCGCTGATTCTAGCGATTGTTCGCCATGGGCTGGATATATCCTCTACCCAGCTTCTGATTCATTTCAGCACGGTAGGAGTTAATGCTGAATCTCCTGTGGCTCGGCGGTACGAAGGGCGCTCCGCCCCTTGCTTTGGCTACTAGCTTGATCTCGCTCCATGCGCTTGCGAAGATGGCGAAGTTTTGGGTCAATTCGAATACTCTTTCTCGGAACATTTCCATTTCATCTGATGATGGGTTCGCTCTGGCCCAATTAAAGAGCAGAGCACGTCGCGTAATGACAGACGGTGGTCACAAAATGTGTGTACTACCTGGGGGGTAACTTAGCGCTGTTTTTCTTTCTATTATTGTTAGGTGTGGGGTGGGGGGCAGTAGGGTAGTTTTGTATCCCATCATCGTATTTCGGACAACGTTTACGCCAGAATTATTGGTCGGTTCCGAGAAATGTCATGAACCCCTGGACCTTTCTGTATGCGCCAAGGAATTCCAACCCACGCCGCGTGACATGGAAGAACCGGCTCTCGCCCGCTAAACGGACAGAAAGAAGCCCATAGTTGGCGAGGGTTTCAAGCATCGGCTTCACCCTATCGACAGGAAGGCCTGCCCCGTAGGAAATTCTGGTGACGAGAGAGCCCTCTGGGCGACGCTTCAGAACCTCCAGAATATCTGCGTAAATGTCCACACGGGAGCGCTTCTTCAACTGCCAGCCAATTCTCCAGAACTCGTCTTAACTCTACTAAGCTTTCTATAGGCTTGTTGCGTTTTGAACTTTTACTGTCTGAAGGCTTCCGCGCAAGGTTTGACTGGCATCAGACTAAGACCAGCTCCATGAAGAGAGCGCCCTGTATTGGATTGAACCGGTAAGGCGAGATTTCTTTGAAGCCCATCGCCCGATAGAGCTCGACCGCCTCCTTCATCGACGGTACTGTATCCAGCCGCATTCTCCCGTATCCTCTCTTGCGCGCTTCATCGATTATCGCTTCCGCCAATGCTTTACCGATTCCTCTGCTCCGAAATTCTGGGCGAACATAGAGCCGTTTCATTTCGCACGTAATGTTTGATAGCTTCCTCAATGCGCAGCATCCAGCCATCCTCCCCTCGTCCACAGCAAGGAGCAAGCACCCGGTGGGTGGGCTATAATCCCCCGGAAGCCCTTTCAGCTCTTCCTGGAAGTCTTGAAAGGAAAGGTCGAAGCCGAGCGATGCAGCGTACTCGGAGAATAGGGTCCTGATGTCGCTGAGCTGCGCATCTGATTGCACTCGGGTTATCTGGGCCAATGTGGAATCAGCGATTTTGCAGGGGCTTCGATTGCCCTTTGGAGGCCTCGACTAGATACCAGTATCGGCCTTCCTTCAGAGTCGTAGACCATCCTAGCAGTCTGAGTTTTCGTTCGACAAATGTGGGGGAAGGGATGTCTTTGGCCGAGTGTGGTGTCACCGGCGACTTGGTCGGCTTCCAATCCGCTACAATTACTTTCCCACCATGTGAGGTGACGCGTGCCATTTCGCGCAGGGCTTCCAGGGGGTTGGAGAAATGATGTAGTGAGAGCAGAGAGACAACCAAGTCAAAGCGCCCAGCACGAAAAGGCATCTGCTCCGCTTTGCCTTTCTTCAGGAAGACGCTCTCTCCCAATCCTTTGCTCTTCAGCATCTCTCGCACGGATCGAATGACCTCTGCCGAAACGTCTATCGACCAAATCCGTCCCATCCCTCCGAACCTCCGTGCCAAAAGCTCCACACTGGCCCCATAACCCGTGCCAACATCCAGTACATGCCTTGGCGATAGCCCCGAGATGGACCGCCTTAGTGCTCTGCTCACATCTCTATGCACTGCAACCCTCTGCTTTTGAACAGCGGGTGAAGGCGCGCGGTGATCGGCCATCCGCTTGCCTTTGAACAGGAAATGCGACCGAATCTCTGAGTGCACCGTGTTCCGAACCAAGAGAGAAACCTTCATGGTGAATGAGGCCGCTTCAGGATCGACGCCTGAAGTTTAGGGCTAACAGAACTAAGAAGACCATGCCACAGAAAATCATCCACATCACGAATGGAGCGTTGGATTGTGTCGGTTCATTGCTTAGGTGGGTCCATTCTGCCTGCACTGTTTTCGGAGAATCCACGAACATGGAGAGGCTGGGTTGAGAACCAGTAGCGTCGCCCGTCCACCGGGTGAACGCTACACTCTCTTGCCCAATTATGGGTGGTTGAACTAAGATCGTGGCTGTGGAGTTTTCGTCATACCAGCCCGACCCGAGAGGCGTTCCGTAAGGAGAGATGACAGTCACGTAGTATTGTTTTCTGTAGAAGGCGGTGAACGTCGTATCATTCTCCAAGCTAACCTGCCTAAGGGTTGAGGTATTGGAGTCATCCCACTGGGTGAAAACAAGCCTAGTCACGTTCCCATCATAAACAACAGGCTGGGCTTGAAAAATATGCACGGCACGTAAGCTTTCCATCTGAAGTTGGCCAGTTTGATCTGCCGGGTATGGGGTTCCATCCATCAGGAACGTAAGGTTGGGCACATTTGATGCCAATTTGAGAGTTACCAGGTCGGAGATAGTTACGGTGACGGACCGCGGCTGCGCCGCAATCGACCAATGGCCACCGACCTCTTGCATCAGGATTATGGTGAGTGATCGAGTTGTTGAGTTCCGTGGGCTTACAACCAGGTCGACCGCTGCCTTTCCGCTCGAACCCAGCGTGAAGCTTTCGGCACTCAATGGTTCGGCATGGGACTCGTCATATACAATCAACGTCAAGGGTCCTGTTGATTGAAAGCTCTGGCTCACATCCACACCAACTGGAATTACATCTCCCGGCGCGATTCGCGGAGGCACTCGCACTGACGTGATCTCGAAGCTCCAGTTCCCTACAGGAGCTTCCGATAGGGACCCTAGTTCGGGGGTGAGTTGAAGCGCTTTTGATTTTTCGATGAAGTTGATTACCATGTTGCGAGCGGTGGTGCTGTATTCGCCACTGTCACGAACGGTCCAGACCTCATGGCCAACCTCCTGCAGGACGTAGAATTCCTTGTGATAGTAGGATGAACTCTGCCAACCTTCGGCCGGTGCATTGTTGTAGAATTGCTGGCCTGTGGCGACGAAGTCAGCCAGGTTCCCTCCGAAGAGGAATAGGAGGTTTGTTTTGATGCTGTGCGCATGGTTGATTGCGCTGTTCGCAAGTGGGACAGTAATCAGGACCACTGAGTCTGCGTTGGTCCAATTCCCTGGATCTCGGATAGCAACTTCCATTGCGGCTGCTTGGCCTCCAACTGAATACCCCATCAAGACTGTGTGGACGTAGCCCTGCTGCTTGATCCAGCTATGAACGTCTGCGATTATTGTTGATTGAATTTGATAGAGCTCCTGGTAGATCGTTCGATTTGCCGCAGCGTTGACCTCAGCGTAAGAACCCTTCTCAAGGGCGATCATGCAATAATAGGTAGAAAGCTCCTGAATGAAATGAATCGTCCCGAACGACTCATAGTCGAATGGGTTTACCCAGTAGTAGTTGTAGCCGCTGGAAGTCTCCTGAGAAATTCCCCCCCCAAGCCACAGGATGCACGTATCACTCCGCGCCTGATTCCAATAGTACCAGTAAGCGTCGCCGATTTTCACGACAGTGGCATGTGGCTGTACTGGGAGTTGCGCGTGCACTGGTACTGTGAACGCGAAGCTTACGACAATGAGGCATAAGATGGCGACGGGCATTGTTGCAGGGTTGAATCGTGTTGCTGGCGATTGGCTCTTTGATGTTTGGTGCTTTCTGTAAACGTAAGCAGCTCGAATTGCGAGCGGGACCGCAGCTAAGAGGATTATCGGTCCAACGGTCAGTTGGTCTATTTGTGTTCCCGTCTGTGTCCAACGTGCGCTGACGGACTTCGGGCCGTCCATGACTACTGATGCTGTATTAGCGGTTGAATCACTGTCTCCCATCCAGCCGGTGAAGCGATAATCGTATGTTAGGAACCCCGACCAACTTGTGAGACGATATGTTGTTGCAAGGACACCGAAGGTTGCCACTGTACTTAGTGCGTACCAACCCTCCCCAAAGGGTTGGCTTGCGTTTGATGTTAATTTGAGATAGTATTCTGTGCCGTACAGCGCCGTGACATTAGTGTCAGTGGCGATTGCTAACGTTCGTGGGTTTGAGTTCACGCCGTCGCTCCAACCATTGAAGACGAATCGTTCACCCTCCCCTCCTGGAATTAGCTGCGTGGCCTGCAATGTGTGAGTTCCAAGTGCGAGTGTCAAGGCTAGCGACTGCAAGTTGCTTAGTGCGTGAGAAACTCCGTCCACGCTTACAGTGGTGGCGGGGACGGTTGACGATAAGGTAAGGATGGCATTGGTGTTTGCGGATATGACTGAGATGTCGAATGGCATCGTTCCGCCCTCAGGGTCTTGGTACCATGCGTCTTCCCACCATACCCTTGTCAGTGCGATTAGATGCCACTTCGGTTGGGAATTCGGAGCTGTCAACTGGAAGATGAAGTTGGTCTTGCCGGGGCCAGTGAAACTACTGATGAGAGTTACACTTCTAATCATGACCCCCGCTACGGGATCCCATACCCCAACATCGGCCAGGAACTTGTCGGAATAGTCGACGGTGACGGTCACCTCGAACGGTAACCCAGACGGCACACTACTTGGGTGAGTCACTGAGGCGACTGCCGCTTGGGGTGCAAGAGCGTACACTGAACCGGCTTGTCCCACGAGTATGGATATTATGGCGATGGTCAGAAGGCAAATTGTTGAGGCTGTAATTCTCACGCTGCCATGCACCAGAATTCTCTTTGACGACTGTTCATCAGGTATGCAAAGCAATCGTATTAAGCTGCAAGGCGTCTGGGCTTCTTATGAGCGGTCCACAGATAGATTCCTTCCACCTAGCCGAATGGGTTACTCACTACACGGGCCAAAT
>Ga0116138_1000064_pt1 | contig 75199 bp, 64 predicted proteins | sample June2015DPH_20_1_2_FD_88971 | JGI IMG/M metagenome (GOLD analysis project Ga0116138, IMG submission 88971) | Peatland microbial communities from SPRUCE experiment site at the Marcell Experimental Forest, Minnesota, USA - June2015DPH_20_150 | ecosystem: Environmental > Terrestrial > Soil >... | reverse complement strand
GCCGGCTCCTGCACCTGGACCAGCAGTTACGCCTTGGTCTTCTTCAGCGGGGATCAGATGAGCGCGCCCGCAGCGATTGCGTTGGCCGCGGACGTTCCACCGGGCACGACCGTGGACGTCTCGGCGAATATGGCGGCACCCGGCAGCAACGGGTCCTACCAGGGGAATTGGAAGTTGCGCAACAGCGGCGGGGTATTGTTCGGGATTGGCTCGGGCGGAACCGGCTTCTTCTGGGTGAAGATCAGCGTGGGACCGACACCGACCGCGACCCTCCTGAGCTTGCATCCGATATTCCCGCTGGCCTCCCTGGTCTTTGTCATGCCCGTGACGACCACCCTTGCGGCAGCCTCGGGAACGGGGGGAGTCTTCTCGCCCCCCGCAACGATCTACGCCTACCCGAATGCCGGCGACGATGGGTCGAATCGCAGCTATCAGGGCTTCGTGACCTTCGATCTCTCCGCCATTCCGTCTGGTTCGTCGGTCACGGCCGTGAAGCTGGACCTGAGCGATCACGATGTTCTCGGCAGTCCCTTCAGCCTCGGCTGCCTGCGGGCTTACGTCCAGGACTATGGCGCCCTGCAGGCGAGTGACTTCTTCAGCGGCGTGGCCACAGGCGCCTTGTGGAGATTCTGTTCCGAGGCCGATCTGGCTAATGCCTCCCTTCAGGACGGGGGCTCGGCCGGGGTGGCGGCTGTGCAGTCGCATCTGGCTTCGGGAAAGTTTCAGATCCGCCTGCAATTCAGCGATACCGCGAGCAACGGAAACAGCAGCGCGGATGCCCTGCGGCCCACCCCGAAACTCGTGGTCACCTATACGCCATAAACCTCGATCGGTCCCCCTCACGCTGGCGAGCTCCCCGGGTAAGGTCCCCGGGGAGGGCGCGAATGGGAAAACGCCAAGGTTGGTATAATCGCGCCGTCCGCAATGAAATGCTCGCGGACGGCTTGAACCGTCGCAAGGCGGATGAAATCGGCCTCGTGCAGGGAGCTCCAGGAGGATCGGGGGCATTGCCGCTAGAGGATGCCCGGCACAGGGCCTGTCAGGAGGATCTATGCGCCGCAAATTCCTGCTGGGAGCGGGCCCGCTGCTTGCCCTGCTGCTTTGTGCCTGCGGTCGGGCGGCTCCGGCCGCAGCGACCCCTACCCTCACCCAGTCCTCCGACCAGATGGCGACGGCTTTCTTTGAGACCCTCAATGCGCCGACCCCCACCAGCACCCTTTCGCCGACCTCCTCCGCGCCGACGGATACTCCGGTTCCCAGCGGTACCCCAACCAGCGCCGCCACGTCGGCACCCACCCTTCCATCCCTGCCAGAGCCGCCCAAGGGGGTCAGCGGGTGCACGCTGGCAGCCTCCTTTGTGAAGGACGTGACCGTCCCGGATGGCACGGTGATGACTCCCGGGCAGAGATTCAACAAGACCTGGCAGCTGAAGAATGTCGGAACCTGCACCTGGACCAAGGACTACAAGGTCGTCTTCTACGTCGGTTCGTCGATGGAAGCCAATACCAGCCAGGCGCTGAGCACCACGGCGGCGCCCGGGGCCACGATCAGCATTTCCATTAAGTTGACCGCACCCACTACGGCGGGATCGTATAAGGGTGACTGGCTTCTCAGCGACCCTCAGGGGGTCACGTTCGGGACCGAGCTGAGCGCAAAGGTCCCGTTCTGGGTGCAAATCGTGGTGGGATCCAGCGCACCACCCACCGACACCCCCACCCCGTGAGTATGGGCTGAGCGAGCCGCTGGCCGGAGCGAGTTCGGGTGGCATGAGGCCTGCATCCCCCCTACCAGTGGGGCTGGCCAGGACTTGAGCTCGAGCAGGATCGGAGCGAACGATGCTGGATGACCTTCGCGAGAGCGCTGGATTTGGGGAGCCGGGAGAGGAACAACCTCCGGAGGAAACGAGCCGTCCCTTCCGCCCCCCACTCACGCCGGCGCAAAGCCTGCTCCTGGCGGTCTTCTTTTTCCTGGACGTCTGCGTGCTGGGAGCCCTCTGCCTGGTGGTTACCCAGCGGGTCTTTCTTCCGTTCTGAAAAGCCCAAGAAGGTTGTGGAGTCAAAATCGAAGGGCGCGAGGCGCCCTTCGATTTTTTTCGCCGGCCGCGAGAATCTCCGCGGCCTACGGGGTCAGGGTCAGGTGCTGCGGGCTGGAGGAGAGCACGCGCTCTTGGCTCCACAGCATCGGGTAGTACTGGATCGTGCGCCACAGGTTGGCCAAATCGATGTAGTGGGCATTGTAGGCATGGCCGGATTGGCCCGTGGTGAACACGGTCAGGGAGTTGTCCAGATTGGAAAGGTCGACCAGCATCCTCATCGAGGGAAGCTGGGTTACCTGATATCCCTGCGTGGCGTCCCAGAGCGTGGCGTTGACCACCGAGCCGCTGCCCGAGACGGCGAAGGGGCCGCGATTGAAGAGCGCCTCAATCGGCCCGACCCCGGATTCGCCCAGGGATTGGTTCTGGAAGGTGGCCGTGTGCAACTTGCCCCACTGCCAAGTGCCCATGTTCGCACCCAGCCGCGCCTCGAGATGCGCCAGGCCGTCATCCAGGGCGCGCCGCAGGATGTCGTCCCGCCCCTCGACCTGCGGGGTCGCCTGGTCATCCCACCAGGGACTGTTCGGCTGGGAGAGGAGCTGGCCGACGATATAGATGTAGGTGTCATCCCCCTTCGGCCAGTAGTTCTTGGGCAGCTGGTCGCGGAAGGTGTCCGCCAGCAAGGCATTATAGAAGGCGTTGTAGATCGCGGCGGGGGTCGAATCCATTCGATCTTGGAAATCCCAGCCCTTCAGGAGCTGGACGGCCTGCTGCTCCTCGGGCTTCTGCCAGGAGAGCGCGGCCAGATACGGGATGGTCTCCGCCGCCGAGGCATCGTAGTCGTCACCCTGGATGGCCTTCATGTCGTCCAGCGAGAGCTTCGCCTTGGCCTGGATCAGCTGGGTGATACGCGCGGCCCGGTAGCCTTTGTCCCATTCGAGCTGGATCAGGTACGGGTAGTCGCTGCCGACGACCTCATTGTTGGCGGTGACGACGAAGCCCTGCGGGGGGTTGTAGGAATAGGGCAGCTGGTCGAAGGGAATGTAGCCGGTCCACTCGTAGTCATCGGTCCAGCCGGGCACCGGCAGCAGGCCGTTCCCGTGGGCCCGGATCGGGACGAGGCCCGGGACCTGGTAGCCGATATTCCCCTGGACGTCGGCATAGACCATGTTCTGAGAGGGGACGGCGAAGTCGCGCAGCGCATCCCGGAACTGCTGGAAATTCGTGGCGCTGTCCAGCTTGAGGATCGCGCGCCAGGTCATGGTGGGCTCCAGGGCCGTCCAGCGCAGGGCCAGGGCGAATTGCGGGGGCAGCTGGATCCCGGCCTTGTCCCCAAACCCCTGCAAGGGCTGGTAGGTGTCGGAAACGATGGGCCCATGGCGCGTGTAGCGCACCGTCAGCGGCTGGTCCTGCCCGCCGGCCACGTGGATCGTCTCTTTCACCAGGGTCATATCGACCCATTGACCGTTGACCTCATATTGGTTGGGGTTGTCGGGGTTGATCTTTTCGATGTAAAGATCTTGCACATCCGGATTGACGTTGGTGAAACCCCAGGCAATCTGGTCGTTGTGGCCGATGATGACCCCCGGGGCGCCCGCGAACGAAAATCCCACGACGTCCATCGGGCAGGCGGCGTTCTTGGGGGCACAGTGCAGTCCGATCTGGTACCAGATGGATGGCATCTGAATAGCCAGGTGAGGATCATTGGCCAGGATCGGCATGCCGGTGGCCGTGCGCGATCCGCTCACGGTCCAGTCATTGGAACCCAGGCCGCGCCCGCCCCCTCCGGTAAGCCCATCCAAGGAGGCGATCTGGGAACTGAGCTCGATCAGGCTCGAGGACAACCCAGAGTCGCTTGCCAGGAGCCCCGCAACCGATGAGGCAGCCGGGGGCGGACCCCCCGGACCGAAGGGGGGGTTCGGCAGGGTCAGGGGGTGATCGGAGGGGTATGTGCTGGGCACGATCTGGCTAGTCATATCCGGGCCGAGCGTTTTGAGCAGGATGGACCGCTCGATCTCGTTGTCCATGTTGCCCCCCAGGTCCCAGGCCATGACCTTGGCCCAGGTCAAGGTGTTGAGGGGTTCCCAGGGCTGGGGCTGGTAGCCTGGGTTGAGGAGCGTGAGGACGGCGTACTCGAGGCTGAGCGCGCTGCCCTTATGGTCCGCCAGGTAGGCATTCACCCCGTCCGCGTAGTCCTCGAGGAGGGCCAGGGTGGCCGGGTCCATCTGGGCGATCTCCTCCTGACTCACCCGGGCCCAGCCGAGGGTGCGCAGGAAGAGATCGGTCTTGAGCTCACCTTGCCCGAACATCTCGGAAAGGGTTCCACTGCCGATGTGTCGCCAGAAGTCCATTTGCCAGAAACGGTCTTGGGCGTGGACGAAGCCTTGCGCGAAGAAGAGATCGTGCTCGTCCTGGGCATAGATCTGGGGAATGCCCTGTGCGTCGCGATAGATCTCGACCGGACCATGAAGCCCGGCAACCTTAAGGGTGCCGGAGGTCTGGGGAAAGGAACGCCGGGCCGTGAAGATCCCGAAGGCGCTCACGAGGATGGCGAGAACGATGATGACGATCAGGGCACGGACGAGGCCGCGCAGGGCTCGATTGGCCATGCTGTCTCCCCTCCCATGGAATAGGCGCGAATGGAGAGGTTTGTAGCACGGGAGGATCGGCGAGTCAATCGAGATGGGGGCGCTCTGGATGTGCGCTGGATGGAACCAGGGGACGGCGGGGCATGCGAAGGGGGGAGCCTGGGGAGGCCAAGGTTCGACGCTGCCGCCCTTCAATAGCCGGTCCATGTTGCAGCATGGGCCATTGCCGCAAGGAAGACAATGGCAACTGGTACTGAACCGGCCGCGGGGAGAGCAGGGTCCCTCCTGGATCATGGCTGAGATTCCCGGCATTTTCCGCCTCTACGGTATAATCCCTTAACATGGCTGACCCCAAAGGGAACGGCGGTTTGGACATCGGCACGGTCCAACTCGTGGATATCGACCAGCAGATGCGCAGCGCCTACCTCGACTACGCCATGAGTGTGATCGTGGCCCGCGCCCTGCCCGATGCCCGCGACGGCCTCAAACCGGTGCACCGGCGCATCCTGTACGCCATGTACGACATGGGGATACGGGCGGCGGGCGGCCACAAGAAATCGGCCCGCATCGTGGGGGAAGTGCTGGGCAAATACCACCCTCACGGCGACATGGCGGTTTACGACGCGATGGCGCGCCTGGCGCAGGATTTCTCCTTGCGCTACCCGCTGATCGACGGTCAGGGCAACTTCGGCTCGGTGGACGGAGATGCTCCCGCGGCCATGCGTTACACCGAGGCGCGTCTGGCGCGTCTGGCGGAGGAGATGCTCCTGGACATCGACAAGGAGACCGTCGACTTCGCCGACAACTTTGACGGCACCCTGCGTGAGCCGGTCGTCCTGCCCTCGCGCCTCCCCAATCTCCTCTTGAACGGCTCGTCCGGCATTGCGGTGGGCATGGCCACCAACGTCCCGCCCCACAACCTGCGCGAACTGGCCTCGGCCATCGGTTACCTGATCGACCGCTACGACGAGATGGATGACGTCACGGTCGAGGACCTCATGCAGCACCTGCACGGGCCCGACTTCCCCACGGGCGGGGTGATCGTGGGGACCGAGGGCATTCTCTCGGCCTATGCCACCGGCCGCGGGCGAATCGTGGTGCGTGGGGTGGCGCGGATCGAGGAGATGAGCGGCGGCCGCTTCCGCATCGTGATTTCCGAGATCCCATATCAGATCGGCAAGAGCGCTCTGATCGAGCGCATCGCGGAGCTCTCGCGGGAGGGCCGGATCGATTCCATTGCCGACCTGCGCGATGAGTCCGACCGGCGCGGGATGAGCATCGTCTTGGAGCTGAAGCGGACCGCCGCGCCGCGCCAGGTCCTGAACCAGCTCTACAAGTACACCATGCTGCAGAGCACCTTCGGGGTCCAGGTGCTGGCCCTGGTGGAGGGCGAGCCGCGTCTCTTGAACCTCAAGCGCGCCCTGCAGATCTACCTCCAGCACCGCCAGGGCGTCCTCACCCGCCGCTCTCAATTCGACCTGGCCCGGGCGCGGGCTCGGGCGCACGTCCTGGACGGGCTGCTGATCGCGCTCTCGAATCTGGACGCGGTCATCAAGACCATCCGCGAGTCCAAGGACGCCGAGATCGCCAAGGACCACCTGATGCAGCGCTTCAAGCTTTCCGAGATCCAGGCTCAAGCCATCCTGGACATGCAGTTGAAACGGCTGGCGGCGCTCGAGCGGCAAAAGATCGAGGACGAGCATAAGGAAGTCCTGAAAACCATCGCCCATCTTGAGGACCTGCTGGCCCACCCGAAGAAGATCCTGGCCCTCATCAAGAAGGACCTGGAGGAATTGAGCGAAAAGTACGGGGATAATCGTCGCACCCGCGTTGCGGTCGACGCCACCGAAGAGCTGCGCGAGGAGGATCTGGTTCGGGACGAGGCGGTGGTGATTTCCATCACCCAGCGCGGATACATCAAGCGCGTGCCGGCCCGGCTTTACCGGACCCAAGGGCGGGGCGGCAAAGGCGCTATGGGCCACGAGCTCCGCGAGGAAGACGAGGTGACCTCTCTCTTCCCGGCCCGGTCGCTGGACTCGGTGCTTTTCTTCTCGGACCGGGGTAAGGTCTACTCGGAGAAGGCCCACCGCATTCCGGAGGCCGAACGGGCGGACCGAGGCAGTCCCATTGTGAATGTGCTCGCGGTCTCGGGAGGGGAAACGATCACGGCGGCGGTTGCCGTGCGGACCTTCCAGGCCAAGGGCTACTGCATTATGGTCACGCGCAAAGGACGGATCAAGCGCGTCGCCCTTTCGGAGTTTGAGTCGGTGCGGCCCTCCGGCTTGGTGGCCGTCTCCTTGGAGGAGGGCGACACCCTGGGCTGGGTGCGGGTGACCGATGGAACCCAGGAGATCATCCTGGTGACGGAAAAAGGGCGCGCCCTGCGCTACGGGGAGAAGCTGGTCCGGGCCATGGGCCGGCAGGCGGCCGGTGTGAATGCCATTCGACTGGGGGCCGGCGACTTCGTCACCTCAATGGATGTGGTCGATCCGCGCGCCGATCTGCTCGTGGTGACCACCGGCGGATATGGCAAGCGCACCCCCCTCAAAGAGTATGCGCCCAAGGGGCGCGCCACCGGCGGGGTCGCCACCTTGGCCCAAAGAACTATCGGGGTCACGGGCCCCGTCGCCGCGGCGCGGGTGGTTCACGAAGACGACGAGGTCATGGCGATCACCTCGGGCGGGGTCGCCTTGCGGGTCCGGGTCAAGCAGATCCGCCGCGCCGGACGCGCCACCATGGGGACCCGGCTGATGCAACTGAAAGAGGGAGATTCCGTCGCCTCCCTGGCCCGTATCGTGGCAGAAGACCTGCGCGATGGAAACGGGAATGGAGGCGGCGAGGACCTGCAGGACACGGTTCCCGAAGCGCCCTCGCAGCCCCCGGGCGGCGAAACCGAAAACTGAAAAGCCCGGGCGGGAAGGGATCACGGGCCTTGGGGAACTCGGCCATGGTCAGCGGAGTTGCAGGGAACCCCCAACCCATCCGGCCACCCCGACCTTTGCCACCTCCCCCAGCAATCTCCTCAGCGCCGCCTCGAGCTTGCCTGGATCTCCGCTCGTAAGGTAGCTTGACCTCCCCAGGGATCCGGAGGGCGCCGCCTTGTCCTGCCGGGCGAGGACCCGTGCCACCTGGCGGGCGACGGCCGGGGCCGGATCGATGATCGGGATTTGTGGCCCAAGGACGGCCTGGATCGCCTTGGTCACAAACGGGTAGTGGGTGCATCCCAAAACCAGGGCTTCGATTCCCTCCTGCTGCAGGGGCCCCAGACGCCTTCGCAAAAGCGAGCGCAGCTCCGGGCCGTCCAGGTCGCCGCGTTCGATCATCTCAACCAACCCGGGGCAGGTCTGAGTGAGCACGCGCACGCCCTGCGCAAAGCGCTCCACCACGCTTGCAAAGAGCTCCCCTTGAAAGGTGGCTTCGGTCGCGATGACGCCGATGATCCGATTCGGACTGGCCGCCGCCGCTGGCTTGACAGCGGGTTCCATTCCAACGAATGGGGTGTCCGGGAAGGTGGCGCGCAGGGGTTTGAGCGCGGCGGCCGAGGCCGTGTTGCAGGCGACCACGATCATCTTCGATCCCTGGCCGATCAGGAAACGCGTGATTTCCTGCGAGAAGGTCCGCACCTCGCTGAGGGCTCGCGGCCCGTAGGGCACGTGGGCCTGGTCCGCAAAGTAGAGCAGGTCCTCGGCGGGGAGGATCGCCCGGATCTCGCGCAGGACGGATAGCCCCCCTACGCCGGAGTCGAAGATCCCGATCGGATCGCGCAGCATAGTCTGATTATATTCGGCTGGTCTAACCAGATGGGGAGGAAGCTAAGGCGCCCCCAGGCCAGTGCTCTCAGGACCGGTTCCGGCCGGCCGCTTGCACCAGGCCCGCGAACAGGCGGCGCATCGACGCAAGGTGCAGGAGCTCTTCGGGATGCCACTGCACCCCCAGTCCGTAGGGATGCCCGGGGATCTCCAGGGCCTCGATCACGCCATCCGCGGCACGCGCAACGACCCGCAGGTCGGGCGCGGGCGCAAGGACGGCTTGATGGTGAAAGCTGTTGACTTGCAGGTGCTGCTCGCCCAGGGCGGTGGCCAGGTGGGAGGATGGATCGACCTCGATCCAGTGGACCAGCTGGTCGCGAGGGGTGGCTTCCGGCGAATCATGAGGCAGCGCCTCGGGAACTTCGCTTTCAATGTCCAGGATAAGGCTGCCGCCCAGGGCCGCGTTGAGCACCTGAACTCCGCGGCAAATGCCAAGGAAAGGCTTGCCCTCCCGCGCAGCCCAGCGGACCAGGGCGTACTCGAGCGCGTCGCGCGGCTCGCTCGGGTTTTCGATCGGAGCACCCGGCGGGATTCCCAGGCGCAAGTGGGAAATATCTCCGCCGCCGGGGAACAGGAGAGCATCCAGTCTCTCAAACAGGTCGCGCAGGGCAGTCTCGGAGAGCCCCACGGGAATAATGACCGGCGCGGCCCCCGCCTCAGCCAGGGCCTGCAGATAGGAGCGCGAAACCCCGTTCAAGTGAGAGGATCCGTTGGTCAGTCTGGAGGTGACGCCGATCAGGGGAGAGGTCATGGAATAACAAAGGGCGCGGCCGTGCAGCCCCGCCCTGGATCCGCCCGGCCAAAGGCGCCCTTCTCAAGCCAGTTCCGCGGAAGCATTACTCTTGAGAGGTCTCGGACTTGCTGCGCAGGCGCGCCCGTTTGCCGCGCAAGCCGCGCAAGAAGTAGAGCTGGGCGCGCCGCACCCGGGCGCGTCTCTGGACCACGATGCGCTCAATGTTCGGCGAGCGCAGCGCGAAGGTGCGCTCCACCCCGATTCCGTGAGCCGCCACCCGCCGCACGGTGAAAGAGGCTTGGTTTCCGCCCTTGCGCGTGCGGATGATCGTGCCCCGGAATTCCTGGATGCGCTCTTTGTCGCCCTCTTTGATGCGGACGTGCACGTTGACCGTGTCGCCCGCTCGCAGTTCAGGGACCTCGGGATTGGCAGGGGCTTCCATCGCCCTCATTAGATCGGTCATCGCATACCCCACATTCAGCAATTCGCCGCCCACCGGTTTCTTGGGCGGCCAGGAAATTATACCATGACGGCTGAGGGTTGCTTGCTGGCTGTGCAAGTTCCTGACACAGCCGATGCGCCCCTGTGCGATCAGAGCGATCCAACCCCGGACCGCCCCGCGCGCCTCAGCCTGCCCAATTGCCGGAAGGATGCAGGCGGCGGGCGGGTCCGGGTGGAGGCAGGGATCGGACGGAAGACAGTCTCGCCCCGGCCTCCCCAGCCTCCTCGGAGATTTGATTCCCATGTCCGCTGCCTGCGCGAACCCTCGGGCGAACGCCGCCCGGGTTCGTTTCGCCGGGGCTGGAAATTGGACCCGACTGGACGCTCAGCCGCGACGACCACGCCTCCCGCTCGCGGGGCGCGCTTTCGCTCGGGCCTGTGCTTTGCGAGGTATTAGTGGGGAATGCCCATCGCCTTTGGGCCAATGGGCGCCGGTAATCGCTTGGCGACAACACGATAGCCGACGGTAGAATCCTCTACTTTGACGCGTTCCTCCAATGCCGAGTAGACCACAGCCGGAATGTTCCTTAGCGTCAGTGCGAGCAGGTACCTAAGAGGCCGATACCAAGGGGCCTGAAGCGCCTGTTCGATGTATGAGAAGGCCCTGCCATTCATTTCCACCAGATGGCCAAACAGTCCTCCATTGGGTTCGATGGTATCGGCCTCAAAACCGAACTCCGGGAGGGTCTTCTCACAAAAATGCCTTGTGTACCCTCCCGAGAAGGGGTATGGAGTTTGGTGGGCGCTACCCAGGGGGGGAGTAAGGATGAGCCCTCCTCCAAGCTGCGTAACGCGGGCGATCTCACCTAGAACCTGGCGTGGTCTGGACAGATGCTCAACGACCTCCGTCAGAAATACAACCTCAAATGATTTCCCGGAAAAGGGAAGGGCAGACGGATCGCCCACCACACTGATGCTTGCTTCACCGTGTTCGGGACTTGCCGAAATGTCCATCGAGGTGTAGCGGCAATGCGAAAAACTGCCGCGATAGTAACCGGGCCCAGCCCCAACGTCCAAGACCCTGGTTCCTTCCGGCAGGAATGCAATCTGCTCTTGCGTCCAAAGGACCCTCTTCTTCCACATGCGCTCGGCCAAACTTGCGCACAACTCATTGTCGAACACTGCCCGCAGGTGTCTCAGGGCTCGAGCCAGCCGCCTGCGTTGCCTTGCCGCAAGTCCTGTGCTGGGCCGAGTCTGCTTGTGGTTTCTCTTTGCCCCGAGACCTCCCTCATAAAGGTTGCTGAACCGGGGCTTCGGCAGGCATAGGTAGGATGACTTGTCCTGGCCTGGATCCCAGCGGTCGTAGAAGAGTCGGAGATGGTCGTCAACAAGGCGGTCCCATCGTGCGGCCCGTGCGCTGTCATATTTCGCAATGGTGGCTCTTTCATTGACCGCGTCGAGAGGATAGTAGAATACGGGGTACCCCCTCGCTCGTAGACGCATGCACAAGTCCATGTCGTCCATGTAATACGGTGCGAACGACCGCTCATCCAGGTACCCGAAAGCCTCCAACAGGCGCTTGCGGAGGACGATGGGGCCGCGCATGACCGCATCGACTTCGTATAGGTTGTCCGGATCGGCGCCGCCAGGACCGGTCTCGATCCTTCGACTGCTTTCGAATTGATGCGCCGAAGTGGCTGGCCCATCCTGCTCCGTTATCGCGGGATAGTAGAAAACCCCGGCCAACCCACCCACGGCGCCTACCGCCGGGTTGGTTTCCATGAAATGGACGATTTTCTCAAGCCAATGGGATTCGTAGACATAGACGTCGTCCTGCAGAAGGATGCAGTACTTACCGCCAGCGGCCCGAAGTCCAATATTGTTCGCGCGGGTTTCAAAGACATTGGGCGTATCGTAGTACTTCACGTCCATGCCGAGCGTTGAGAGGTAGCTCTTCGCTCTCTCTCGAGAGCGATCGATGCAGCCATCAAAGATCAGATGCAAATCATAATTCTCATAGGATCGAACCGACTGATGTAGCTGGCGCAGAAGCCGGATGACCTGGGCCTCTTTGTTGAAGACCGAAAGCACCAGGCTGACCCTCGGACGCACAAGTCCTTCGAAGTCCCCTTCGACCACATGCTCGACCACTTCTCTTATGCGCGCCTTGAAGGACGCCCATGAATGGAACGTGTCCACGTAGTGTCTGGATTGTCTCGATAGTATTCGCAGCTGGTCTTCTGAAAGGGAGAGCGCTTGACTGAGGAGCGCGGTGTCCGATTGCGCAAGCGAGAGGGACCCCAGAGGCGAGTAGGAGACCCCCCCAAGTTCCGGGGTTGTGATGGGCACCAACCCTGAGCTCAGCGCTTCCAGAAGGGTGCCCTGCTCTTCCTCCTCCAACGAAGTGGATATATAGAAGTGGTGCTGTCTAAGAAGTTCGAAGTATTCGGGCGTGCCCGCTTCGACCCAACCGACGTATCGAATTCTGGAATCTTGCCGGGTCGCCCGTTCCACCACCTGAGCGTAGTCCGGCCCGGCGATCCTTCCGGCGAGGGTGAGTTGGTAGTCGCCTTCCAGCCCCCTGAACACTTCAATCGCTCGCAGAATTCCCTTGCCAAGACCTCGCTCTGTGGCCAGAACCAGGAAGCGATAAGGCTTCGCGAACACGCGCTCATTCTCGAACGGCACGTCGTCGACGCCATAGTGAATGTTCAGAATGCGGGACCTCTCGACTCCGGCCCTGGTCAATGCTCGCAGCCCCCCGTCGCCCCCTCCTTGGAGGATGAGGTCCGCGCAGCTTAAGGTTCCGGCCCACTCCCCCGAGGTCGTCGCGGAGGCTGGCACATCCCGTTCTCTTGCCTCCGGCTTCACCACCCCGTTGCGATTCTCCGGATGGGTCGTCGCCATGAACAAGATGGATCTTCGCGGGCGCAGGCGGCGGCAAATGGTTTCGAAAGAGTCGATCTGCCCAATCAGCAGATCGAAGCGCTTGTCCTCTACGAGGGAGGCCTCGCCTGGATCCATATAGGTGACATCGCCTAGCTCCCGGCAAGCTTCATAGATCCCCCTCGCAATCCAGGATACGCTGCACGTCAAGTTTGTCCGTGCTTGCGGATCAAAGTGGTCGCGGCTACAGCTGAAAAGTATTCTCATGGTCCGGGGTCACTGGGTTGAGGTTCTTCTATGGGTCGAGTCTCTCGTGGATTCGGTATCCCGATCCTTCCCACACGACCCGATACTGGGTGTCCATGAACTGGTGCAATTCAGGGAACTGGCGGGTGGTGTTCGGGCCCGATGGCCAGGCTTTGTCTTCCCCATATACCTCGATAATGAAGCGAGGTCTGGCCTTCTGCAGGTCTGCCATGAAACGCTGGCGCAGCAACTGAATATAGCTGCTATTGACGCTATGATAGAAGTAGTAATCGCCGAGATAGCGAGTGGCGATGCGTGCTTGGGTGATGAGCATCGCATGGATCGATCCGCCAGTCCAATCCAGAGGTTGCACGGTGTCTCCGGGTTTCAGGTTGGCCCGGAGGAAGCTGGCGATCTCATCAACCCGGCCCTCATACGGGTTATTGGGGGCGGGAAGCTCATGGCGCTGGTATAAGAGCCTGAGGTTATCCAACGTGTCGGGCCGGATCAGCCCGATGACGGCGACCCCCAGAACTGCAATGGGCAGCAGAGAGGATGCGGCCTGCCACTTTCCCCTTGGGACCACCAGGCAAAGGAAGGCCAGTTGCATCAGGAAGTAGAGAAACGGGAGCCAATGCTGTGGCCAGAACTGCCCCGAGAAGACGGGGTAGATTGCGTAGCAAGCCGTCAGGGAAGAAAGCAGGCCAACGTGGTCCTTCTGCTGTGGGGATAGGCCCGAGCCATATAGCGCCATGTACGTGCCCACCGCTGCCGGACCGAGCCAGATCCCGTATCCTCCCAATTTGGCAAAGGTCAATACCAGATATTGAATACGGTGCCAGCCGGTGACCACCTCGTGGTCGCCATTCATGGAGGCATACAACGGCAAGTATCGGGTGACGATCTCAAGGAGCGGACCCAGAGCGCCGTGAGCCGCCAGGTACGAAAGGAGCGCCAGCATGGGAACCAGGGCTCCAATCCCCGCGGCGACGAGCATCTGCAGGGCCCGCCTCCGAGCGGCGGCGGGGCTCTCATCGGGATCTCGCTTCTGGAGGACTGTGGCGATGTCCCAGGCGATCACCGCCAGGAGCCCGATGGCAGCTTGAGGCTTCATGGTCGCCGCGATTCCGAAACCAGCGCCGGTCAGAACATATTTCCAATTGAGGTGCCTGGAACCAATGCGCTGGTGAGCGACCAGTCCGCAAAGGATGGGGATCATCATCAGGTATTCTCTTTGCAGGGTCATGGTCGGCCCCACAGCGAGGTAGGTAAGGGCCCACGCGATGGCTGCGGACCCGGCCATCCACCCATCCACCTTCCTCATCCACAGCCAGCTAAGAACCAGGATGGATCCCAGCAGGCCGAAGTCAGCCAGGCGCACCCCCAGGACAGTGTAGGCAGTAACCTTCCCAATGATCAGGTAGGCGAAGTAGGTGCCCGCGAAGTTTATGTCGTAGATGTCCCGGTAGGGCACCAGATGGTACTTGTCGATCAAGAGGGAGATGTAGAACAAGATCGGCGAGTCGGCGTAATACCGCCAGCGGGACGCGAAAAGCGCCGTCAATATGAGAAGGATGCCAAGGAGAGGGAGAAGGATGTAACGAAGGCCTCGTCCAAGAGAATTGCAGTTTTGCACAACAGGTTGCTCGGGGGACGTAGCGAGATTCATTTCTCCTCCAGCACTTTGCCCCTCACAACAAGCCCAGCCCTAGGGCAGGCGCGATCATTCCGCTCTAGGCGCCCCGGGACACCAACTCATAGACCCCGCCGCGCAGGTCGAGCAAATACAGTTCTCCCCCCGCGTCCTCTCCGAAGGAGCTGACGTTCAGCCCGGTCTCCATCAGGAGGACCGCCTGGCGATTCCCCTCGGGGGTCCGATAGAGGGCCCAGAGCTTGCCTGAACAGTAGTCGCTGAAGAGATAGTCCCCCACCAGCCCCGGGAGGTCCCGGCCGCGATAGACGTACCCGCCCACAATAGCGCAGCCCTGGCTATGATCATATTCCGATACGGGCAGGGTCAAACCCTCTCGATACCCTCCCGCGTAGGGATGGAGGCCTTCCATGAGACTCCAGCCATAGTTGAGGCCTCCCAGGCCCGGGGGCTGCAAGTCGACTTCCTCAAAGCGATCTTGTCCGACATCGGCGATCCACAGCTCGCTGGTTGGAGGGTCGAAGGAAAAACGCCAGGGATTGCGCAGGCCGTAGGCCCAAATTTCCGGGCGCACCCCCGCCTGTCCAACGAATGGGTTCCCCCGTGGAACAGCATAGGGGGTGGCCGCATCGACGTCAAGGCGCAGGATTTTGCCCAGCAGGGTGTCGAGTTTCTGGCCGTTGCCCAACGGATCGCCTTCCGACCCCCCGTCCCCGACCCCGATATACAGAAAACCATCGGGACCAAACTGGAGCTGTCCCCCGTTGTGATTGGGAAACTGGCGGTGGTCGATTCGCAGGACAACCTGGTCGCTGCCTGGATCCGCGCGGTCGGCGTCCTGGCTCACCGCAAAGCGTGCCACAACCACGTCGCCCGTGGAGTCCGTGTAGTCCACGTACAAGTAGGGCGGGTGAGGATAGCCGGGATGAAATGCCATGCTCAACAGGCCTTGCTCGCTGCCGCTCGAGCGCACCCGATCGCGAAGGTCGAGGAAAGGTTCGGCCGCGAGCGCGGTTCCCTTGAGGAAGAGGATCCGGCCCGACTTTTCAACTACAAACAACCTTCCGGAACCATCCCGGGGGTCGGCCAGGTAGGTTGGGCTCGACACCGCGTTGGTCAGCTGTTTGAGAGAGTAAATCCCAAGCGGAGGAGCTCCGGGCGCGGTTGGCTCGGGCGTCGAGGGCGAAAGGGTTGCCTGCGGATTGGGGAGGGTCGGCTCGAAGGTTGGGGTCGGAAGAGTTGTCGGGAGATTGACGGGGAACGTCGGGCTCGCGGCCGGGAGGAGCGCAAACCCCCGGCTGCAGGAGGTAAGCGCCAGGACCAGGGCCGTCGTCGTCATGCCAACAACCGCAAGCATAGGAGGCCTGGAACGAGCCATGCCTAATTGTAACGTGACACCGTCACTCCCCCATGGGGTTTCCGCGCGGGCTCAGTTGCCCCTGCCTCGCTGCGGAAGATGAGGCGCTTCCCGTGGCTGGCCGTGCTAGCCAAATTCACAGGTCGGGTTGACCTCGAAGGCTTCTCGTCGGTGAGAAGGGTCCGCCCATGTGTTCTTGCGAGATGGAACGCGCCCGTCACGCGCCATGGCCCATCGGCTCTACGTCTCAGGAGTGGCCCCGGAAGGCGGCTGGCGGAGGGGCGGTAACCGAGGTCAGCTTGGGGGAACGCGGGGGGGCCTTCGCTTCGAGGAGGCTCTCCGGCGGATTCTGGTCCGGCGCAGGATCCCTCCAGCCAGCGCCTGAAGGCTGGGTTTGCCTATGGACCAATAGGCCGCGGCCCGGGCCCTGAGCCCTCTGGGCCGGATTGAGGCCCCGCTTTCCTCGAAGATAGACTCCATCCGCCAAAGGAAATCTGCCTCGCCCAAGTCGTGAGGGTGGCAGCGCGGGAGCCAGAAAGGGTCCGCCCCAAGCATCACGCAGTTGCGTACGACGCCGCAGGCTGCCTCGAATCCAGACTCGCACGCAAGGCGCAGCGTATCCTGCGTGACCGAATCCGGTCCGCCGTACGGGTAGGCCATGTAGCGCACGGGTGCGTGCAGGATTTCTTCGAGCGTCGCCCGACTGACTACCATCTCGTGTTTCTGCGCCTGCACCGAGAGGTTTGCCAGCCAGGGATGTTGGACTGTATGGGCCCCGATCTCAACCAGCCCGTCCGCGGCCAACGCCGCGCATTCCCCTGCTGTCATGGGGCGCAGTGAGGATCGCACCTTTGGTTCCACACGGGCCAGCTCTGAGAGCTCTGCTAGGTGGGGCTCAATCGTCTCAGGATCCGTGCGCAGCAAGGCCTCCCGCAGATCGCGAAGGATCACTTCCCGCGGGGCGCCCTTCGGCCAGGCGAGCGCAATTCCCGCCCATCTCAGCGACCATTGTGACGGATCGCCTGCCGCATCGAATACGATCCGCTCCAGCGCGTCCCACCAGTACTCCCTCTTGCCGTCGAGATAGCCGGTGGTGACAAACACCGTCGCCGGGACCGAGTACCGTTTGAGCAACGGAAGCGCGTGGGTGAGATTGTCGACGTACCCATCGTCGAAGGTGAGCACGACGGAGCGATCCCGCAGCGCTCCGCGGGCTAATCCTTCTAGGAGCTCCTGAAGGCGGATGGGAACGAAGGCCCTGCGCAGCACGCGCAACTGTTCCTCGAAATGCTCCGCGCTGACCGCCAGATGGGAGGGAGGCGAGCCGACGGCGGCCACACGATGATAGAGAAGGATCACCGCGCGGGCCGCAGCCGCCGTGGCAAGCGGCGAGTTCTGCATGGTTCTGGCTCCGCGAATGCGGGGGCAGCGCTTGAAGGGAGTGCCGACACCCCGAAGAGGGAGGAAAGACCCGGGCCAACTCAGGTCGGGCGCACTAGCCTGTGTTCTGGAGGTCCGCGACCTCGCACTGGCCCTCTCGACCCTGCGTTTGCGTTGCGACAGAGATTCCCGCCCAGGGAGGTACGGCAGGGTCCCCGAGGCAGCCGGGCCGTCCCAGGCCACTACCTGGCGGCACGCAGGATCTGCCGCAGGACCGTCTGGAGGATCCCGCCGTTGCGGTAGTAGTCCAGGTCGACAGGCGTATCCAGGCGCGCCACGCCCGTGAAGTTTACTATGCTTCCATCCTCGCGCCTGGCCTCCACGCGGAGCTCCGCACCCGGCCGAAGGGAATCCGTGATTCCTAGGATTGAGATCTGCTCTCCCCCGCTCAGGCCGAGGCGGCTGGCGCTTTCGCCTTCCGGGAGCTGAAGGGGCAGCACACCCATCCCCACCAAGTTGGCCCGGTGGATCCGTTCAAAAGACTGGGCGATCACCGCGCGGACCCCCAGGAGAGCGGTCCCCTTAGCCGCCCAGTCCCGCGAGGAGCCGGTCCCATATTCCTTGCCCGCCAGGATCACCAACGGCACCCCCTCGGCCTCGTATTCCATGGCCGCATCGTAGATGGACAGCAGCCTGCCATCCGGGAGGTGCAGGGTGTACCCGCCCACTTTGCCCGCAACCATCTGGTTCTGGATGCGGATATTGGCGAAGGTTCCCCGCATCATCACCTCGTGGTTGCCGCGGCGGGAGCCGAACGAGTTGAAGTCTGGCTTCGCAATTCCCCGCGCGCGCAGGAAGGCGCCTGCGGGCCCATCCTCGGGGATGTCTCCCGCCGGAGAAATGTGGTCCGTGGTCACGGAATCCCCGAAGACTGCGAGGATGCGAGCGTTGCGGATCGGTTCCAGCCGGCCAGGCTCCGCCTCCATCTTTCCAAAGAAGGGAGGCTCCTGGATATAGGAGGAGGCCGGATCCCAGGCACAGAGATCCCCGCCCGCTCCCGCAATCCGGTTCCAGGCCTCGTTTCCTTCGAAGACCTTTGCATAGGTCCGGCGAAACATCTCCGGGTCGATCACCTGCAAAGCCGCCAGTATCTCTTTCCCGGTCGGCCAGATCTCGCGCAGCAAGACGGGCTTTCCTTGGCGGTCATTTCCCAGAGGATCCCTTTCCAGATCCAGCGCTACGGTGCCGGCCAGCGCAAAGGCAACGACGAGAGGCGGCGAGGCCAGGTAGTTGGCCCGGGTGAGAGGGTGAATCCGGCCTTCAAAATTGCGGTTCCCTGAGAGCACCGCGGTAGCGATCAGATCCTGCTCGCGGATCGCGTTCGCCACCTTTTCCGCCAGAGGTCCGGAGTTGCCAATGCAGGTCGTGCAGCCATACCCGACCACGTTGAACCCCAGCTGGTCGAGGAAACCCTGCAGTCCGGCGGCCAGCAGGTATTCGCTGACGACCTTCGACCCCGGAGCTAGGCTGGTCTTCACATAGCCAGGAATACGCAGGCCCCGCTCGACCGCCTTCTTGGCCAGGAGGCCCGCGGCCAGCATCACGGAGGGGTTCGAGGTGTTGGTGCAGGAGGTAATGGCAGCAATCACCACGTCACCATCGCGGGTTGGAACATCTCCGACTCCCCCTCCGGCATGGTCCGCAATACTCGGTTGCCCTTCCTTGCCATATACCTCGCGCAGCGCGACCTGAAAGGCCTTCTTCATCTCGCGCAGAGGAACCCGATCCTGCGGGCGGCGCGGACCGGCCAGCGAAGGCTCGACGCTCCCCAGGTCCAGCTCCAGCGTGTCGGAGAACTCGGGATCCGGGGAGCCGTCCGTGCGGAAGAGGTTCTGCTCCTTGCAGTACCTTTCGACTCTCTCGACCTGTTCTTCGCTTCGCCCCGTGCGGCGCAGATAGGAAAGGGTCTCGTCATCCACCGGGAAGAAGGCGCAGGTCGCCCCGTACTCGGGGGCCATGTTCCCAATCGTGGCCCGGTCCGGGAGAGCGATCTTCGATAAGCCTGGGCCATAGAACTCGACGAACTTGTCGACCACGCCTTTGCGACGCAGAATCTGAGCCACCGTGAGGACAAGATCGGTTGCGGTGACGCCCTCGGGCTGCTCGCCGTGCAGCTTGAATCCGACGACCTGGGGGGCAAGGAAATAGAGAGGCTGGCCGAGCATGACCGCCTCGGCTTCGATGCCACCCACCCCCCAGCCGAGCACGCCCAGTCCATTAATCATGGTCGTGTGGGAATCCGTCCCTACCAGGGTGTCGGGCATGGCCAGGGGCAAGTTCAGCCCGGGAAGGCGACGGGACAGGATGACCCCGGCCAGGTACTCCAGGTTCACCTGGTGCACAATCCCGGTGGCCGGAGGCACCACGCGGAAATCCCGGAAGGCCTGCTGGCCCCAGCGCAGGAACTGGTAGCGTTCGCGATTGCGCTCAAACTCCTTTTGGGCGTTGCGAAAGAGGGCTGAGGCTGTGCCGAACTCGTCGACCTGCACCGAGTGGTCGATCACCAGATCCACCGGCACGAGCGGGTTGATTAGCCTGGGATCTCCTCCCATCCGCTGCATTGCGGAACGCATCGCCGCGAGATCCACCACGGCGGGGACACCGGTGAAGTCCTGCATGAGCACCCGAGTCGGCTTGAAGGGCACTTCGTGCGGGGCGGGCGTCTTTGGAGCCCATCCGGCCAGGCGCTCGACGTCTGCCTCGGTAACCTGAGCCCCATCCACATTGCGGAGGACCGACTCAAGCAGGATGCGAATCGAAAAGGGCATCCGGTTGAGACTCCCCCCGATGCCCGCCTTCTCGAGAGCCTCAAGGCGGAAGAGATGCTCCCGGCCGGAGCCGGAGTCGAAGGTGGAAAAGGCCAAGGCCAGTCCGGAGGCTGGTTCCGTCATTTTCGTTCGGCTCCTTCCCTCCCCGCCTCGAGACCGTTCCGGCGGGACCTTGCTGGCATTATAGCCTTGGGGTCTGAGCGATCAATGGCCCTCGGCCGATGAATGCATCGGCGAATGCGAGGGATGGGCCCGGCGCGGGCGCCTGGAGGCGGCCGGAAGCTTGCGGCCAGAACCCTTGCCGGGCCCAGTGGAGTAGCTTTCTGGCGCCTCGCACATCATGAGGTGGAAGACAACGGATTCCCACTCCGTCGGTTCGCGGAGCAAGTGGTCGTCTCGATCGAGTTCTTCCCGGATCTGCTGGTAAACGATGTCGCGCGCTTGATCGAGCCATCCGTAGAGGGTTGATCGGTCGCGGTCGAGATCCTGCGCGGAGACCCGCAGTTCCGGGGCCTCTGGATCCGCAATTCCCAGATCCCTGAGCGCTGAGGCAAGCCGGCCCGGGGCGGTCAGCCAGGACAGGCAGGAGGATAGGCTGCGATGCCCGGGAAGAGGAAGGAGCCGGCCGATCCAAACTTCGTAGGGCGGCCAGACATCCCGCGCCAGGAACAGCATCGCCCCAAGGCGTAGGTATCGTTTGTATCCGAAACGGACCTGCTCCAGGAGCAGGCGCGTGTGGTAGGCAGCCAGGAGGACAAAGCCCGCCCGCTGGTCGGATCCTGGGTTCCTGCCTCGAGCCCAACCTCGGGTGAGAAACTCCGCCAGGGCTGGATGCTGCGACCAATCCGGATCCTCCAAGAGCTGCGGATCCGGGGAATCCCGGGCGAGTTCTTCCAACAGTCGGGTAAATCCTTTAGAGCTGCTCATGCATTCTGAGAACCTCATGGCCATCCCCCTTTTTCTCCTTGAATAATCTACGAAAACTAGAACCTTCGGTAGACCAAAGCGAGCAAAACGAATAGGCTGGAAGCATGCGTGATCCCCGGAATGGATGGAGGCATGGTGACCAAGCTTTCGAAGAAGGGCGGGCGATTCCTCACTGGGTTGCGGAACTTGCCTGTCCTTCCGGCCCCGCTCGCGGGGTCGAGGGCGCGGCTCTCCCAGGCCTCGTCTCGTTTCGTGGATCGCTGCGAACGTTAGCGGCGTTGTCCCATTGGACAAATTGGACCGGCGGAGCCCACCAACGTTGGGTGGCAAGACACATACGCGGGCTCCCCATCGTCCCCTTGCAGGAGGGGGAAAGGAGGTGGATCGGCTCGGAAAATGCGTTCCGGTAGTGGCACGTCCCCCAGAGGGTCATTGCGCCCGGCCCCTGGGCAGCAAGGACGGGAAACCTGCCGCCTTCCCGCACCTTGGGCCTCAACCTCAGCGGCTTCCGCTCGCTGTGAGCGGAACTCTGCGGACAGCAGAGGGCAGCCCAGGCTGTCCAAATGAGGTCTGGCGCCGCAATCATCGGCCGATCATTGAGTCGGCGACCATCATTCCAGGGTAAGTGATCTTGTAGGAGGGAGTTGCCGTGTCTCGTCGTGGAAGTCTCGGATACCAGATGATGAAGGCCCTGCAGGGGATCTTTCGCCCAGGGCACAGCCGGCATGAGGACAAGAAGCACGGACGCGTCGATGTGATCCGCGGGATCTCGACCATGCGCGTGATGTGCGAAGACGCACACCGCTTTGGGCGCTTCGTGCGAGGCGGATGGCCCGAGGTCCGCGAGGTGGGCCAGATCACCCCCGCCATGGCCCAAGCCTACATCGCGGAACTCACCGCGCAAGGGCTGAGTCGTAGCTATCTCAAGCGAATAGCGAGCTCCTTGCGCAAGGTCGACCTGGCCTGCCGCAAGGCTCGGATCTGCCCGGCGGAGAGCCCGGAGCTGCTCCCGCTCAACCCACACCGGCCTCACCCCCGCACGGAATTGCCGCCCCACACGCGCGCCTACGAGCCCGCCCAGGTTGAACGGCTGCTCGAGGCCATCCGAGCCCAGGATTCGCGGGTGGCGGACCTGCTCAAGCTCATGGGGATTGCCGGCCTGCGGATCAGCGAAGCCAGCTACCTGAGGGGGGAGGACATTCACGCCGAGGAGGGCTGCATCTTGCTGGAGGCCAACGCAAATCACACCAAGGGAGGCAGACCCCGGAGAGTGAAAGTCGATCCAGAGCATACCGGCTTTCTGATGACCATGCGTCGGATGGGAGTTGAGCGGCCGGATGGGCACTTGTTCCCGAATCGACGCACCCTGGTTTATCGGGCGTGCAGGCGGGTCAAGGAGGCCTGTACCCAGCTGGGGATTGACTGCCTTGGCACCCACGGATTCCGCAAGGGCTTCGCCGCCGAGGAGTATCGTCGAGAGGTCGAGGCGGGCCGCAGCGACCGGCAGGCATTGCTTGCCGTCTCCCACCAGCTTGGTCACAACCGGCTGAGTGTAGCGGCGCGCAGCTACGTCCCACCTGAAGTTCGGATTCGGGCGGGAGAGGCGGTCCCGGGGAATGGTCCCATCGACCATCTCGCCGAAGGGCCCGGTGCGTACTAACGCGTTTCGACCTGCAGGAGTGAGCGAGGAAGTTCCCGGGCCGCAGCAGAAGAGGGCATCACGGATCACGACGGGCACGCGCATTCTCATCTCCCTATATTCGACCCGGCTCGATTCCCCGAACGCCCCGTAGAAAAAAAGAAAGCTGGCTCACCCCCCTGGGGGGTTGGTTCACCAGCTAACGTTGGGTAGTGCCTTCTGACGTGTAGGGCAGAGACCGTACACCCTGCCCCCATTATGTCGCTAGCCGTTCATTTCATCGGCTAGTCTCTTGTTATCATCATTATAAAGGAAGCAAGGCCGTTGTCAATAGGTTGGACGCTGAAGAAGTCCCTGGCCACCGGTGCCCATCCGCTCATTCGCAACTCGGTGCATGCGGGTCGCTGGTCCTCGTCCTGTGCAGGGGGGCTCGGGACCGAAATGTGGGTCGGCCCAGAACCCATTCCTCCCGCAGGATGGTGACACCCCGCGCCGAAGAGCGCCCGGCCGTCCCATGGTCACCTCTTTTTGGCCCGCGGCTTTCTCTTGATCGGTTCCTCCCTTGCCGCGCTCTGGGTGCCGACCTCTGTTGCATGACCATCGGTCAGCCGCCAAAAGCCCGCGCTGTATGGCCCGCTTGTTTGAGCGCGCGAATCGGTCAAGGATCCGTCGAGATGTACCGAGACCCTTGCAGATGGCCCCTGTCTACATGCCGCCGGTGGGGAAGGGACGGATCGCGCGGTGGCCTGCTCCAGCACCGCCACGAGCCCCAGAATCGACCGCGGTCGCCTCGCCTGGTGGCCCGGGTGCACAGGCCCTCGGGTTTCGCGCCCGCCCTCTAGCGAGCGCTCACCCCGGAGCACGAATTGCGGCTGCACATCGCCTCCCTTTTCGCGTTCAGTTGAAGCAGCAGCTCCGAAGGCCAACGCACGAGGCTGGCGATCGCCCGTTGATTGCGCTCCAGGTCAGATGCGGGGCCGCGGCGCTGAACATCCAGAAGCGATAACCATCCCGGGCGCTCGACTCACCATCGATGATCGCTCTAAGAATCCTCCATGGCAGACGAACGATCTGGTTTACCTCCGCCAGGGCGGGGACACCGGCTGAAGTGCGGGTTCGGGCGGGCGAGCCAGTCGCGGGGGATGAGCTGATGGGCGATCTCATGGAGGGATCCGGTCCGAGCTAGCGGGTCTGGTTCCGCCGGAGCGAAGGGCAGAGTTCCCGGGCCGCAGCAGTGGCCCGCAACACGTATCGCGACTGGCTCGCGCATCCTTTCCCCCTTTCTTAACGCTCCTTGTTCCCTGAGCGTCCCACAAAAAAAGCAAATAGCTGGCTTGCCCCCCATTTGGGGTAGGTTCGCCAGCTAAGGTGTACTTACAAGATTAGACGCCTAGGGCGGAATGATCCTGCCCCGCCCACGATGTGGTACTCGCCCGGCATCTCATGGGGCGAGCACATAATCATCATGGGAGGGGCAGGACGGTTGTCAATAGCAAGATTGCATTCGGATAGGTCAAGAAATAACCGGGGAGCAAGGAAGGTGGGCTCACCCAGAGCGGATTGTCCGAACGATCAAGGAGGGTGAGCCTGGTTGGCGACCGTAGAAGTCACGGTCAAGGTCAGAATACGTCAAGGGAACATGTCCTAAGAGTGATTCTGGGACGCAGTTAGCGAGAGTGCGGGGTAGGCCGGTGGGGTTCTTTTCAGCCGTGCCTGCCAAGTGCTAGAGGACGGGCTTCCGGAGAAGGTGCCCGCCTTGGAGGGGGGCGCAGAGCTAGCCCCTCTGCGACGCAGTAAACGGCGGTCCCTGGACCTACTCACCGGCTTCCGCTGGATCCAGCTGCCATGGTGGCAGATGCTGCGTGTCGACGGTCGCTAGCATCAGCCTTTGGATACCTTCCTGGGGCTGCCGCCGCGCCAGCACGTCAGCCCGTGGATTGCAACGCAAGAGGTAGCTCCCGGGCCTGGCCCGCCGGGGCAGTCTGTTGGCAGGCCGCTCAGCTACTCAGCACCTTCCCGGGCCAGTCACCAAGGCTGCGACCAGGGCGGCCATGTGGCATGCCAACGACTCGAGCTTGGGATTCGGGTTGGTGGCGTACTTGAGAAGCGGACACCAGCTTGGCAGGAGTATGCGCAGACTTGGGCCAAGGGCTCGTCCGCACTTGCAAGTTGGTTACTCAGGGAAGATGGGTCCCATTGTTCGGCCTGTCGGGGCCCAGCGGGGTACAATCGGGAAACTAGGGTGCCTGTCGTTGCCATGACCCTGCCGCCGAGGTGGGGCGACAATGTCCAGTTCTTCCCTATGGACCGACCAGAGATGATCTCGACCCCAACGCCCAGGGCTTCCGGCGAAGGCTGGCCGGAAGCTAAGAAGACCTCCCCCATCTGGGCGATGTGGCGATCCTACCTGACCTATGCATTTGTCTTGGTTCTATTCGTGTCATTGTCGATGGGGCAGTACGTTAGCAGCGGACCATGGACTGTTCAGGTTAGCGAACCATTTGCCGGGGTGACGATCGCTGGGATCTGGGCTCTCGGCTCGCCATCAACGGATGGAAGGACCCTTCGCGGAGGGGCTCGCCGCCTGCTGGCCCTGGGCTTCTGGGTCATGGCAGCATGGTGTGTGATCCTGTGGCTGATCGGAGAGAATTGGCAGGCGCGTTCAGGATTGGTTTGGCCATGGATCATCTGCGCATTGCTGGTGACCATCTTGCCTTCCAAACTGCAGGCGGACTGGAACTCTATTGCCTTCCTGTTCGTGCTTGGGGCAATCCCCCTCACGGCGATGGCATTTGCTCAGCACTTTGCTGGAGTGGGGTACGGTCATAAGAGCCTTTTGGGATGGGTGACGGGGACGTCTACGGTTCCTGTGACTGGCTTCATGGGCTTTCCAAATGATATGGCAGGCTACCTCTTGTGGCCCCTGGTTGTCTCCATTGGGCTCGTATTCTCGGGATCCAAACTGCGACGAACGATCTCGACGCTCTGCGTGGTTCTGTTGGGCGCAGCCCTCTTGTGGACCTACTCCCGCGGGGCTCTGCTATCCGTGCTGGTTGCCGTAGTATTGTTCACTGTCCTTCTTTTACTCAGGCATCGCAGGGACGCGCTCATCGCACTGCTGGTGGCGGGCCTGGTGGCAGGCATCGCCGCTGCCTTGGTGTTGGCCAGATACCCCATTGCGCAGCTGACCAGCGGTCGACCCCTGCTCTGGGCTAAGACGCTCGGCATAATAGGATCTGATCGCCTATGGCTCCTTTTCGGGTACCTGAGCGTGATCCCTCCGTATCTTCGAGTCTGGTGGTACCCTCACAACATCTACCTCCTGTCGTGGATGCAATTTGGCCTCCTTGGGTTCTTGTTTCTTGTTGCGATCGTCGGCTATCTCTTGAGGCTGGGGTGGCTGTCCTTTGACGCCCTGCGAAAGGGGAAGGCTGCCGCTGCGTTGTGGTCGGGGACCCTGGGCTTCTTCTTGATTGAAGGCATGGTTGCGAATGATCTTTTGGAGCCCTATTCGCTTCTGACGTTTGCCTGTGCTCTCATGATCCTGGCGGGGTTAATTGACCAGGCTCGCCCGGGGCCATGGCCGTCATGAGATGGCCCGAGGCCGACCCGTTTTGCTGTCTGACCTGCACCGATATGCTGGGCGGATGATTACTTGGATGAATCTCATTCTGGTTCTTTTCTTCGCGGCGACTACCTTCCAGGATTCCATCTTCCATGCTTCGCCGATGGATCTCTCTGTAGTTGAGATTGCCACCATGGGATGTCTGGTAGCCTGGGCAGTCCTCACTCCTCATCCGGGAAGGCAGGTGAGAGAGATCGCCAGGAGACCGGCGGCAATTCTGCTCCTGCTTTGGGCAGTGGTCGCTACGGTGCTGTGGGTCATCGCTCACGACTGGGGCTATGACCTCAATGAAATGAGATGGCTTTGGCTGACCTTGGGAGCGTTCATTCTCCTCACGACGGCTGTTGAGAGCGGATGGGGCAGGGCCGTCGTCCTGTTTGTAGGCATCACTGCGTTAGCTGCGCTGGTTGCGGATTACCAGGGATTGACTGGGGCATTCATCGCGCCTTTTGCTCGTATTGTACCCAAGGATATCTTGTTATCCTCCACCGGCATGATTTCCGTGACTCCTGCTGCCGGCTTTTTTCGTCACCCGAACGCATTTGGAGGCCAGGTCTTCTGGCCCTTGTTGATCTGTGTGGGTCTCGCGCTCAAGCGCCAATACCGTTGGCCGGCGCTGGCGGGTGCCGCGTTCTTTGCCTTCAGCCTGTATCTCTCGTATTACCGCACGCTGGTCGTCGGACTTGCCCTGGCGTGTGCAATCCTGGCAATGATAAAACTCGAGCTGCGCCCCAAACTGTTCGCATCTGTCACTATTGGGCTGAGCCTTTTGGGCATGATCGGCAGCGAGGTGCTCGTGGAACTCTCCCAGGGGGTTTTTCTGGGCAATTTGCAAACGCGAGGCGGCTACTGGGTTGACGCTGCGCACCTGATTCAATCTCAACCTTCCATTATCTTGTTCGGGTCCGGGTATGCGCCCAGTGTGGCGCTGGCAAGCTCCCAGGCTCGATCCGACCCGCACAACATGTACCTCTATCTCTTGATGCACTTTGGAGTGTCTGGCCTTGTTTGTTTCGCACTGTTGATTGCGCTCATCGTGGCCGTGGGCTGGCAAGCGTACCAAACGGGGATCCTGCGCCGGGAGCCGGTGTTGGGTGCCATGTGGGCCGGGTTCATTGCATGGTTTGTGACCGGCACTCTGGATTCGCGTCTTACCACGGCCGAGTGGTTGATGCTCTTTGTGACGATCCTTGCGCTATTTCTCGTCGGCTTGTCAGGGCAGAGGCATCGCGACCTGGAAGTTGCGCCAAATCGTTCATTTCCCTCGCCTGCGGAGGTCGAGATCAAGGCTAGAATCTCGGGCGACAGGGTGGAGGGAGCGGGGGTACCTAGCCAGGAAGCTGGACCTAAGAATTCGATTGGGACACAGAGGGCCAAGAAGGGCGTGGGGGATTTGCTGGGTCAGAGATTGGTAGAAGGAGGATGAGAGGACGCTCCCCCTGCTTGCGGATGCAATCGGGTTCTGTTCGGAGCGGCGCGCATCAGATTGGCCAAGGTTGATCTGGGCATCACTGGTGGGAGGGCCATAGCCCTATGCAGTTTGTGCGGCCTGCTATTGTCAAACTCCATTCGTGGCACCCGAAGACTTGGCGCGCGGCGTTTCCTCGGTGGGAATGAACCCAACGACTTTCGTCAGAGATCGGACTTGCTGGATCAAGAGCCCTTTCGGACGGATCGACGCCGGTCGGCCCCAATCTGCACCGGCGCACGCACGCGACGTTCACAGAAATGGGAGGCCAAGCGGCCACCTTGAACTGGCAGGCTCTCCGGGAAATGCTTGGTCCGTTGTGGCCCTAGGGGCGCGAGCGGCCGAATGTCTTGCGGATCACCCATCCCGCCTGACAAGCTCTGCCCAAGGCCACCCAACTGACAAGAGGGCCAGAGTGTGCGGGCAAAGCGACTGCATGATGGAGATCGATACTAGGAATGTCTAAAGCAAGAGCTAATACGAGTCCGCCAGTGTTTCGGATAGAGTCCACGCGCAACTCGCTGGCGCTCAATCTGGGCGACCTGTGGCGCTACCGCGAGCTGCTCTTCTTCCTGACTTGGCGCGACATCAAGGTACGCTACAAGCAGACCCTGCTGGGCGTTGCTTGGGCTGTCCTGCAACCACTCCTTACCATGGTTGTGTTCAGCGTGATCTTCGGCCAACTGGCAAAGCTACCTTCGGAGGGCTTCCCCTACCCAATCTTCACCTATACGGCGCTGCTGCCTTGGCAGTTATTCGCCTTTGCACTGAACAATTCAAGCAACAGTCTGGTGGGCAGCCAGGGATTGGTCAGCAAGGTGTACTTCCCGCGCCTGGTCATCCCGATCGCCTCGGTGTTGCCCGGGCTGCTGGATTTTGCCATCTCGTTCGTGGTGCTGATAGGCATGATGGTCTATTACCACATCCCGCTGAGCGTACGAATGCTGGCGCTGCCACTGCTCCTGGTTCTGGCGGTGGCAACAGCCCTCGCGGTGGGCTTATGGCTTTCGGCTCTGAATGTGGAATACCGCGACGTACGTTACATGGTGCCCTTCCTGACCACCTTCTGGCAGTACGCCACGCCAGTGGCCTACTCGATCACCCTGATTCCAGGGAGATGGCGGTTGCTGTACGGGCTCAACCCAATGACCGGCGTGGTGGAGGGCTTCCGCTGGGCGCTGCTGGGCAGCGGAGATATTGGCGGGTTGATCTGGGTTTCGCTGGCCATCGTGTGCGTGCTCCTGTTCGGCGGGCTGGTGTACTTCAAACGGATGGAAGACACCTTCGCTGATGTGATCTAGACAAGCTTACTGCAGAGATACACAGCACGCTGAGATCTAGGGTTAGGTGCACAGAGATTCTCGAAGGTGATGCTCTACAAGGATAGAACGAAGGATGAGTGAAATAGCTGTTCGTGTGGAACACCTGGGTAAGCGCTATCGCATCGGCGCGCAGCAGGTTCCCTATAAAACCCTGCGCGAGAGCGTGATGGCGGCTACCGGGGCCCCCCTTCGCTGGTTGAGGGGAGAACGCAGCCCGGCAACGAATACGCTCTGGGCGCTGGACGACGTCTCGTTTGAGGTCAAGCACGGCGAGGCGGTCGGCATCATCGGGCGCAACGGGGCCGGGAAGAGCACCCTGCTCAAGATCCTTTCGCGCATTACGAAGCCAACAAGAGGGCAGGTGGAGCTCTATGGCCGAGTGGGTTCCCTCCTGGAGGTGGGCACCGGTTTTCACCCCGAACTGACCGGGCGCGAGAACATATATCTTAACGGGGCCATCCTGGGCATGAGGCGGGCTGAAATCGGACGCAAGTTCGATGAAATCGTGGCCTTTGCTGAGACTGAGAGGTTCTTGGATACACCGGTAAAGTACTATTCGAGCGGCATGTACGTGCGCTTGGCCTTTGCCGTGGCCGCACACCTCGAGCCGGAAATCCTGTTGGTGGATGAAGTGCTTGCTGTGGGAGATGCAGAATTCCAGAAGAAGTGCCTGGGGAAGATGAGTGATGTAGCCCACGAAGGGCGGACCGTGCTGTTTGTCAGCCATAACATGACTGCCATTGGAATCCTTTGTAACCATGCACTCCTCTTGGAAAAAGGCCTCCTTACCAACATCGGAAAAGCTCATGATGTCATTTCAAGATACCTCTCTCACAATGAGAGTCGGGCTAATCCATTTGTAAGTTGCGGTCGTCGAGGAAGTGGCCAGCTTCAAATCACGTCGCTTCACTTTGAAACAAACTCGGGAAAACGCATAGATGTTCTTCACAGTGGTCAACCGGTAGTATTTGTTATTGGATATCGAAACATCGCATGCAAAGCTCACGATAGGATTTCGTTTAGTTTCAGCGTGCATACGAGTGCTGAAATTGGGATTTTTCATCTGTATAGCCATTTCTCGGGTGTCTATTATTCTGACTTGCCTGAATCTGGGTATATTCGTTGCAGTGTTCCGGAGCTCCCGCTATCTCCTAACAATTATTCGGTTATGTGCAGAGTCGTTATGAATGGTGATCAAGACACTGGTGAAGAGGTTGATTGGCCCCAGGTATACGTACCCATGACCGTGACAGGTACAGATTTCTTTGGCACAGGAGGCTCGAATTTGTCTAGTTGGGGACCAGTGTTGATACGAGGAAACTGGTTGCCTGTGTCTGGCAACTGAATTCGGATATGAACGCTGTTGGTGTGGTCGTACATAACGGTTCAAACGCGACAATGCTCTTGGTTCTTGATTATCCTTCAACGGGACTACCCAAGCATGTTGAAGCAGCACTTCCCGAAAGGAAGAGTGTTTGCGTTTGAGCCGAACCTCCACTCCTTGCGGATTCTAAAGGAGCGCGTGGTACCTTCGGGTGTGGCGTGCGTCAACTTCGCTCTTGGCAGCCGAGGGGGGAATTTGCACGATGTTATGTATACCCTCACTCACTTGCGAGTGCGCACGCGAGCATGGACCGGCAAGTGCTCACTGACCTTCACGAGTCAGGCAGGGTGTCGGAAATAGGGATCACTGTGACCGCGCTCGATGATTTCTGCGCCGCGAATGGGATTCGGGATGTGGATTTCATCAAGGTTGACGTAGGGGGCCATGAGTTGGACGTACTCAAGGGCCGCAGGCCGCATGATTGCGCAGAGCAGAATGGCCATTGTGCAATGGGAGTTTAGCGCCATGAATGGGGCAGCCCGGGTCTTCCTGAAGGACTTCTATGAAATCTTGCGCAGTTATGACATATAAAGAATCGACTCGGCGAGGCTGATTCTGACGTGCCCCTGATGCAACACAGCGAACGAGATCTTCCTATTGCAGAATCTTATCGCGGTAAGGAAAGACTGTACACGCAATTCCAGAGGAACTGGGAGTTCAAGAATGCTGGCACGATGAGGAATCCGCAATCGATGGGAGATGTCTAGAACGTGTTCGGTCGAGGCGCGAGGTCTCGGCTGCCTTCAGGACCACAACTCTATTGCGGTACTACATGGGGAAACGCGAGTGTCATCCGGGTCTCCTTTCCCATCTGGGCGCCTTCTGCATCACCATTCTCACTGTTAGAGCAGAGGTCAAGTAGCCTACTTTGGCCGGTTGACGCCGAAACAAACTTGCCGGAGGCAAGTGGGCCATCACTGGACGTCTTTCGGAAGTTGAGAAACTGTGGTCCTCCCACACACGAACCATGGCTTCGGTTGAGGGGAGAGCCCAGACGGCTGGATCATCCTCCCCGACTTCTCCCTATCAGGCCATGCGCTTGGGGTACGGCGGTGGGAGTTGGCCAGGACTTGCCAGCGAGCCTTGCTTGTGAGGTGCTGGGTGTACGAACACACTCCTGTGGTTCTGGTTGCCTACAATAGACCCGAAACGACCGGAAAGGTGCTTGAGGCATTAAAGTGCCAATCGATCAGGCCTCCAAGGCTGATTGTCTTTGCCGATGGTGCGAAGACACGAAGGGACCGCAAGAATGTTGACGCGGTCCGTCGCCTCGCAAAGGAGGTGGACTGGACTCACGTCGACCTCGTCGAAAGGGAATTTAACCTGGGATGCGCGGGCAATATTACCGGCGCGTTGGACCAGGTTTTCGGCCTTTTCGGACAAGCCGTCATCATTGAGGACGATGTGCTACCCGCGAAGCAGCTATACGATGCTCTCTGTCGTCTTCTAGAGCACTATGGTCCGGACAATCAAGTATTTTCAGTCGGGGGTTACCCTAGCTTGTTGGCCGAGGCACTTCCTCATTACCCCTATGATGTTGTCCTTTCACCTCGCTTCAATGCCTGGGGATGGGGAACTTGGGCAGATCGCTGGCACAACGTTGCGGATGGAGTCCGAGATTTTCAAAGTCCTTTTCCGCGGCCAGAAGATGTCCCGAGATTCGCCGGTGAAGACATGGGTGCGGCGCTGCGTCACGTAATGGAGCGTCCGGGCTTCTACTGGGATTTGCCAATTGCCCTATTGACGCTGCACCGCCGTCAACTGCACGCTCTGACACGAAACTACCTAGTGAGGAACATCGGGATTGCATCTGGGACCCATGGGAACGCCGGGCCGGCCACCGTACGGTTCTATGAACGTCATAACAAGATCGTTGAGAACGTGCCATTGAACTACCCGCCAGCAGGACTTCGCGATGACGTCAGCAGTGCAGTACAGGAGTACATTGAGAACGCATATCGGACAGGCAAAGCAACTCAACCTGTCTGGAGAGAGCCACGCAACTTGTGGAGGAGTATTCGCCGTCCGAAAAGGTGATCGTCAGTGCCTTCTATAGTTCAGTCTCTAAGACGATTGGGAAGGTGGGCCTTATCCGGCCGGGGCTCCTTCAAGCCGGATGCGAAGGATTACTCGGCGATTCTTGGAAAAGGCTCGGTTGTTCCATGCCAGATTGAGGCCTACTTCCTGGCCCTGAACAAGTACGTGGATGAAGGTGCCACGGTGCTTGATGTTGGCTTCGGGCTGGGATATGGTCTCAACATTCTGGCGATCAAGGCCAGGGAAGTGACGGGGGTTGAAGTTGATGAGCAAGCTTTCGAATACTGTCAGAATACCGTTGCCGGCCGAAATCCTCGGCTGAAGCAATTGATTCTTTTCAACGGCTACGATCTTGACTTCGCCAATGATGAGTTCGACATCGTCACCTCTGTGGATGTGCTGGAACATGTTGAAGACTACCACAGACTTCTCGCAGGGATGCTGCGAGTCGCCAAGAAAGGCGTATTCATCAGCACCCCGAATAGACGAAGGGAGTATACGAACCCTGATGGCACCCCGAGAAACTACTGGCATAGGAGAGAATGGTCGTTCGCAGAGCTTGACGCCATTCTCAAGGCCCACGGACACGTGGAGTGGAATTTCCTGGACGGCCCATTCGATGGCCCTTTCACGATCTCGGATACCGCGGGGGAGGACTCGCTTACGCTCTCTCCGTTTCTTCACAAACTGCAAGTGAGCTAGTTCTTTGTTTAGACGGATCACGCGACTGTCCCGGAAGGCGCTGCTGGCTCTGATAAATGGGCATGACAGGACACGATATCCTATCATCCGACAACCTCGTTTGCGACCACAACGGGGGCGAGTTTTGCTCAGCTACTTGGAGGCCCCTCTCCTGTGGCGGGAGAGGTCGCCGCAATTCAAAGGACACAGCAACAAGAGGGCCAGTCGGGAGATTGCGGACGCATTCCTCGAATTGGGATATGAAGTGCACGCCGTAGACTGGGCCGACCTGAACTTTGTCCCGGACATGGACTACGAAGTGGTCTTTGACATCGCCTACAACCTCGCCCGATTTGCAGAAATGGTTGACTGCAAGACCATGAAGTTGCTGCACCGGACGGGGAGTGACCCCTACTACCAGAACGCAGCTGAGCGTCACCGGATTGAGGAAGTGAATCGAAGGCGAAGCGGCGAGTACGCTGTCAGGCGAGCCTCGGCGTATCCCGAATTGGAACGAGCCTCGCTTCAGGTTGCCGATTTCTGTTTGGTACTCGGCAATGAACACACACTTCGGACCTATCCCGAAGAAGAGCGAGGCAAGATCATGCTGGCGCCCGTCATCGCGTCTGAGCGGGGAAGGACTGTAAAGTCGCCGGTGGCTTTCGTGCCCGAGAAGCGCCAGTTCCTTTGGTTCTTTGGCGGAGGAGCCGTTCACAAAGGGCTGGACCTCGTTCTCGAGGCCTTCTCACGTAACCCGCAAGTCACAATTCATATCGTTGGCGATGCAGTCAAAGAGCCAGACTTTGTTCAGATGTATGAAAATGAGCTCTTCCGCTCCCCAAACATCCACTGCTATGGAAACCTCGATCCTTCGGGGAGCGAGTTCCGCGAGATACTCCGAGACGTTTTTTGCTTCGTGGCTCCGAGCTGCAGTGAGGGCATGTCACCGGCTGTGGCAACATGTCTCCAGATTGGGTTGTACCCGATTATCAGTCGCGATACTGGAGTCTCATTGCTTGAGGGCGCGGGCACTTATCTCGAAGCACTGACAGTGGAGGACGTTGAGAGGTCCGTGATGGAAGTCCGCGAGAAGACACACATGGAACTTTCATCAGAGATTGCGGCGTTGCAGACCTACGCATTGGAACAGTTTACGCGGCAGAGTTTCCGCAGGTCGGTAAGAGAGTTTCTTGCAAGGGCCTTATGTTGAAGGTCAACCGGGTTGTTCCTCGAACGGCCGGGCATGGTGATCCCGCTCGCAAGGCGTCTCGCCGAGTCATTCGAATGAATCTTCGTCTTGTAGTCGCGCGAATTCGGTGGCCGTTTGGGACTGACCCTATCCAGAACAAGAACAGGCACATACGTCGCAACATCAGGAGGTTCGTGCGGGCTCGGGGGAGCAGGGTACCGCCGCCCCGTGAGGCAAATGCAAGCCTCGAGATCCTGGTCCCGTGCTTTAATCAAGGTCAGTATCTTGCTGAGGCGCTTTCGTCCATCGGGGGCTGGGCTTGCGCCGTGACGGTTATCGATGACACCTCAACGGATGACACACCTGAATACGTTCGCTGTCTCAGTGGACGGTTTCATTTCAGCTCCATGCGGAACGAATCGAACCTGGGGCAAGGCGAGAGTCTTAACATAGCGATTTCTCGGTCGCCCAATGACCTCTTCATGGTCCTGAACGCAGACGACTTGCTCTTGCCATACACCTTGAGCGCCGTAACGCAGGTTTTCGCGGACTACCCACAGGTCCGGCTTGTGGGGGGGTCATCGATACACTTCGCGGATTCCACGACCAAACATCTTGATAGTGACCTCGCCCGAAAGCTCGGCTACCATCCGGTACCGAACATCTGGGGCCCGAAGGATGCTCTGCAATTTGCACGTCTCAATGACTTAAACATGACAATGTCGAGCTGTACGTTTTTCAAGTCAGCCTGGCGCGAGGTGGGAGGCTTCAGAAGGTTCGACGACCGGGTGTGTAGCTACGATGACCGAGATTTCCAGATGAGAGTCGCTGCGGTGTTTCCGGTCGCCGTGTTGGATGAGCCACTAGCCTTCTACAGGTTGGGGTCGTCGATCGGGAAAGGGCAAGAGTAATGCCTATCTGCAGTGCGAGCATGCCGACCTGCAAAAGCCGTTTGTCATGCCGATCGCTGGGCGGCTCTAGGAGGATGGGGTGCCAAGTGGGCAGATGAGAATCAAGGCGTATTGTTTGCGTTGGAATCTGGACCACAGCCTTGCATTGCGGCGCACTTTTGCTGAGCCCTTGAGACCATATATGTGCATCGACCTAACCCCGTGGGAGGAGGAAGAGCAGTCTGTTCTCTCTGAGACGTCCAGGAAGGCTGGACATCCGGTGGTCTTCTGCCAGGTAGTGCCTCCGCTTGAGCTTGTTGCTCAAGCGGACGTACACGCTGTGTGGATCCCCATGTGGGACCAGGCGTGGGCCTATCCGCAGGCATGGTGGGATCGTCTGCCCAAGTCGCTACGCATCATTGCCTTTTCGCAAGCGGTGGCAGATCGCTCCGAGAAGGCTGGATTACAGACTTTGAGCCTGCGCTATTACATGGACCCAAACAGAATCCCCCATGTCTCTTGGCCGTCTGCCCGCGTCCTAATGTACTGGAATCGCACTGGCTTGATTGGCCCCAAGTTCCTCGAGAGGCTTTGTTCCGAGCTGGAGGTCGACACGTTGTTGTTTCGGAGCCAGATCGATCCACTCATGCCACGAGAGGCAGCCTACAGCTTGCCGTCGCGCCTCGGGCGCACAACTGTGCAAGAAGCACCTGACCCCATGGACGCTGACCAGTATCTGGGGCTCCTGGCACAGGCTTCTGTCTTCATCGCCCCGCGCAAACGCGAAGGGGTCGGACTCACTTTTCTTGAGGCGATGGCCAGCGGTTGCGCTGTCCTGGCATGCGATGGCCCGACGATGAATGAGTACATCCGCCATCGCCACAACGGGTTCCTGTTCAGGGCGAGAGCTCACCACCGGTCCCGGAGAGACCTTCACCATGCTTTCCAGTACTGGCTGTCGCGCTTCGGCCTGGGTCGCCCGCCAGGATTTAGGTTCGCGCTATCTGAGGATCAGGCCTGGGACGAGATCAGGGCGTTGGATCTGCCCGCCCTCGGGCGGGCGGCACGGCATGACCACGAAGAGGGCTACCGTGAATGGCAGCGCCGGATCCCGGAGTACGCCAGGTTTATGTTGGATTGGTAGACAATGTGGGGGATCAACATCTTGGTATTGTTAAGGATTGAGGAGTTGTGAATCGAGTACGAGACTCGAGGATATTGGCGGGTCTTGGCTTAGCGCCTACGATTGCGTCTATGTGCTAGTACTGCCTTTCGATGAGCAAACCTTTATCAAGTTCGATTTGCATGCGCACGATTGGGATAGCAACTATTTGCTGTCTTGAGAACACGACACACCGAGTTGATGTGCAGCTAGTGTTCGATTCTGGAGACCAAATCCCCGGCTCGAAGAGAAATGAAATCTGACTGAACCCGGACTATTATTCCAACAAAGGACGAAATGGGCCGTACACGCGTCTCAGTTGTGCTTGGATCCTTCAACAGGCGTCACTTTATTGAGGCTGCGATAGATTCGGTGCGGGATAACGGGATTTCCGTTCCATATGAGATTATTGTTGTTGATGGGGGATCATCTGATGCCTCGCTCAAGTTCTTGACCGGTCAGAAGGATGTGATCACAATCGTGCAACATAACCGGGGTAACTGGCATGGCAAGCCGATACATCGGCAAAGCTGGGGCTACTTCATGAACCTTGGCTTCAAGTGTGCTCATGGCGACTTCGTTTGCATGATCAGCGACGACAGCCTACTCGTACCTGGTTCCATTATGGCTGGAATCGAGACCTACAACGCTGCAGTGGAGAAGGGACGTGGCGTGGGCGGTGTGGCATTTTACTGGCGCAACTGGCCAGAACAGAAGAACTACTGGGTCGGCTTGACTTTCGGCAACCGCATGTTCGTGAATCACGGTTTGTATTCGAAGGAAGCGCTGGAAGCTGTCGGTTACGCGGATGAAGACAACTACAACTTCTACCATGCCGACGGTGATCTATGCCTTCGCATGTGGGAGAAGGGGTATGTGTGCGTTGACTCCCCGGACTCGTTCGTCGAGCACTACGCTCATGCCAACGAGAAGGTCCGAGCTACGAATGCCGCCGCGCAGAGGCAGGATTGGGCAGTCTACTCGGCGAGATGGGGATCACTGTGCCTGCCTGAGAGGGACTGGATCGAACTAGAGCATGGGGACCCCACGAGAACTGCGGACAAGTACTGGAGGATGGGGCCGCTCAGAAGATGGATGGCTTGGCTGCATCGCAGGGTGCGGAAAAAGGTACCTCGGACGGCATAGAAACCGAATCCTGGACTCTCGACCAAATGTCGTACCGAGCAAGAGATGAAGAAGGTCGACGGCCAGCGTGGATACGACATCGACGACACTGTCATCTGGTCGCACGTCTCTCAAGAGCAGGCGACTCCAGGTGATCATCCCCTGCGGCTCATCCGCAAGATGGCCAGCGAGGTCCTCGACCGGCTCTCGCCGCCTTGCCAATAGTTCGGTTTTCAGAAAGGGTCATGCTGACACACTCGCCAATTCTCGGCGGTTCAACAACCTATGGGCCGACCGGATAGGACTTCGTGGAGACGATTTTATTCGCGCGTCGATTGTCGATTTGTGATTCGTCGGCCGCACCTCAGACAGTAACGTTGCAGATGGCCAGTGGGCGACCTCGAGGGCAAGGTCAATGCGACTAGTCTACCGATCTGGCGGTCTAGTTGTTGTCTGGTGAGCCCTTCTGCCCTGCGCGTGGCGACCGAGCCGCTGCGGAGGAAGCTGCTGGGGTGCCCGAGTCGCCCTCTGCCCTCCGTTCCAGAGGGCCCGCGTTTGCACGTAGGCGCAGGCCAGACGATGCTCGAGGCATACAAGAACCTTGACGGGTATGGTGAGTCACAACGACCCAGGTTCTTCCATTCCCGTGGAAGAATTCCCGAGGCCCGAGGTGGCTGACACGTTGCAGGCAGCACCCAGCGTAGCAGAAATCCGTTGCCGTCACCTGTGCAGCACATATGTATCCTTGATGTTGACGGCACGCTCCGATACGTGCACAAGATACTGAAGCCTGGAGGCTTGGTGTGGTAAGGAATACGAGGCTTCGTGGGATGTGCTCGTCGGGTTCTCCGCCTGCGGAGAGAAGAAGACAAGGGGCCCAATGATGTGTGGCGGGCTCGCGGAACGGCGCCATGCGTTAGAGTGACGATGAAAACTTCGCCGCTCCAATGTTCTCACCATCTGACAGCCCGGTTGGTGCCGTCGCCCCTCGCCGCTTCCGCTCTAGGACCTCCCTGCTCAGGGGGGGGCGCAAGGATGGGCGTTGCCCACTTACTCCTGACCTCTAGTGTTTGAGAGAACCCGAAGTAGCCGTGGAAGGGTCGTGACAAGACCGTGAACATACTCTATGTGGGAATGGAATACGACTACGGTATCCGTGAGCGCGGCCGCAGCTTCGAGCACTACAACTTCTACGACACGCTCGCCCGTATGGGGCACACTATCTACTACTTTGATTTCAAAGCTTTGGAGTCCTCCCTTGGCCCCGCAAGAATGAATCGGCGCCTTGGGGAGATCGTACGCTCGGACAAGCCCGATCTCATGTTCACGTTCTTGTATGAGGAGGAACTCGACAAGCGGACTGTGCGAAGCATTTCTGAGGACACAGGTACGGTCACTCTGAACTGGTTTGCAGATGACCATTGGCGTTTCAACGGTTACTCGCGCTACTGGGCACCGTGCTTTAATTGGGTCGTCACAACAGCTCAAAGTGCTGTTCCCAAGTACGCGGCCATCGGCTACCGAAACGTAATCAAGAGCCAGTGGGGCTTCAATCCTCATCTCTACCGACGGAATCCGGACCTAGCACTGAGGTATCATGTAACCTTTGTTGGCCAGCCCCATGGAAATCGTAGGATGGTGGTGGACAAGCTTGCCCAAGAGGGGATCCGAGTCAACACATGGGGTCACGGTTGGGAGGCGGGTCGGATCTCACAGGAGGACATGATCCGTGTGTTCAACCAGAGTCGGATCAACTTGAATCTTCCCAACGCCTCCTCGGCGGACTGGAGGAGGCCGCCGCCCGAGATAGTCTCAAGAGGGCGGAGAGCGCTCGGAGGACAACTGGAACGCTTTGCACTTGGCAGGACGGTCAAAGCCCTTAGAAGGCAGGTGATTGCCGCACGTTCGCCGCTTGCAACGCTGCCCGAGCAAATCAAGGCCAGGAATTTCGAGATTCCGGGATGCGGCGGGTTTCAGCTATCAGGCGAGGCGGAAGACCTAGACCAGTGTTTCGACCCTGGCAGAGAAATCGTACTGTTCGCCGACGTAAATGATCTTGTTGAGAAAATCCAGTATTACCTCGCGAGAGAAGATGAAAGGGCGGTTATCGCAACTGCGGGGCATGCACGGGCACTGCGAGATCACACGTACCAAGCCCGATTTCACGACATCTTCAGTAGAATCGGACTGAGCGGAACGTGACCACCCTTTGTGGCTTCGCATGTTCCGTTCGTGTCCCACCAGCCTGAACCAGGGGTGCCCGCGGTAGCTTGGCCAGAGTGACATCACTCAAGCTTCTGGGGAAACCCGAAGGTTGGAGCAAGTCGGAGGTTCGAGGAAGGTGCTTGCGCCAATAGCTCGATCCTTGTGGTCCTTTGAGCAGTTACCGTAGCCCACGATGACTCACATCACCGTTGTCATCCCCACATACAACCGCGCAGACTGTCTGCCCAAGACTCTCGATAGCGTCCTGGCACAGACGTATGGCGATTACGACGTCGTTGTTGTTGACGACGGCTCAACCGACGAGACTCAGCGCGTCTTGGGGGGCTACACAGGTCTTATCCAGGTGGTTCAGCAACCAAACCTGGGGGTTGGCCAAGCAAGAAACACTGGCATCAGAGCCGCCAAGGGACAGTACATTGCGTTTCTTGATTCTGATGACATCTGGATCCCGAAGAAGCTTGAGTTGCAGGTATTGGCCCTTGAGAGCGATCGCGACCTGAAGTGGGTCTACTCCGATGCATATGCCTTTGATGGCGAAACCGGGCAATGGCTGTTCCTGCTTAGCGACCTCGCGAGGCAGTACGAGGGCGAAATATCCAAGAGTCTCCTTCTTGAAGACTTCATACCTTCTCCTACGCCGGTTGTAGCCAGATCCGTCTTCGATGAAGTCGGCAGCTTCTCCGACATCCAGGTAGTTGAGGATTGGGAAATGTGGCTGCGAATTGCCGCCAGATATCCGATTCGCAGAGTGCCGCAGTCATTAGCCGGGTACCGAGTGCATCAACGCAGCGTCACCCGGGGTCAGCATCCTGTCTCCCATCTTCGACAACGTCTCAGGGCAATTGAGATGGCAGTCGCCTTTGACCCGTCAACATACCAGCCTCATATGAAGCTAGCCATGGCCAGGCAATTCTTCATCGCTGGCAAGGCTATGCGATCTGAGAACGAGACTGAGTCTTCTCGAGTCATGTTCAGGACTGCGATCACATATGCCCCGGGAATGTTGGCTTCATACCCGTATTGGGCATCCACATTCCTTGGAGCGAGGCTCAACAAAGTCTTCCGTCAAGCCCACGGCGGTCTTAAGGATTTCAGACTGTGGCTTGGTTCATTGCGCCGGAGAGATCGCGGTTGATCCGGCATCGTCTTCTTTCTGGTCCGTTCCCCACCTGGTTTGAGACGAAAGATCAACACCTGGAGGGATGCAGATCATCGTAATCCATCGACCGCCAAGTCTGGGTTGTTAATGATGAGAATCCTCTTCGTCGCCTTCCAGGACAGCATCCATACCGCTCGCTGGATCAGCCAGCTGGAGGGCCAGGGTTGGGACATCCACCTGTTCCCTTCTACACTCCAGGGCAGGCCGCATCCGCTACTGAGAAACCTGGGCATCAAGCGACACTACCCCGCCATCTTCCGGCTCCCGCTTCGTATGCTGCGGAGGGCATCGGAGATTGAGGAGAACCAGATCCTCAAGCGTTGGTTCTCGGGCGACCCTCCTCGGCTGACAGCCGCCTGGCTTGGCGGGGTGATCCGTCGGGTCCGGCCCGACATCATCCATAGCCTTGAGTTCCAGCATGCAGGCTACCTGATGCTGGAAGCCCGCGCACGCCTCCATGGCCCCCGGCCGCCCTGGATTGCCGGCAACTGGGGCAGCGACATCTACTTATTTGGCAAGCTTCCTTCGCACGCGGGCAGGGTCCGGGCCATCCTTGAGAGTTGCGACTACTATACCTGCGAATGTGAACGGGACGTACGCCTGGCCCTCGAGATGGGGCTGAAGGGCACGCCGCTTCCCGTACTTCCCAATGCAGGTGGTTTCGACCTAGAATTGGCATCGCACCTTCGCACTCCCGGTCCGACCTCCGAAAGGAAAACGGTTATCTTGAAGGGATACCAACACTGGGCTGGCCGTGCGCTCGTCGGACTCCAGGCCGCTGAACTGTGCGCTGCCGAGCTCCGTGGGTACCGCGTGGTGATACCCCTGGCCTCACCGGAGGTGCAGTTGGCGGCGGAGCTCGCCGCTCAGAGGACGGGCGTGAGCATAGAGGTGGTCCCAAGCTGCTCGTACGAAGAAATGCTTCGGCTCTACGGAAGGGCCCGCATCTATCTGGGGCTAAGCATCTCGGACGCCATCAGCCAGTCGATGCTGGAAGCGATCGTCATGGGGGCCTTCCCGATACAGTCCTGCACGGCCTGCGCCGATGAGTGGGTTGCGGATGGTCTGAACGGGATGATTGTGCCCCCCGAGGACCCACAGGCAGTAGCCGTGGCACTGCGCAGGGCGCTGACCGATGATGCCCTGGTGGACCAGGCAGCGGAGTACAACGCCCGACTTGCCCGCGATCGCCTCGACATCACGGTTATCCAGCCCAAGGCTGTAGCGCTCTACGATCGCGTGTACCGGGAAACGCACGGCGCCGCCGGCTGACCCGATTGGCAATCGCCGCCTGGGGAGTACCTTCCTTGTCCAGTCATACTCAGGATGCGGGCATAATTGCTGAGGCAAGCTGCAGGGCGGTTTCGGATGGTACTCTGGCAGAGAACGCGGCCGAGATCAACACCCGTGTGGCTTCTGAATGTCTCGACCAGTCCAAAATCGAGCCGCAAGTCATAGAAATGTCCCGGGACATCTACGCATCACGGAGGGCATAACTGTGCGTGTCCTTGTTCTCGGTGGAAACGGCATGCTGGGCCATCAATTGTGCCGCCTGCTGCCTGAAGGGATGGAAGTGTGGGCCACATTCCGTGAGCAGCCCAAAGATTTCAGGTTCCTACCCAAAGAACGAATGCTCATCAATGTGGTCGTACAGGATACCGCGCACATCCAGCAGATCCTTGATGCGGTCAAACCGGACGCGGTCGTCAACGCCGTGGGCATCGTCAAGCAGCGCGACGAGGCCAAACAGGCCGTCCCGTCCATACAGGTCAATGCCCTGTTCCCACACCAACTAGCCGAGCTGTGCGTTGTGCGCGGCGTCCGCGTGATCCAGGTCTCCACGGACTGCGTGTTCTCCGGTCGCCGTGGTGCCTACAGCGAGAGCGATGTGCCAGATCCGGTGGATCTGTATGGGCGGTCCAAACTACTGGGAGAACTTGACCGCCCCCGCTGCCTTACCCTGCGCACGTCTATTATCGGCTGGGAGTTGACCAGCTATTTGGGGTTGTTAAGCTGGTTTGCGCAACATCGCGGTATGCACGTCAAAGGTTATCGCAAGGCCATCTATAGCGGCCTGTCTACCCGTGCCTTTTCCGACTTGGTCCGTGTTGTTCTGGAAACCCATACCGATCTGCAAGGGTTGTATCATGTTGCCAGCGCACCAATTTCCAAATTCGATTTGCTGGTGCGGTTGCGGGATGTGCTCGGCTGGAGGGACATTTCCATTGAGCCCGAAGAGGGGTTTATTTGTGATCGCAGTCTGAATTGTCAGGGCTTCAGCACATCGACCGGCTGGCATGCGCCAGAATGGGAAGCTATGATCACTGGATTGGCAGAGGAGTGGCCTGAGTACGAGGGGTGGTACCCTCGATATCCAGGATAGCATTTGAACCTCGAGGGAGCGATATGCTGGACAACAAACGGGTACTGATCACGGGCGGCACAGGCTCTCTAGGGAGGGTCCTGGTGCGGCGCCTTCTGTCAGGGGAAATGGGGAGGCCGCGGAAGATCATCGTGTTCTCGCGCGACGAGGCGAAACAGCATTTTATGCGGTTGAAATACATGCATCAGAGAGTTTCCACGGATGAAGTGATCTACCGTCATGTTGATCAGATCCTGGAATTTCGAATCGGCGATGTGCGCGATTTTGCGAGCCTCGCAGGCGCCATGCATGACGTGGACGTGGTCTTTAACGCTGCCGCGCTCAAACAGGTACCAACATGCGAATACTTCCCTTATCAGGCGGTATTAACCAATGTCATCGGTCCGGAGAATCTGGTGCGTGCAATCGAAGAACTGCAACTTCCTGTAGAAACGGTGGTAGGTGTTTCGACCGACAAGGCATGCAAACCAGTCAACGTGATGGGCATGACCAAGGCCATCCAAGAGCGGATTCTCATCCAGGGCAACATCCGTTGTCCAAGGACGCGTTTTATCTGTGTCCGCTACGGAAATGTATTGGCTTCGCGCGGATCGGTGATTCCGCTTTTCCATGAGCAAATACGCAATGGTGGACCAGTTACCATTACAACCCCGGAAATGACACGTTTCTTGCTCAGTCTGGACCAGGCGGTAGATACGATTTTCGCCGCAGTAAAGAACGCAAAGCCCGGCGAGACCTATGTCCCGAGTGTGCCCTCAGCTCGTGTCATAGACATCGCCGCCGCATTGATTGGAGAACGGAACATTGAAGTCGCGATTACCGGCATTCGACCCGGCGAGAAGATTCACGAGGTATTAGTGTCCGAAGAAGAACGCTTCCGCACCGTAGACCATGGAGATTTCTATGCGATTGCCCCCATTCTTCCGGAGTTGCGCCTGGGTGAGCAAATCAAACTACCCCTGAAAGAAGAATACAGCTCTGCCCGTGATTTGATGGCACAGGACCAAATTATTGCGCTGTTGCATCAGCAAAAACTGATGGTGGAAGATGTTGTTGAGAATGGACAGGAACTGCTGCGATGAAAGTCATGACCGTCTTGGGCACACGCCCTGAGATCATCCGCCTGAGCCGTGTGATAGAGGGTTTGGATGCCCTGTGCGAACATGTTCTGGTGAACACCGGCCAAAACTCTAACCCTAACCTGAACGAAGTTTTCTTCCGGGAATTGGCTGTTCGTGCGCCTGATTTCTACTTGGATGCGAAAGGCAGCTTCGGCGAGCAGGTGGGCATCATTCTGGGTAAGATCGAGGGGAGCATACTTAGCGAAAAGCCGGACAGATTCCTGGTCCTCGGGGATACCAACAGTGGACTGGCGGCCATCGTCGCCAAGCGTTTGGGCGTTCCAGTCTACCACATGGAAGCCGGAAACCGCTGTTACGACGACCGCGTTCCCGAGGAGGTCAACCGCCGCATCATTGACCACTCGAGCGACGTTCTCATGCCCTACACCGAGCGCAGTCGCCAGAATCTGCTCAGGGAAGGCATCCCCAGCGAGCGCATCTACGTCACGGGTAACCCCATCCTAGAGGTGATCAGGCACTACCAGTCGCTAATTGACGCGGCGGACATCTTCGGGAGACTGGGTGTTGCAGAGGGTCATTTCTTTCTCGTCACTCTGCATCGCGCAGAGAATGTGGACAATGAAAGCCGTCTGAGGCAATTTGCCAGAGCACTAGAAGCACTTCATAAGCAGTATGGATATCCCGTCATCGTTAGCACGCACCCGCACACGCGCAGCCGGCTGGAGTCGTTCAGGATCTCCATCAACAACCCCGAAGTCCGCCTGCTGGAACCATTCGGTTTCTTTGACTTTGTGGCCCTCGAGCAAAAGGCTTATTGTGTGCTTTCTGACAGTGGTACCGTCCAAGAGGAGTGCTCGATCCTCGGGATCCCTAACGTTACCCTGCGCGATGTGACCGAGCGCCCGGAAACTATAGAGTGTGGTAGCAACATACTCGCCGGCGCCAACCCGGACATGATCCTGGACTGCGTCAAGACGGTGCTTTCTCGACCACCTGACTGGAAACCACCCGCCGAATACATGATGGAAAACGTCAGCCAAACGGTGGTAAAGATCGTGACAGGTTTCCATTGCGCATGAGAACCAATCAGCCGCTTGTTTCGATAATTACCCCCGTCTATAACGGCCAGGAATACCTGGCCGAACTCATCGAGAGCGTCGGCGAGCAAGCTTACCCTAACATCGAACACATCATCATAGACGATGGCTCCACCGATGAGGGAGCTACATTGGCCATACTGAAACAATACGCGCACCTGCGTTGGTGGAGTCGCGAGAACCGCGGTCGGTTCGCAACTATGAATGAAGGATTGGAAGCAGCCAAGGGAGAAGTCGTGTGTATTGTAAATGCTGATGATATGCTGATGCCCGGGGCGGTTGGCCATGTTATCGAATACTTGGAGCAACATCCCGAATACGACGGGGTCGTCGGACTCACCCAATTCGTGAATGAGGCAGGTGCGCCCTACGCGAATGCCCCATTCCAGACTGCGCCTGTTCGTTATTATGCTTACCTGTCGCAAATCTCGCATTGTTCCCTGTATCTCAAACGCGAGTGCCTTCTAAGATGTGGGCTGCTGTTCGATCCCTCCTTGCATTACGTGGGTGATTACGATTGGATATTGCGGATCCTTGCTGTACTAAGCGTGGGTCGCGTCGACTTCCATCTCTCGAAGTTCCGCGTTCATGCAACTCAAACATCAAGACGAAACAGACGGGCTATGGTTGAAGAACAGAAGCGCGTCGTTGCAGCCCATCATATCAATCCTGTTCTATTCACAATCTGCAAAAGCTTTGTTATTGGGGTCCATGACGCGAAGAAACTGGGTTGCACGTGGGCGAATAGCGGCCCCAAGGGGGCGTGGCAACTAATCGCTAGCCACTTACAACACAGTGCATAGCACGAGTGGCAATTGCCGGAAACGCCACTTCCATTTTCGCTCTCTTGGAGTAGCCGCTACCGTTGTTGCATTTGAGCTGCTGCGGGCGCCGAAAGACTGGTACAAGACCAGCACTTTTGCCTCCTCTGACACTTACATTGGACGTAGGTGGAGAAGTGGACCGCTCCCCGGGTTTGCCGGGACGACGGGGGCACCAGTACTCTTGGTCGGTTTGGACCTCCCGGTCTCAACCTCTCGGGCACTGTCAACAAAAACCATGTCGTCTCAGTTGGTGTCGATGTCTCGGCCGTTGGCCTGAACATAAGTAGTGCCTCAGTGTGAGCGAACCGATGATCAGCCAAGCATGATCGAAGAGGAGCCATGTTGGGCGGCAAGGTCTCGGCCTTCGATTCCCGTTCTCGCTCGGTCGGCCGCTACACCGACTCCTGAACGGAGTCTCTCCATTCTTATCCACTTGTCGGACACTTTGGCCAGCAAGGAAACCAACCGTCGGGTGGGCTAAGCTTCGTCAGGGACCACTCCTAAGCTGTTGACCCGCTGGCGGATCTATCGGATCACACACTCGAGGACACTGGAGCGAATGGATCCGCGCTCATCTCTTATCGTGCCCGAGTGAATTCCGAAGCCCCGGCACGAATTTGATCAGGCCGATGCGGTTGATGACAAGCTCCGGCCGGGTGGCGGCCATAGGGTGGTCGAGATCAGCCTCTTGCAGCGCCTCAACCGCCTATTTGATGAGCACGGACGGGAATTCGGGGAGGGTCGGGAAGGGGTCCCGAACGGCGCGCACGGTGACCGAGACTTCATGCGCCGCGCGCAAGTTGACCCACAAGCGGTGCCCAAGCATGCCGGTGCCGCCGAGGATGATGGTTTTCATTGCTGCTCATCCAATCCACGCAGGGTCAGCTCATCATGGCTGACCCACCGCCAGTACTCGCGCAGCCCATCAGGCAAGGGGACCCGCGGTTCATAACCCAGCGCTGCGCGCCCAGCGCGGATATCGGCCAGGCTGTCGCGCACGTCTCCCGGACGCGGTGGGGCAACCTGAGTGCCCACCGCAACCCCCGCCACTTCCTGCATTTGGCGTGCCAGCTCATTGACCGAAATGTGCGTGCCGCTCCCGATGTTGAAGACTCCGCTCGCGCCCGGGCTGAATCCGGCTCTTAGGTTCGCCTCGGCCACATCCCGGGCGTGGACAAAGTCGCGAGTCTGTTCGCCGTCGCCGTAGATGATGAGAGGACGCCGGCGCAGGATTCGGTTGGCGAAGATGGGGATCACATTGCCATAGGCGTCGTAGCGTTGGTACGGGCCGAACACATTGAAGTAGCGTAGGCAGATGTTGTGCATCCCGTAGAGCTTGTTGAACACCAGGCACATCTTCTCGGCCGCCAGCTTGCTCGCCCCATATGGCGAATCGGGTTCCTGAGGGTGATCCTCAGCAATGGGCAGGGTCCTGAGCTCGCCAAAGATGCCGGCCGAGGATGAGAACACAATGCGGTCGATGGCATGGCTCCGCGCGGCTTCGAGCACGTTGAGCGTGCCCAGCACGTTGACCTCGGCATCGCCGAGCGGGTCATCAATCGAGCGCTTGTTGCCGACGCTCGCCGCGAGATGGAATATGACCGCGCACCCGGCGGCCGCCTCACGCACCAGAGCGCCGTCACGGATGTCGCCCTCTATGAAGTCGACGCCGGGCAAAAGATTCTCGCGATAGCCAGTGGACAGATTGTCAAAAACGACTGGCAAATGGCCCTCATCGAGCAGCCGACGCACAATGTTGGCGCCAATAAAGCCTGCACCGCCGGTCACGAGGCATCTCATGTGGATTTGCCAAGCCTAGCCTAGTACCTCAATGCTACCACGCTCGATCCAGGCGTCGATGAGCCCCTTCTTGAAGCGCCAGCAGCACCCGATCTGGAAGGCCGGGATGCTCCCTTCCTTGGCCGTCCGGTACACCTTGGTCTGGCTCAGGCGCAGATGTTCGGCCAACTTCGGCACGGTCATGACCTACGGCTTGGGTTCCTGATCTCGCTTTGGGCCGTCCATCGTTTCCTCCCTGCGCACTCTGCGGGGGCGATGCTGCCGCTACGGGGATCACGCACCCAAGGTCCTTGCCCGCCGAAGTGGTGCCTCTTGCCTGGGGTCGCCGCTTCGGCAAGCCCGGGAGGTCTCTGCTGCTGTCAGCTCGTCCCAGGGGAGTTTGGGGCGGAAGGCTTCATGTCTGAGGTGTCGATTGAGGTGCGTTCAAGTAGAAGCGAGTACAGCAGTGTGCACTTTCTGTCTTTGTAAGTCCAATCGTTGGAAAACGCAATATGAACAAGCCTACTTTTCGATTGAATCAGGGTTAGAGGTCGCCAGGGCTGGTCCCTGCACTTGCTCCTCTCCTGTCCCCACCGGGGCCTGCTAGTGTGCCGTAAACGACACCAAACTTAGTCGCGCGTGGCTTTGCGGACCCGGCGCAAGATATCTTTGGGACCCCGGGTGCGGGTTCCGGGGGAGCTCTTGGTCCACACAAACCGTCTCCCGGACTCATTCCAGTGATGGATGTAGTCCAGGATTGCTCGCTCCAACTCGTTCACGCTGCTCCAGCTCCCTCGGCGGATCCGCTGAGTGGTGATCTCCGCAAACCAGCGTTCCACCAGGTTGAGCCAGGAGGCATGCGTCGGTGTGAAGTGAACTACGAATCGCTTCGACCGCTTGGCCAGATACTCCCGGACACTCTGCGTGTCGTGACTGGAAGCGTTGTCCACGATCAGGTGCAGAACCTTTCCCTTGGGCGTGTTGTGATTGACCAGCCTGAGGAAATCGATGAACCCCGGAGGCGGGTTCCGGGGGTACTCTTGCGCACGGTGGCGATCCGCACAGCTACCGATCACCTGGCCGGAAGCCACGTCCAGCGCGGCGTACAGGTTCGTCACGCCGTGGCGCAGGTAGTCATGGGTCTGGCGCTCGGGGAGGCCTGGACGGAACCCCAGGTGCGGGTTCCGGGGCAAGGGCAGGATCGGCTGTGCCCGTTCCAACGCCTGAACCTGCGATTTCCCCTGGCCCGCCGGGCCCAGGGCGGGCTCGTCAATACAAAGCACAATGGCGTTGTCCGGCGGGTTGAGGTACAGCCCCACGATATCTTCCAGCTTGCGCTCAAAGGCCGGATCGTGGCTGACCTGGAAATGCTCGACCAGATGCGGCTTCAGATTGTGGGCCTGCAGGATCTGATGGACCTTGGTATGGCTGATCCCAACCCGCTGCGCGATCCGACGGGTCGACCAGTGAGTGGCCTCCTCGGGGCGATGGGTCTGCACCAGCTTCAACACCCGGTTGATGACCTTTTGGCCGATCGGAGCTTTGCCCGGCTTGTGGTTCGGCTGCTTGAGCAGTCCGTCCACGCCGTGCGCGTTGAACCGATGAACGATATCGCTGACGGAGACCGGATGAATTCGAAGAACCTCAGCGATCTCACTGGTCCATTTACCATCCGCCCTACCCAACACCACTTGAAGTCGGGCCGACTGCCGGGCGCTCAGAGACTCGCTCGCCAACAGACGTTCCATCACGTCTCGTTCCGCCGCGTTCAACTGCGGCCGCACTTGGGCTCGCATGAATCCAAGCATACCCAATTCGCATCATTATGTCAAGTCTTGTTTACGGGACACTAGATAAGATGGATCGTCCTGAGTGGCCGGAAGGGACTAGTCCTTGAGGGTGCCTCACAGTTAGGGGAGGAGGCCGTCACGACATGCATGACGGTGATCCGGCAGATGGGTTTTGGGGCGTGGTCCACAGCTCGAATGAGACTCTGGGAAGAAGTATCCGCTGTTTGCGAACAAGTCCCCGTAGAGATTCCCGCCTGAGCACGATTGGATGAGAGAAGGTGCCGACAGATGAGACGAGGCCGGTTGCTCTTCGAGGATTCGGATAGTCAACGAATTCCATGACTTTGGCAGATAGGGCCTGCGGTTTCTCGCCCGGGTGGCGGGTGTAGGGTCAATCCACCCATTTGGGACGTTGCTTGAAATCGGGAGTGCCCACAACCGACGGTTGGGCTCAACACATCCAGCTTTCTTGCTACAATAGGAACCTGTTCCAATTGGCAGCCGGCGATTGGCCCTCAACGCCCTCGTTGTCAACTCGCCGGTCACCTCGTTCAGGCACGTTTGGTCGGGGGCTCTGGAAGCCAGGACAATGGCGCTTCGGGTGCTACTTGCTCACAATCGGTATATGGAACAGGGCGGCGAGGACTCGGCGTTCGAGGCTGATGTTGCGTTGCTTCGCCGCCATGGTCACTTCGTGGCCGAGTTGGTCGAAGACAGCAGCCGAATCGGCGGAATGGGGCAGGCTAGGTTGGCCGCTCGCACGATCTGGTCAACTGACTCGCGGAAACGAGTGGCGGAGTCGATAGAGGAGACTCATCCGGACGTTATCCACTTTCACAATACCTTCCCTCTGCTTTCCCCTTCGGTCTACTCTGCCTCGGCCTCATACGCAATACCTGTTGTCCAGACTCTTCACAATTTCCGACTACTGTGTCCGAACGGTCTCTTCTACCGGGATGGCCATGTGTGCGAAGACTGCATGGGGAGGTTTTTCCCCTGGCCGGGAGTACTCCACGCATGTTACCGGCGCAGTCGGCCCGCAAGCGGGGTGGTTGCCGCAATGCTATCATTCCACCGCCTGCTGGGGACGTGGGAGAAGCGGGTGGACACGTACATCGTCCTCACGAATCATGCAAAGGAGAAGTTCATTCAAGGTGGACTTCCCAAAGAGAAGGTCGTTGTTAGGCCCAACTTCGTGGATCCAGATCCCGGCGGATCAGAGGGAGAAGCGAAGCCCTATGCGCTTTTCGTTGGGAGGCTTTCCCAGGAAAAGGGGGTGCGGATCCTTCTAACAGCCTGGGGCTTCGCCAGGGGGATCCCACTGGTAATGATTGGGGATGGCCCCTTGTCAAGCGAGTTAGAGGGCCTTGTGAAGTCGCGGGAGTTGTCCAATGTAAAGCTGATTGGACACCAACCTCATCCTCGGGTGCTGGGGGCGCTAAAAGGGGCTCGTTTTCTCATTGTTCCAAGTGTCTGCCACGAGGCTTTTTCTCTGGCTGTTGTCGAGGCGTTCGCGGCGGGTGTTCCTGTAGTGGCCTCCCGTCTGGGTGCGATGGCTGAGATTGTCGATGACCGACGCACGGGCCTGCTCTTCGAGCCCGGCAATGCAGAGGACCTGGCCGACAAGGTGAAATGGCTATGGAGCAATCCGGATGAGTCGGAGGCCATGGGCAGGGAAGCAAGGCGGGAGTTCGAGCAGAAGTACACGGCTGAGCAGGCCTATCAAGGGCTGATGGCAATCTACAGTCGGCTAATCGCCGCAATGCGGGGGAACGGCTAATGCCAGAGGATCGAGGCCATGTCCTCGGAGTGGAGATCAGCGCACTCAACACGGGACGAGCGCTGGAGATCATAGAAGGTTGGATTTAGTGTCACGAGCAGCACTACGACAGTGTCACGCCGGTTGCATTGTTTTGGACTGCTATCGTGAGCCAGATCTCTGTCAGCTTTTCAAGTCGAGTGGGCTGATTACGCTGACGGGATGTCCATCATGCGGCTGTTGAAGCTGCATAGCCAGAGAGATATCGACAGGGTGTGCTGGTCTGACATGATGGAGGTGGCCTGCTGCACATGGGCGTAGAACGGCCCGCGCAACTCCTTCGTATGGCGGAGCCCCTTTGACCAGGAAGAGTTGAGATGGCAGTGAGACCAAGCTGGAATGGGATGGTTTCTGGTCCTTACCCGACCACGCTGGCGATTGCCTGAGGTGGAGATCATGAGACCAGCTTCGGCCTTTTCCAAGATAGTCCCGATTGGGGTTCTGCTCGTGACCGCAGCCGCTGTATTCCTCCCCACCTTGACAGGTCGGTGGACCCTCTATCCCACGGATATCACAAGCAAGATGTTCCTGCCGTTTGCTGCCAGCCGGTCAGACGCGAAAGTGCAAGACGTTCCTGTATCCGATTTCGTGCTTGCATACTACCCGATGCATCTGTTTCAGGTGGAGACCCTTCTATCTGGTCGGTTTCCTTTGTGGAACCCCTATATATTCGGCGGCCATCCGGCATTTGCCAGTTCCGGAACCGTCGTTACGCTCGATCCCTTCAATGCCCTGCTATTGATGGGGGATATGGGCAAAGGGTTGGCTTGGCGTACATTCCTGCAAGTTGTGGCCTGCATGCTCTTTATGTTCCTCTTCCTGCGCGAGATGGGACTGGGCAGATTCGCTGGTGTTGTCGGTTCTCTGGGTTACGGCCTCAATTCGATGTTCTGGCCTCTTCTCTTCGACCGGGTAATGGAGGGAATGCTTTGGTTTCCGCTCGTCTGCCTGCTCCTCTTTCGTTCGATCAGGCTGCGATCCCCGGCGGTTTCTCTTCTCTCGGGATTGATCCTCGGGATGGCGCTATTGGCCAGCCCGATACAGGTATATGCGTACATTGGCATCGGGATTGCCGCTCTGGTTGGGTTGCACGCCCTGGTCTTCGGACGAAAGGAGGGCGCGGGCCTCACCCACATCTTCTATGGCGGGGTGGCGCTCCTTGTAGGATTCCTGGTCAGTGCCGTGCAACTCATCCCGACCTTGGAGTTCATGGCTCAAAGCACCCGCCTCAGCCAAGGCCTCATGGCTGGCAGCGCCCAGACTGCCCGTTCGCTTTCGGATATGCTTCGCGCAACCGTGGCGTTGGTCCTCTTTGTGTTCCCGAATCTGGCGGGGAGACTGAAAGACTCAATGTCGGTGGGAACGCCCCTGCTCGGAGTGACATCCCATTGGCAGGGGTACATCGGTGTCGTTCCGTTCTTCCTGGCTTCGGTGGCAGTATTTGCAGCTAAGGATCGGCGCAGAATAGTCTATGCAATTACTGCGCTTCTCGTGGTGGTTGTCGTCATCTTCACCCCATTGGTCGTGGTTCTGTACGACCGATTTCTCATTCTCTACATCTTCTGCGCGAGCGTGCTGGCTGCGATCGGTTTTGAGGCACTGCGCACGATGGATCTGGACCGTCGCCGGGCCCAGATCGTTGTGTGGTGTCTATTGGGTGTTGTTGCCATGGTACTTACCGGGTTGGTAGCTGGAAACATTCTCATGTGGGCGAGGGGACCCCAAGTAGTGACGTTCGTCAAGGGCCAAGTCGAGAACTCCGTTGGCTCCAAATTCCTGGGGTCTGGCAATCTCGACGTGTATCTGCAAAGAGCTCTCAACTACCTGAACGATGAGAAACTGACGAACCCCCACACGGCCGTGCCGCTCTTGATTGCTCTGCTCGGGCTCGGAGCGATAGGGGCAAGGCTGCGGAACAGGGTGACGGCCAACGCCTTTGGGGCCGTGGCGGTGCTGGTGACGGCTGCTGATCTTGTGTTCATGACACTTACCAATGTGCCATTGGTGGATCTGAAAGAGAATCCATTTGCTCCAACATCTTCGGCGATTGATGCCATTCAGGCCGACCAATCTCTCTACCGCATCATGACGATCACCATGCCAGGGACAAAGCCCGTTCTTCCCCCTAACTTGGCCTCCATGTACGGCCTTCAGACTGTGGGGGGATATGATGACCTAGCGCCTCCAAACGTTGGCGCGTTGGTGTCAGTCAACCTTTACCCGTGCAACGGAGAGCAATGCGCCACGCTAAGTGGAAGTGACATCGTGAACGCCAAGTATATTGTGTCATCCCCCGGGATCCGGCTGCCGAAACCAAGGTATGAACTTGTCTATGACAAGGAGGTGAGGGTTTATAGGGACACGACAGTTCTGCCTCGCGTCTTCCTCATGGAGGGGTACAGGGTCATCCCAGATACGGACACGGCGTTGCGCACGTTTGGCTCCGAAGGGTTCGATCCTCGGGAGCAAGTGATTGTCGATAGGTCCCCGGGAGTTCAGGCCGATGGTCAAGTCCCCGAGGGTGCCTCGGTAAGAGTGGTCGACTATGAACCGACGGCAGTGACCGTGGCAGTGGTCTCGCCCAAAGCGGGGATTCTCGTGCTGAGCGACACCTTCTACTCTGGGTGGGTTGCGTCATTGGACGGAGTGTCCGTTCCACTGCTGCGGGCGGATGGCGTCTTGCGCGCCGTGGCGTTTGAACCCGGGAATCACATTGTGCGCTTCACATATCGGCCTAGCTCGGTCTCCGTAGGCGCAGCAATTACCCTGGCGACTGTTGGGGTGGTGTTGGTTGTCGTGGCATGCATTTCGGTGTTCAAGGATCGGGCACCAAGACCTGAAAGAGCTTGACTCTGCTGAACCGTTGCTTGATCTTGCGTACCTTGGACCGGACTGTCCGGTCAAGCCAAGGTCCTGTTCTAAGGCTGACATGCCTCGACGGTTTCATGACTCCGACGGCATGATGGATTAGCAATGTCCGACGAATCACCTCGCGTAAATGTGCTGGGTGTCGGCATTAGCGCGGTCAACATGGGTCGCGCACTTGAGATTATTCGAGGTTGGATTGAACGGCGCGAGCAACACTACGTTTGCGTCACGCCGGCGCATGTTGTCATGGAGTGCTATCATCATCCGGATCTCTACCCGCTCCTGAACTTGAGCGGGCTTACGACACCGGATGGGGTCTCGATCGTTTGGCTGTTAAGGTTGCAGGGCCGCGGCGAGGTCGGCCGGGTGTGCGGTCCTGATCTGATGGAGGCAGTCTGCGACATTTCTGCCTCAAAGGGCTGGCGGCACTACTTTTACGGAGGACGGCCAGGGGTGGCAGCGCTGCTTGAAAAGAAGTTGACGGTCCGGCATCCGGGTTTGCAAGTGGTGGGCCTCCATTCCCCTCCCTTTTCCGCCTTGGGAGCTGAGGAAGATGCGAGAGTGGTGGAACAGATCAATGCCTCGAGTCCCGACATCGTTTGGATTGGGATCAGCAGTCCGAAACAAGAGCAGTGGATGGCCGCTCATGTGGGGAAAGTGTCGGCGCCTGTCCTTGTCGGAGTCGGTGCAGCATTTGACTTCCTGTCCGGCGTCAAGCCTCGGGCGCCGATCTGGATGCAGAGGTCAGGCCTGGAGTGGCTCTACCGGCTGGGGAGCGAACCCGATCGCCTGTGGCGTCGGTATGTGCAGTACCCACTCTTTGGTATCCTTGTGGCGGCACAATTGCTTGGCCTGAGAAGATTCGAGGATTGAGAAAGTGTCAGGTTCCTCCCAGGGGTCTTGTCGGCCGAGGTCCAGCCGAAAACTGCCTCTTTGTACCATGTCCGTTCGTCAGCTCGTTGTCGTTGCGAGTTGGCGTGCAGGTTTTTGGGTTTCACCAACATAGCATTCCCCTGGGAGAGGAAAGGGGCGCGTTTGAATGCACGGGCGTGGCCTGGGTGAGGTATAGGGACATGAAGGTCCTGCAGGGTGGGAATTCTCCGTGCCTGACATTGACCTCATGGAGGAGCAGTTCATTAGGTGCCTGAGGTAGGAACGCAAAGGGACTCAGAGGACTTCACGATGACCACGGCTGGCCAGCGGAAGCCGGAGACACGAATTGATATTTCCGGATCTCGCTGGATGGGGCCGGCAGTGCTTTTCCTCAGCGACCTGATTGCCCTGGCCGTATCAGTGGTCCTCTCGGTGTGGCTGTATCTGGGCCAAGCAGGCTTGGCCTACGCTCGTTTGTGGCCGTTGTTGCTGTTCTTCCCTATGACCTATGCGATCTTGGGCCTCTATCCAGGTATGGGGCTGCACCCAGCAGAGGAAATGCGGTTGACGACTTATGCGACGACGGCAGTTTACGTTGTCCTGGCCACCGCAGCCTTCCTGTTCAAAGTTGGCCCGGTCTACTCCCGAGGTGTGTATCTATTGGCATGGGGATTCGGGCTCATCCTGATGAACCTATCTCGTCCCTTTGCCCGGCGTATCTTCTGCCGTCGCAGCTGGTGGGGCTATCCCGTGGTCATTCTGGGGGCTGGAGAGACCGGCCGGCTCATCGTGCGAACGTTGCTTGCCTATCCTGGTCTGGGGCTGAAACCGGTAGCTCTGTTCGATGATGATCCCTCAAAATGGGGATCCTACAAGGGTGTCCCGATCCTGGGAGGGATCGACCGGGCAGCGGAGGTTGCCAAAGCAGGGGTGCGTCATGCCATCCTGGCGATGCCAGGGGTTACTCGGGCCAGGATCATCAACATTCTGGATGAATATGTAGACTGTTTTCCCCATCTCGTGTTGATGCCAGACCTTTTTGGCTTGTCGAGTCTCTGGATCAGGCCTCGAGACATGGTTGGAACACTGGGTCTTGAGGTGCAGCAGCGGCTGCTTCTTCCGGGGCTTCGGGTTGAGAAACGAATCCTGGACTTGGTCTTGTCGGTCCTTCTGGGGCTCCTCGTCCTGCCTTTGCTGGTCTTGATTGCTTTGGCCATCAAGCTGGACTCGGCTGGGCCAGTGTTGTATCACCAGCCGCGGCTCGGCCGAGGGGGAAGGGTATTGCGGGTGATCAAGTTCCGGACCATGCGGGGGGAGGGGGAATCCAGCCTCTCGGCGGTGCTCAATGCCTCGGCGGAGAGGCAACAAGAGTACGAGGTTTTCCATAAATTGCATGAAGACCCACGGGTGACGCGTGTTGGACGCGTCCTGCGCCGCCTCAGCCTGGATGAATGGCCACAGCTCTGGAACGTTCTGAAGGGGGAGATGTCCCTTGTCGGACCAAGAGCCTATCTGCTCCGAGAACGGCCGCAGATGAAAGGCAGAGATGCTACGATTCTGAAGGTGGTCCCGGGGATCACGGGGGTCTGGCAGATAAGCGGGCGAAGCCAGACAACCTTCGAGGACCGTCTGCGCCAGGATGAATACTACATTCGCAATTGGTCGATTTGGCTCGATCTGTATGTCCTGAGCCGCTCGGTACTGGTGATTTTGCAGGGCCGTGGAGCCTACTGATCGGGGCCGCATGGAGCAGACCCTTTAGTGGGCACGTGAGAACCAGCCCGCGGCAGAGTGGGGGCCTGAGGCTAATTGAGCATCTCGCCATTCGGTCCTGAGGGAAGGCGATGGTTGCAGGCCGAGCGAGAAGGCCGAAGGGGCGAGGACGTTCGCGGGGTCAATGTGGTCAGGAATCCTAGATGCGGGTTCTGGGGGCAGCCCTCAGGTGGTTTCGGACTGTCCCCATGACGTGACTGCTGATGCGGCGGGTGCTAGATGGACCTGCTGACATGGAAGGGGCGTGCCCCAGGGTGGTAGAGGACTCTGGGTGGGGTAGAACGCATAGGAGGCCTGAAGGCTCCGGCGGTTCACATGTCAGACCGCTACTGAACGGTCGGATCTCGGACCGGAAAGGGAGGTTTCCCTTCGGTAATGCTTTGCTCTGGATTACGGCGCTGTGTTCCCAGAGCAAGCACCTGTCAGGGACTAAATGGTCTGCCTGGAGCGCTTTGACGAGATGGCTGGCAACTGGACTCGGTCCGGGAGGATAATTGGAAGGAGATTGAGGGGCGGAGTGGGAATTGGCGGGCACACCAATAGGAGATTGCCGCTGGAAGAACGTGGTCAGCACCAGCGGATCAGAATTGGGGAGCGAGACTTGACACGGGAGCAACTCCGGAAGGTGTGGACTGGAACGAGCATGGGTTGACTAGGTAAGCGCCGCAAGGGTCGTCGGGTATTTCAGTGTGGTGATTGATCATTTTGCGAGCGGCAAAATGATTCCGGGGGTAGCGTTGGTTCTCCGAAAGGAATGATTGCACCGCCAAGGGGAGGCGGCCGCTTCAGGAGTGGTCGCCCCCCTAGCCGGTCCAACTCGCGCTCGGCGTGGTCCTAGCGCCTCGAATTCCAACGAGCTTGCCCTCACTTGTGCGCCGCACAGTCGACACGCCCTGCGGCCCCAGGAGAGCTTTTCCACTGCCAGGCGAGGGGGGCGACCGTGGGGTGGTGATACGAAATGCCGAGCCGGGGTATTGAGGGCGGGCTTTAGGTTTCGATGATCACGTTCTTCGCCAAGGAAAAGACGCGGGAGCTCCTTCAGGATCGTACCGTCCGAAAAGTCCTGTTGGTCGGTGGGTTCCACGGTTATTGGAACTTTGGGGACTTGGTGCAATTGGCCGGCACGGTTCGATGGTACGCATGCCATCTGCCGGAGGCGACTCTCTTTCCGGTAGTCTATCGGCGGCCAGCTCACGACCCACGCACCTTGAAAGCATTCGAGGCCCTTCTTGGCGTTAATAATTGGTTGATGTATTCCTCCGCCGAGAGTGTGGCAGTCCGATCCCAAGCTCGCCGGCTCGAGTTCCAGCGCCTGGACCCCGCAGAGGCGCTGGGCAGCATCCGCCTGCACGCGTATGGAGGGGGCCTTCTTAACCGCTACTGGGGAGACTCGACAATATGCCTCTTGGAGACGGTTATGGAGGGTTTTAGCATTGAAAGCTACCTGATGTCCGGACAGCAAATTGGACCTGAGTGTGCCGACCGATTGGCCCGACACTCTCTTCGGTGGCGGCCGCAAGTCGTAGGCTGTCGGGACGTTCTGAGCGCCCAGATGTTGAAGGATCGGGGTGTCAATTCCCTCATTTCCGGCGATGACGCATTCGAGGAGCTGGTTCGGGTGGCTTCAACTACCCTGCGACGGGAGGCGCTCCCACTTGAGCTAGTCCGCTTCGGCCTGCACCTCAACCTTGCTCCGTATACGCGAAGCGTTGACAATGAACAGGATCATGAGGCGCTAGAAGCAATCGGGCAGGATCTCCGTCTGCTGAAGATCCGATTCGGCGAGAGTTGCCGACCTCTCCTGATTGGAGCCTATCTTGCAGATCCCCAGGGGCCGGAGGAAACGTGGGTGAGCATAGCCCGAGTTGGACTCGCCCGCCACTTTCCGGCCTTCGAAGGAATTGACTTGGTAGGGTTGTTTCTTCAGGGGCGCTTGGACGAAGGCGCAGCGAGCATACGGTCTACGGAGCTGGTTGTCTCCCACTCGTACCATGTTGCCCTGTTTGCCCAGCTGCTGGGTGTGCCTTCCTACTTGGTCGCCCGCAATAACTACTATCGACAGAAGCGGCTTGGGCTGCAGACTCGGCCAACCGAATTAAAAGAATTCCTGGAAATCGATCGACGAACTCGGCTTGGGGAGCAGGACAGCGTGTTGAAGGGCCTTGCTCAGGCCCGAAAAACTCGGCTTGACTCGCTGAAATGGGAGGTTGGTCCAGGCAGCCTCCGGAGAGAGCGGCCCCAGCGGCGCGGAGTGGCCATGGGAGATTCTTGCGGTGGAGGCAAATCTCCCTCGAGGGTGATGCTGGTAGCGAGCACCGACTGGTCCCTTTTAAACTCCCGCCTTTCTTTGGCAAGGGAGATTAGAAGACAGGGATTTGAGCCTGTGATGCTCACGCCGTGCGATAGCGACGCGCCGCTGTCGGGAGGGCAGGACCTTCGTTGGATCAGGTGGGAGTGGGCAGGGGGAAACTTGAACCCTTGGAGCGAGCTGAAGTCGCTCCTGGGCCTGATCTGTGCTTACCGGTGCGAAAAACCGGTTCTCGTCCACCACTTCACCACCAAGGCCATTGCCTACGGATCCTTGGCTGCGAACCTCACTGGTGTGCCCGCGGTCGTCAACCAGGTGACGGGCCGTGGCCCCGTGTTTTCCCGTCCAGGTTTTCGCTCATGGATTGTGCGCCAAGTAGTCAAGGCCTTCAATCGCCTCGCGCTGAGCCACCCTAATAGCGCCACCATCTTCGAGAATCCTCTTGACAAGGCGGATTTCCTCTCGCAAGGACTGGCCAACGAGGCGCGGGCCTGGCTGATCGAGGGGGCCGGAATAGATGTGGATTACTTCTCACCTATGCCGGAGCCTCCAGGGCCAATCACCATCGGGTTCCTCGGAGGTCTGCTGTGGCACAAGGGAGTAGGGACATTCGTGGAGGCCGCGCAGATTCTAAGAATGAACGTCGAGGCGCGGTTCATCCTCGTTGGAGCCCGAGACTCCGGCGATCCGGCGGCGGTCAGCCGGGCAACTCTTGAACAATGGTTGGAAGAAGGGGTCGTCGAATGGTGGGGAGCGCCGACTATAGAGAAGAAAAGCACCTACAGCCGGTGCCACATCATTGCACTCCCATCTTCTCATGAGGAAACCATCCCAACCGTCTTGCTGGAGGCTGCGGCTTGTGGTCGTCCGGTCGTGGCCACCAACATCCCCTTGTGCCAGAACGTTGTGCTCCAAGGAGAAACAGGCTTGCTCGTCCCTCCGGGAGATGCCCAAGCGCTTGCGGCAGCCCTGGCCCGCCTCATACAGGACAGGGAAATGCGAAGAAGGATGGGAGAGACGGGGCGACGGATGGCGGTGGACCGCTTTGCGGAATCGAAAATCAACTCCGCGACTTTCCAAGTGTATCGGGATCTGCTCCGTGGAAGCGCAAAAGAGCAAGTGACCTGAATAGGAAAGGTCCTTCTTTGAAGCGGGCTCGCGCTGTTCCCCTCTGGAGATTTCTGCCAGTTCTCCGCAAAGACCGTCGGGTCCCCCTCCGGAACACGCGGCTGGGGTGCCAGATCGGGTGATCCGTCCTCAGCCCCACTGAGCTGGGCAAGAAGCGGGGCGCAGCCAGGCTGCTCAGTCAACGTCTGCTCTCAACGGATCATGCGCGGCTCTTGAGGAGGGGCTGATCAGCCCCTCCGAAACGACCGAGAATCGTCCTGGCGTGGGAAGAGAGCTTTCAAGACGGCGACGGTTGGTCCAGAACCTCGGGAGCCGGAGCGAATCGCCCCTAGGGAGTGACCAGCCGGGGCGTACTGTGGCTGAGATATCTACAGTACTCGTGTGTTGGTACCGTTGCCGGCGCGCGCGGCCCTACGCCCTGTTGTTGCTTTTTCGACAGCAATGTCAGGTCGAGGTTTCTGGATTCGATCGCCAGGGTGGCAGCCGAACGTCTTGAGCAACATCCTACCGGGGCGCAATTGCGGCCAAGGGAGATCAGAACCTGGACCCGCATAGGACGGTCATGGGGTCAGGCAGGAGTTACCAGGCTGGCAAAGCCGGCACCGTGCAGTCCCTCATCGAGCAACCCTTGCGAGATGTCGCCTGCGAACATGCGCCCCCGCGCGAGTAGAGCCATTGGAGTGATCGGCCGGTGCTCAAGCAGGATCTGGGCAGATCGGTCGCTGAGTAGGCTAGCCAGTCTTCGATCGCGGAGCCCATGCTCGCCCTGCCGGGCGTTCACCGCGAGCGCGAGAGGGCATCTAGCCGGGCGGAATAAGAAGGGCGTCGATCGAGTAGAGGATTAGATTGCCAGTATTCAATCTGGTGGAGTGGATCGCCACGCCGTTGACGGACAGCGCGCCGGCTTGTCCCACAGTCACCGTTAGGCTTTTTCCCAGCAGAGTGGGCAGCGTGCTGACCGACGGGAGAACATCTGGGGTGTAATTGCCCTCGACGATGTGATACTCTAGGACCTCAGTGAGACGGCCTCGATCTTGGAATAGCGCCGAGCGGGTCGCCTGGGGCATCTGATTAAACACCTTGTTGGGGGGAGCGAAAACGGTGTAGGCATCCTTCCCCTCTAGACGGCCTGCAAGGCCGGTTTCCTCCAAGGCGCCAAGGAAAACGGAAAACCTCTTGGGAACCTGGGTGGATAGCGCCGCCGGGACCTGGGTAAGGTTCTCGGCTCCTGCAGTTGCGGGGGCTGTCGGGGTCAACGGAATCGGGGTTGCGCCAGTCGTGCTTACCGAGGTTACGGACTTCGGAGCGGTCACGCAGGCGACCAACGAAGCCACGACCAATAGAGCCGAGATTGTCCTCGAATTCGACACGTGTGGATTTCCTCCCGGTCTTCTAGGCCGGCTCGCGCAGCGCCCGGCGCAGAGCCTCGCCCGCTGCACTCCCGTGGAGTGCTCCAGGGAACTTGACCAAGCGGGGGATTCACGAGAGCCTAGCTGTATCTCGCTGTGGCCGAACGACACCTCGGCAGAGGGGCTGCACCCCGTCCGGCAGATCACGAACGCCTGAATCTCCTATCCCGCCCTTGCGCCCAGAGCGCTGCTCACCTTGGCATCGGCGACGCAGGGATGAGAGGCCAGGACGCTTTGGAACTCAACGAACGAAACTGCTGACAACCATGCCTCATTGTATCCCTTCTAATACTCAATCCATGCCCGCTATTTCAAGTCTGCCCGGAATCCTGGTGCGGCGCGGGTGCCGAAGCAGGAGACGTCCAGCCTGTCTGGGACGGGCGCCTCGTGAAAGTTGTGGCCCTAAGTTCGGGCGACAACGGCTGCACCGAGCGTATCCAGCCCCTGAACCCCGAACGTGGAGCAGGGCAGGTCCAGTGGCCGGTCTCGGCTTTGGACGCCTTTCGAAAGCGTTCTGGGCCAAGGAGGCGATTGGTCTGTGCACTGCCCAGGGAGCCGCACCCTGCCCCGCCTGCCGGTCTCGCAAAGAGGCCCAATCGATCCCAATGTATGTCGAATTGTCGGCCGCGAAGGTGGTAGCTCGGTCCCCGCAGCTGCTCCGGAACCTGGGCAGGGCGCACCCCTGCCTCCGGCGCGAGGGCTGAGAGTGGCAACATAAGGAGCGCCAATCTGGGGAGCACCAGCCCATTCCCCTTCAACCGGAGCCTAGCTTCGCCGCGTTCCATTGGCGCTTCCTACCGGAGCAGAGCCCATGACGAACCCATGGCTTGCCAGAAGGGAGCGCCGGAGGATTCCCAACACGGTTCATAGGTAGCCCAAGGTTTCCATGGTCGGACCTGCAATCTCCAATACTTGCTCTACTTCCTCTGGCGAAAGCCCCGTTCGGTATTTCCCGATGCTTGAGTCGCGCACCTCTTGGGTCGAGAATCCGTCGGCTTCAACTCCCAGCCACTTCCCCAGCGCTTTCATCTCCTTCGTTGGCTCTCCCACGAGGTTTTCATAGCGCATGCAATAGGCCTGCGATCGATGCTTTTCCATGTTTTCGATCGCCGTAACCCATCGGGCGGCCACCTTCTGAGGTGTGTCCATCAATTGCACCCAGTCGAACCTGCGCCATTTCGTGCGAGCCATCTTCAGAGTGGAGCTGACAACGTCCCGGCAATCGCGGTAGATGACGACGAATTGGAGACCCGATTCCCGTGCCAGATCGTCAAGCTGGAAGATATATCGTGGGTACTTGTCTCCCACGATTCGGGCTGCGGGAAAGATTGCGTGAAGAACTTGTTCGACCTCTCTCACTCCAATCGGTCCGCCCGCGCCGGGTAGGAGCCTCAGCAAATACTCGCTGAGGAAGACCGCACTACGCAGTCGGCTGCGGAAGCTTGGCGGCCCCACTAGCCTGCGACGATACCAGTTCTTGCGCAAGGCGCTGACATGTTCCCGATACCCGACGTTGATCGCCTTGAAATCCCGGAACTCCATGGTGATCCGCATGTCAGGATGCAGGTCGCAGAGCCGTGCCAGAAGGGATGTCCCGGAACGAGGATGTCCGGCAATGATCAACGCCATGTGCACTGCTCCTATCCGGATGCGAGACTCGGAGAAAAGCCCTTGCTCCTAATTCTCCTGTGCCAGCAAGAGTCGATCTTCAACCCGTTGGAGGATCAAGCCAGCGACCTCGGTCACCATTGGAGGCTCCACTCAGGTGATCCGAGGGGGCGGACTCGAGCCCGTCCCCGTTTTTTCTCTCCGAAGCGGGACTTTGGTCGATCCAAAGTGTGGAATGGTCTGGAAGATGGTAGGGATCGGATAAGTGGCCGCGAGAATTGTCAGGCTCACGCCTAGGGAATAAGAAAGCGGATGCGGTGAACCTGGCCAAGCTCGGAGAAGTTCGCGGATGCCGTTGCCCTTCTGGCGCCCGGGCGATGGCTGACGACGTACGCTGGGACACTGGGTCCCGAAGTTTGGTCTCTGGTTCTCAGCCGGGCCAAGCCCTACGCCCCCGTTCAAGCCGCCTCCATCAACTGCTCGTGAAGGCGGAATAGGTTGGCATAAAGACCCTCGCGGGCGACGAGTTCCGCGTGCGTTCCGGTCTCGACAATCCTTCCGCTGTCAATTACCACGATGCGACTGGCGAGCCGAACCGTGGAAAAGCGGTGCGAGATAATCACGGTCGTGCGCCCGCGGGCCAACTCGCGGAACTGCGAGAAAAGCTGGAACTCTGCCCGGGCATCCAGATTGGAAGTGGGTTCATCCAAGATAAGTACCCGAGCGTTTCGAGCGAAAGCGCGGGCCACCGCAACCTTTTGCCATTGGCCCCCTGAGAGATCCACCTCGCCGAACATACGGCCGATCAGAGTGTCGTAGCCTTGGGGAAGTCCCCTCGCGATTTCGTCTACATGCGCCATCCGGCCGAGCTCTTCGACCCGGGGCCGGTCATCCAATAGGTGACGCCAATCGCCCAGCGCGATGTTCTCTTGCAGGGTCCCTTCGTAGCGACCAAAGTTCTGGAACACAAAGGCGATCTCGCCATACAGAGAATCCAGGGCATACTCTCGCAGGTCGACCCCATCCAGGGAGATCGTGCCCTGGTCAGGGTCGTAGAGCCTGGCGATCAGCTTGACCAATGTGGTCTTGCCAGCTCCATTCTCCCCAACCAGGGCCAGAGTTTCCCCGGGTCGGATTTCGAATGATATATCCGACACGGCTGGGACGCTGCTGCCTGGGTAAGTGAAGGTCACATGATCGAGGACCAGGCCACCTCGGACGGTCCCCGGCCGCCGCTGACCTTGATCCCGCACCTGAGGCTCCAGGGCGAGGAACTCGCGAAGATTGGACACGTAGAGGGCCTGTTCCAGCATGGCGGCGATAGCACGAGTGCTGGAGTCGAGCGAGTTTCGGAGGCGCGCAGCGCTAGCGCCGTAAATAGCGACATCACCGATCGTGAGGTCACCTGCGGCCGCGCGAATTACCACGCGAGCAAAGGCCACAAAGTAGGCTAACGTTGAGAGGACCCCAAAGAGAAGGCCTCCGTTCAACCCGATCCGATAGAGCTTGCGATCCTCCTTCATGAACGCCGTCATGAGTTGTTCGAAACGCTGGATCAGCAAAGGCGCCAGATCCAGGATCTTGACTTCAGGGATATAGGGCTGGTCAGTCATTCTCGACACAAAGTAGCGGCTCCAGCGGCGCTTTGTCGTCCGCGAGTGTTCTTCAATGAAACTCCGCCGGGCAAGCCGCCACTGGAATAGCAGTTGTGGGAGGAAAACTGGCACGATCGCAAGGGTTAGGACTGGTTCGATGGAGATCAGAATCGCTGTAAGGGAGGCGGTTTGGGCTAAACCCGTCAGGGCTGCCAGGGCGGCGTTCACAAACGTAGTGAAGTGCTGGGCTATATTCTCCTGGGCGCGGTCCAGCACATCCTGGATGGCAGGGTCCTCGAAGGCTGGGACATCGAGCCTAGCCGCATGCTTTAGGATGAGCCGGGTAATCCCCAAGTTGAGCTCGTCGAATAGCCGTTGCGAAATGTACCCCTCCCACACGTTGACGGCTACGTCCACAAGCGCCACTCCAAGCGCCAGGAGAAGCCAAGGCAGAACAACCGGGAGGGCAGGCGTTTTCCTAGTCAGGGCGCGAAGAGCGCCGTTCACGATTCCGCGGGCCGCAAGCGCAGCTGCAGCCGGCGCCAGGCTGTCGACGAACGTGCTGATTGCCAGCAAGATCGACAAGGGGCGATGGGTTGCCCAGGTGAGCCTGAACGCCCAGCCAGCGTTTTGCCAAAGCCTGCGCAGACCGAAATCGATGGGTCGATTAGCTTCAGCGGCCATCGAGCCCCTTTCGTTCTTCATAAGCCACGTCGCACCTGTTCGGGGAGGGGGTCCACGTCATCCCCATTGCCCAATCCGACCAGCCATCTCGCGACCCAGGCGTGCGGTCGCGTGGAGGGCTGAACCCCACCCCCGCGGTTGCGCAAGCAGGCCCACGGTCGGGAGAGCCACCTCGAGCAGGCAGGCACCCCATCGCCTCTGTAGCGCCCGCGCTGCGAGCGCAAGATAGAGGTTGATCACCTCCGGTCGTCCCTCAGGCGCCACAACGGCCGCCTGGAGCGCATCTTCCCACAATTGATCCAAGCACGCCAGACGGATTGGCTCCCTGGCCTCCAGAAGCGCAGTGCAGGAATACTCAACCAGCTCATGCGATTTGAAGGGCGGGAATTGGCTCAACGCGGCTCTCCCTTGAGCTCTGTCCCCGTTGGTATAGGGCCGCCAAATGTCAACCCAGAAGTCTAGGCTTCGCTCTGCCTGCGCCCAGGCGGCCGGACCCATCTTGGACGCGCGCTTGAACACCGGCCAGAGCGCACGCGGCTCGGTCTGCAGCACGGCTCTGCTCACCTCTCCTCTGGTCCGTTCGGCGAGATCGCTCAACCACCCTAACACAAGCGTCTTTCCCGACAGGCGCGTGTACATCTGAGTTCGTCCCAAGTACTGGCCAGCTGCATCCAACTGGCCAGCCTGGATGAGGTACCAGGAAATCCACATCAGGGTGAAGAAGTACACCGTCCGCTCCAAACGCCGGATCCGCCGCGGTAGAGACCGATTGCCGAAAAAAAGGACGAGAGCAGCATCGAGATCACGGGCTTGGCCCAGGCTGTCCCGCGTGATGTTGGTGTTGTCCTTGCGCCGGCAGACCGTGACGGAGCGGATCCATTCGCCGCGGGATCCGCTCAAGGCCAGGCGAAAGAGCAAGTCTACGTCTTCCGCTTGGAACAATCGCGTGTCAAATCCCCCACTATGCTCTAGCGAAGACCGGCGGAACATCATGGCTCCGAGGAATACCGGTTTCCGCTCTAGCCAGTTCTCCAAGTCAAGCCGTGGAACTTCTTTCCAGGGAGTCTCGTCCGCTAGCGGTTCCCCTCGAGCGTCGACAAACCTCCAGCCGCTGTGCGAGAACCCGTGGGACGGGTGGGAGAGAAGTTGCCTTATGTGCGCGCTGAGGGCGCCCGGGAGCAGGAAGTCGTCGGCATCCAGGAAAAGGATGAATTCCCCTTGCGCGATTCGCAGTCCTCGGTTGCGCGCGGCGGCCGGACCCTGGTTCGACTGGTGAACGTAGGTCAACTCCTTGGCCTGCGCCTTGAGCACCTCGGCTGTTCCATCTGTGGATCCGTCGTCGACCACGATTATTTCACGATGTGGGTAGTCCTGCCCTAGGACGCTTTTGACCGCCTGCGTGACGTAGGGCGCCTTGTTGTAGGCCGGAATGATGACGCTCACTAGACCCTTCTTTGATGGGGGCATGGTCACGGATTGGGCCACCCTAAAAGTGTTCCGGTGGGCAGGTGGCCCTCCTGATGACCTCAAACGGCCGGTCAGGCCGCGGGCCTCCGCCCTCCCGAAGTCCAGCCAAGCCCTCAGGCTGACCCGACTCAACCCCTCGCCCAGGGCGTTGTCGAGAGCACCCCAGGCTCGGTGCCAGTCTCGCATCCTTACACTGTCAGCGAACACGCTCAGGTACAAGGCTGTGACTTCGTGCCGATCCGCTGCGCCGACTAATCCATGGCGTCCCAGTTCAGCCCACAAGGTCTTGACAGTGCCTGCGTCCACGGGTTGGGGTACGCCCGCCAAGATCGGCGCAATGAATTCGCTCCAGGAGAGGTCCCGCATGGCTTCCCTTTGCGTTGGGTCGGGGTTGCAGGGTTCTCCCCTGGTGACCGGCAACCAGACTCTGCGAAACCAGTCGTAACGGGTCTGAACTCGATTCCAATCGCGAACCGATGTCCCTGAAGCTTCGTGAAGGAGCGATCGGGTTCCCAGGCTCGCAAGGGGCGACATCCCTTGTCCTTCGTCCCAGTCGTGAAACCTAATCATCCAGCGCAGCGCCGATTGCTCCGGAGGCCAGTCAGCCGAGGCGAGGCAATCCTGGAGCCGTGCCAAGGCCTGAGCCCGGTACCCCGTTTGCCAGAGGTGCCAAGCGGTCCAGACACTTGTGTCGTGGCGCACTTGGCGTTCCAATTTGGTAATGGCGCTCGGAAGGCCGGGAAGGGAAAAGAAGCGGTCCAGGACTTGGTCCAGGTTCTCGGCACCAACGACCCCCTGGCGCGTCATGTTGTCGCCATGCACGCGGACACAGAGGGTGGTATTGCGCAGCCAGATTGACTTGCATCCCAGGACTGCCAAGCGCAGCATCAAATCGACGTCCTCGGATTGAACAAACGTCTCGTCAAATCCGCCAGCGCGCTCTAGCCAACGTCTTCTCAGCAGGGTAGCCCCCATCCTGGCTGGCTTCCAGAATAGCCATCCCTTTAGGTCTAGCCGGGGGGCATCCCGCCATGGTTGGACATCGCAAATGAAAGCACCGTCTTCTCGGACGAGCCGCCATCCGCTGTGCACGAGGCCTGCGCTGGGATCCGAAGACAGAAGCTCGGCCATGCGCTGCAAATGCTCTGGGAGATAGTAGTCATCTGCATCCAGAAAGGCGACCAGTTCACCGTGAGCCTGGGCGATCCCCCAGTTCCAGGCCGCGGACAGCCCGCGGTGTGGCTCGGTGAAGTAGCGAATGCGGTCGAGATAGGGTTGCAGAACATCGGATGTTCCGTCGGTCGACCCATCGTCCACGACAACAATTTCTGCGGGAGGATGACTCTGGGCGAAGAGACTCTGGAGGGCCTCGCAGATGAAGCGCCGACCGTTGTACGCGGCCATCACAACGCTAACGGCGACGTCTGCTCTGTGCCCCGATGCGCTCATGGCATGCGCCTCCAGCCGATGCGAGCGTGCCTCATGTAGTCCTTGTCGACCAGTCGGAGCGTCACGGGGTTCCAGGCGGACCGCAGCCATGAGAAACTGTCGGTCGTGCCAGCGGAACGCATGGGCGCCCGGAGACGGTGCCAGGAGGATCCACATTGCGGGCGGAGCTGGGTCGTCGAATACCAGTCTAACAAACACGAGACGGAGCTACAGTGTCCTTCGGCGACCCATGTTTGGGGACGATCGGTTGCAGGGAGGCGGACACTGGAGCCCGTCATATCCTTAGTCATATGAGGAATCTTCTTTCTCAGTCCGTTCCAAGGAATCACCGTCCGGGAGAGGCGGGCGCCACGAGGGGCCCTCAGTGTCCGAGACCAGGCAACCATCGGCGGTTCGCCTCGTACCCCGTCTCGATCAGGGCATCTCCGGCGGCCACATTGAACATCAAAGCATCCACTAGGCTAAAGTGAGACTTCCAGTCTCCGACCCGGCCGCCACGGCGAAAGCCTGCCTCGGAAGGCCGGTAGTTGATGTCGAAGTCTGTCGCTGCGATAACCTTCTCGACAATGCCTCGGTCAACTGGGATCTGGCAAAAATCAAAAAGGCGGGCGCAGGTGGAAAGGGGCTGACCCTTGAGATCCTCGTAACGGACTTCCAGAAACGCACCTCCCAGCAGGCTCGCATCACTTCGGGCTCGATGAACGGCGGCTTTCCATGCGCAGCCCGAAGCATAGATCGAGCGCCCAAAGGTGCGCTGCCATTGAAGAATCCATGACCTCGCCGCTTGACGTACCGAGACGCTAACATCTCGTCCGTCGCGCAGGACATGGATGAATCGCGCCGTGGGGAGTATCTCCCGAATCAGAGGCATAGTGAAGATATGCGAGGGGCTCTTCTCGACCAGGAAGCGATGATGAGGCTCCAGCTTCAGCGCGAGCACGGTCGATACAAAACACCTCACCTGCTCCACAAATGCCCGCCTATCAAACGAATGCCCCAGGCCCGAGCGGCCTGCCGACCAGTGGGCTGGGCCAAAGAAGGCGCCGACACCCAGGTCCCGTGTGAAGAGCCAGGATTCATACACACCGGCGACCTCCGCGAGGGAGGTCAGGATGTCGTAGACCCAGGTCGTGCCCGACCGCGCTGCCCCCACAATAAAGATCGGGCCCGACTCGAGCTGCTGCAACGGATCTCTGTGATTCATGCTAGATCTGGTCGACTCCGGCCGGGCGGACTTGGTTCACGGTGCGGGGTTGGTCGTGCAACAACTCCAATTCCAAAGCCGATTGAATTCTTGATTGTCCGAAGGCACCAGCCGATTGTACCGTAGCTGTCGCGGCGCGGCCCGGCGCCAAACCCTCACATTGTCCTTGCCTCCAGGCTTGGATGATGCCCACGGAAGTGAGCGGGGCAAGGCTAGGTTGCCTATCGGCCTAGCGAGTCACAAGACCCCGACCTCACGCATGCCAGAGCAGCCGCTGGTAGCGCGAGCCAAAGAAGTGTGCGCCCTGCGCTAATGCCAGGAGCGCCCACATCGCCGCGGGCGCGCGGTCGTCATATAGCTGCTTGGCTAGGGCGAGATGGAACGGTGGACGTCTTCGTTGGCCAATCCTCCTTGGGAGTCGGTTGCGGAGAAGCGCGCGTCGGAAACGGTCGTCTCCTTGGCCATAGCGAAACTGCAGGCATAGATAGTGCCAAACCGTGAGCGGGTGATCGTGCCAAACCCGAGCCTCCGGTCGGTACCCTTGGCGGAACCCTCGGGCAACAAGCCGATGACTCAACTCATGATCCTCGGCCGCAGCCTGCGGAAAGGAGGGGTCATAGCCCCCAAGCGCCTCAAACACCTCTCGCCTGTAGGCAGCATTGTTGCTGCAGGCCAGATATACGTCCCCATTGGGGAGGCGCTGGTAGTCTTGGATGAAGTCAATCAGGTATTGGTGGCTTTTCGGTGCTAAGGACTCCGGCCAGGGGTTGAGAGTCCGGCCGGTTAGCGCGTCCCAGGGACCTGTAGCGAAGGCCTCCGCAAAGCAGCTCAGCCAATCTGGGAGGGGCCGGCAGTCATCATCCGTGAACGCCAAGTGGGTTCCGTTGGCCTTTTGAGCCCCCGCATTGCGTGCCGCTGCCGGACCTTGGTGAACGGTATCCACGACGCGCATAGGCAGTGCCCCTCTCAGGTCGGAAGGCAGATCAGCTCGTGGGTCGATGCCGCCGTCATTCACCACGAGTAGCTCCCAAGCCTCACGTGGATAGTCAAGTCGGCGCAAGCTGAGCAAGCAGGCGCGCAGCTGCTCCGGTCGGTTATAAGTGGGGACAATCACGCTAAAGAAGAACGGCACAGGGTATCACGTCTCCTGCGAAGCAAGGATAGCTTGGCGAAAGCTCTTGGCCACAGCGACAGGGTCAAATCTGTCCGCAAGGATCTGGCCGTGCCCTGCGAAAGAGCGCCGCAGAACTGGATCGCGCAGAAGAATGAGAATCTTACCGGCCATTTCCTCAATCCGTCCGGAATCCACGACGAATCCGTCCCTCCCCTCCGTGATGTAGCCCGACACGCCGGCATACTTCGAACATACGACCGGGACGCCACTCGCCCAGGCCTCAACAACAACCATGCCGAAGGTGTCTTCCAGAGATGGCAAGGCGAGCACATCCGCCTCCGCGAAGACGCGTGGCAGATCATCCGGCTCCACGAAGCCGAGGAACTCCACGTGGTCAGCCAGGCCCATGCGTGAGGCTTGCCGCTCCAGGCTGGTGTGCAATGCTCCTGACCCGGCCAGGATCAGGCGAGCTTGGGGTAATTCGCGAGCCACTTGGCCAAAGGCTTCTAGCACGAGATCCACTCCCTTTCGTTCGCTGAGACTGCCCACATACAACAAAGTTGGCGGATGCCGGTCCACTAGAGCGCGAGCCCGTTCCACTCTCTCCCGAAGGAACCGAACGTCGTGACTCTGGGGCGCTTCGGAGATGCGGTCGGCGGGTGCTCCCAGAGCTACCAGGTTGGCACATGCGGCAGGGCTGGTGCCCAGGTAAGCGCTCGCTCGTGGAATAATGATGCGGCGTGTCAGTCTTTGACCGTAGGTCAGGGCGCGGTCGCTCCATGCGGTGCACTCACTACAAACGACGTATCGGCATCGGCTGAGTCGCGAGTACAGGAGGGCGGTCAATGCCGGCAGGGAGTACTCATATCCAACGACCACGTTCGGCGCCAATCGGAAGAGATGCCAGAGGAGCGTTGGGTTCACGTAGATTGTGCGCCATTCGTGATAGTGGGGCTTGGGAAGCCGGAAGAAGAATCCGGGGAGCACTGTATGCGGGAACGTGAGAACGTTTTGAGAGAGGTTCCACGAACGATCCCAACCTCGCCGCGTCAAGAAGAGAACATGGACGTCAAGCCCTTCGAGAGAACTGAGGGTGGCAAAGAGCGGAACGCGGTAGGGAAAAATCTCGTTGTTGATGATGACGACTCTAGTTCTCATTGCAAGGCCAGCAGAGTCTCTGTCTCGGGTTGAACGAGAGCCTCAGGGGGCACCCCGGTCCCTGGGGAGTCGCTCGGTTCGGGAGCGACCCGCCGATCACGCGAGGGTCCCTAGCTTCCTCTATTATTCCTCGAAATGGGGTAACCTTCCGCAATGCCTGCGACGCTTCTCCCAGGAAAACACGGGACCATGCTGCTCCCATCACGTGCACCCCAGGAGTGGCGAAGTCTCATTCCGATGGAGTGGTCTGTCCCCGCCTGACCGGGTGAGAAATGGGGCCCCGATGGACACCTGCCCGCGGCCAACCCGGCCAACCAACGCCGGGCCTGACGGCCCATTCTAGCCGCGGCGAATACTCTGCGCCTCCTCCAATCTAGAGGGCGAATCAAGCAGCTTCCTCTTCCCCTCCCTTGCCCGTGTCGGACGCGCTCCTCACCTCCCAGAGCCCTTCATTCTTGGAGGTTCTTCTCGCGGTCTTCCCGCAAGAACCCGCGCGAACGCAGCAGGCTCACGATGGCTCGGGCGTTCTGCTCGGGGGAACTTTGAATTGTGCCCAGGGTGATCTCCGCAGACTCGGGAGGCTCGTAAGGATCATCGATCCCGGTGAATCCGGTAATCTCTCCTCGCCGCGCCTTCGCATACATACCCTTGGTGTCCCGCGCCTCACACACATCCAATGGCGTGTCCACGAACACTTCCACGAACCGATCGGCGCCCACCATGTTGCGCACATCATTTCGTGTCGCCCGATATGGGCTCACGGCAGCGCACACGGCTACGCCGCCGTGCCGAACGATCTCTGCCGCCACGAATCCGATCCGGCGGATGTTTGTGTCACGATCTTCGCGGCTGAAGCCAAGACCTTTGGAGAGGTGCGTTCGCACGACATCGCCGTCAAGGAGAGTCACCTGACGCCCGGCCTCCTGCAGCAACACCGTTAGCACCTCGGCCGTTGTGGACTTGCCAGATCCGCTCAGCCCCGTAAACCACACGCAAACGCCTTGGCGGTACCTGGGAGGGTAGCTCTCCGCGAGGATCTCTGCGACCTCCACCCGTGTAAACCATCCAGGGAGAGTCCTTCCGCGCGCTAGGAACTCCTCTCGCACCTGAGTACCGGAGATGGAAGCTGTCGAGGAATTCGGGGGAACCTTGGTGATTTCCTCGTAGCGCTCCTCGTCAGGCAGATAAACCAGTTCCCGGAAAGGGATCATGCCCACGCCCAATTCCTGCGAGTTCTCCTCCAGCAACTCCTGCGCCGCATAGGGAGGGTAAAAGGGATGGCCCTTGGAATCGAGCCCTGGACTGGCGTGGTCGCGGCCCACAATCAAATAATTGGCTCCATAGTTGCGGCGAATGAGAGCATGCCAAAGCGCTTCGCGCGGGCCCGCCAGTCGCATGGCTAGCGGCAGCAGGGCCAGAAGAATACGATTCGGGTCGTAGTAGCGCGAGGCCAGGGCGCGGTAGGTCCGCACGCGGGTGAAGTGGTCCACGTCTCCCGGCTTGGTCAAGCCGACCACCGGGTGTAGGAGCAGAGTGCCGTGAACCTCTTCAAAGGCGCGCTTGGTTAGCTCCTCGTGAACCCGATGAAGGGGGTTGCGAGTCTGGAAGGCCACGACGTTGGCGCGGCCTAGTGCGGCCAAACGGTCGCGGGTTTCTTGAGGGGTCAGGCGCAGTTCTTGGAAGTCAAAATGCTTCGGGAGTTGCAGCACCTCGATGTGTCCAGAGAGGTTCAATCTGCCCCAACGATGCATTTCCGCGACCAGAGGATGCTTGGTGTCACGCGTTCCCAGGACTAGGGAGGCCGTGGATTCCAGATCCCATCGATAGACCTCCTCGAGTCGTAGGATTGCCAGGGGCTCGTTCTTGGAATCGCGTAGCACGATCTCCCGGTCTAGTTGCAGGTCGGGCGAAGGATCTGCAGGAAGCGACACCGGAATGGGGAAGAGGGTGCCACTCTGCAGCCGCATCTCCTCCACCACACGGCGATAGTCTTCCTCGCCCATGAAAGTATCCAAAGGGGAAAAGGCGCCCGTGGCGAGAAGCTCGAGGTCGCAAACGCTTCGTTCGCTGAGTTGGATCGAAGGGAGTGTGTTGCGGTGGGCCCTCGCCTGCTGCTGCGCCTCCGGAGGCAGAGATAGCTGGACAAGGGTCCCGCCGTATGGTGAAATCAATTGTGGTCGCTCAGCCATGAGCTTCTGAATCGCCTCCAAAAGGAATGCTTTCCTCTGGGCATGGCTCGACGCGGCGCCAGCCGCTCTCCGAACATCTACCCCCGTGGATGATAAACGGTCATCCTGACATGTAATCAGCCTGCTTCTCTTGTTGCGATCTGGCCGCGTCGCTTGCTGAGCCTCGGCCTCCAGGATCGCAGGCCCTCAAATATTCAATCCTCTTTGGTCAAGCACCTCGCGGGACACCGAGCGCGGCCAGCGATCAACCATGAACACGTGTGGACCGGAATTCCCAGGAGACTAGCACAGTTTCATCTGCTCCTTGCCCGGGCCCGATCCCATGAATCGGCAAGCGCCATGTTGGGAAGCATACTCAGCGTGATCGGCTCAGGCCCGGTGATCACATGCCCTTCCGTTTCTTGAGTCCGATCCAATTCGCCGACTATCGGCACTAAGATCCACCGAAGAAAAGATTCCAATGTACGATCGCCCATGACATCTAGGCAAAAGAGCATCCTATCGGCCCCCACCCGCCGAGCGTGCCGAGAGCCAACTATTCGTCCGAGGGATTGCGCGACTGGGGTTGAACCGGCCAACGCGCGTCGCGATCAACACCAGGAATGTAACAATACTACAGGCCCAGGAAAGGGATGTGAGTGCCACGGCAGTATATGTCAGATTCTCGCGCCCGGGAAGGGATCGAATTGCCTCACTAAGAATGATTGTATGAAAGCGCTGCCCCACCGGGTAGACTGGGTAGTGAGGACAATCACTCCCAAGGAGGTGGAGCAGCATGCTGAGTATAGGGTGTGACGCGCACAAACGCTACTC